>JACCDH010464793.1_pt1 | contig 22043 bp, 6 predicted proteins | sample 7442481 | NCBI WGS metagenome assembly JACCDH01 (sample SAMN15323433, study PRJNA562643) | freshwater metagenome | isolation source: river surface water | place: USA:Blue River Watershed | collected 2017-08-15
ATCTTTGGCTGGGGACCAGAACAAGGTTATGCATTCAACCAAAATCATCGCGGTGTAGAGCCAGAAGTAATTGTTTGCAATTGGAATGGAGATATACAACGCGGTGCGAAGGATGTCGCAGTTGACCATTAATTTGCGGCGATCTAATTTGTCGGCGATTACTCCGGCGATTGGGCCAAGGAAAACTGCGGGTAGTAAACGTGCGATGAATACACCTGCGATTGCAAAGTTTGCGGTTGCGTAATCGCCACCAGAAAGTTGTTGCGCAAGCGCGGTTGTTGCAAGAAGTCCGAGCCAATCACCAAGGGAGGAGAAAACCATCGCGCTCCAGAGCTTGCGGAAGGGCTTGATCGCAAGGACGCTGCGGGTTACATCCTGCGCCGGGGCGGCAGGGGTCGGAAGCGTCTTTGGCATGGTTGTAAGTCTATAGGTGGGGGCTGGCAGGCTCAGAAAGGGGTAAAAAGGGCTGTTTTAGGCCTTTTTAGGGGTGGTGATCTGAATATTTACCGGGTACTTCTTTGTAGGGGATGTACGGCGTCCAGTCTTCTTGGCCAGCTTGATGTCCTTGGTGACAACTTTGAACTTGGCTTTTTTGGAAGGCAGTAAATACTTACATGCTGCAGTCGCTTGTTTCTTGGCGATTGCGATTTCAGCTTTGCTTGGCTTCTTTGAGTAAGTAAAGCCAATGCATGTCACAACTGATGTTTTTGCAAGAATTTTCTTGTAGGTCTGAATTACCTTCTTTTCATAGGTAATGATCGTTGCGCTGTTCTTAAAGAATAAGACACCCTTAGTAATAGTTTTTCCTAGCGCTGGGGTCGTGAAACCAGGCCCGGTTTGAGTGCCAAGTTCTTCCTTGATAGTTTCATCAACGGATTTAACAATCTTTTCAACGACGAGAGCTGCAATAGCGTGAGAAACAGAACGCTTTGTTGAGTCCAAACCATTAATTTGGATCACGTGTGGCCCTAGTTCAATCTTTGCTGGAGTCTTGAGCGCCCCGGCAAACTTTCCATCCTTATTGACTGGAAGATCACCTAATTTAATTGGTGTTGAAAAAATCCACAGAGTAACTTTTGAATCTGGTAGATAGCCTGAACCTTCGAGATAGATCTCATCATTAATCTGCATTGTTAAAGGTTGTTTGTCAGAAATAGTTCGGGGCAAGCCATCTGGACCAATAATTGAGATATTTAGATTTATTGAACCGTAGGAAATCTGAAGCTTGCTTGAATCTACAACTTTGTACTGAGTTCCAATCTGTTTTCCATCAACAATAATCAAAACTGACCCTGGACCTATTCCTGAAGGGAGTTTTCCATCTGGTGTGAGAATTGGAGCGGTAGATCCCGATATCAAACCGAGTCGAGCTTCTTCAGCCGCAGCTACTTTTGCAGCTTCTTCGGCTGCAGCTTTCTTTGCAAGCTCCTCCAAAACTGCTTTTAAAGCTGCTTCCTCATCTGCTAATTTCTTTGCTGCGGCGGCCTCGTCCGCGATTCGCTTAGCTTCTGCCTCATCTCGAGCCTTTTTAGCTGCAGCTTCTGCATCTGCGATGCGCTTAGCCACTTCTTCTGGGCTTTCAGTTGGAGCTGTTGTATCAAAGATAGGTGCTTGAGGGGTTGGTACAGATGGTGGTGGAACAGGTGCAGTGAAATCAAATGTAATTGAGATATTTGCAGATAAGCCTGAGCTATCAGTAACTGTAATTATCGATGTTGAACTTCCTGCCGTGGTAGGAGTTCCTGCAATTGTTGCTTGACTTCCATTAGGCGATAAAGCTAGACCTGCCGGCAAAGTGTTTGCGCTCCAGTTTGTGTATACACCAGAACCGGAAGATGCAGTTACGGTTGTTGAAAAGGATGAACCGGTTTCGCCACTTGTTGGGCCGCTTTGGGCAAGTGCAGGTGCAATTAAAGTTGTAAAAGAAGATGTTGCGCTTTTTGTTGTTGCACCGGCACCAGTTGCTTCAACCCAGTAGTAATAGGTGGTTCCCGCAGTTAATCCAGATGCAATTGCAGTTGTCGTAGATCCACTATTTGAAGTGATCGTTGCAGGTGAGGCAATACTTATCGCACCCCCACCAGATCCGCATGATGAGTTTGAGTTTGTCGTAGATACACAAAACACAATTGATGTCGCGGTACCCGGGTAAGGAACAGAGCCACCTAAGGTCGCACCGGATCCAGTAACAGAAGATGCACCTGTTGCAGATGCAGAAATAGTTGTACCGACAGAGATGTTCGCTGAGGCGCTTGCTTCTGCGTAATTAGTTCCGCGACCATCTTGTGTGGCTGTAACTGTGCAAGTGCCAGTAGACAAATATGTGACCACGCCGTTGTTATCTACTGAACATACCGAGGAGGTTGATGTTGACCAAGTAATTGTAAGCCCAGTAGCTTGATTAGTTCCTGCATCTCTTGAGGTAGCTGAAAGCTGAGAAGGTGATGCACCGTAATTAACTGAGGTGGGAGCGCTTGCGATTGTTACCACTTGTGAGATTGAAGGGGTCGTAAAAGCAGAGGAAAACGCTGCTACTGAAGGGCCTACCGCGTTGGTAGCGATCATGCGGATTTTGTATGAAGTTCCATATGCCATGCCAACTATGTCGCATGTAGTTGTTGAGCCATTAACGGAACAGGTTGCTGCGGATTCGACCGTGTAATCCGAACCTGTGACTGCAACTGCACTGTATCCAGTAATTGCGCTTCCGCCATTACTTGATGGAGCACTCCAAGAAATCGTTCGAGTTGTAGTAGAACCTGAATAGTTACCTAAAGTAATTGATTGAACCGCAGTTGGTTCACCAATCGGCACTCCGTTACCTTCTGCTGCATAAGTTACAGGAGTTGCAACAATTACAGTTGAAATGGCAGCCGCTAGAACCTTAAAGATGAGCTGTTTCATTTTATGAACGAGCACTCTTTAGATCTGCGTTGTTAATTGCTTTAACAAGAATTGTATAGCTGACGCCATTGGTCAATCCTGTGAATTTGTATGTCAAGGTATCAGGATTGTTGATTACCACGCGTCTAGCGCCAAGTGAGGAGTTGCCAACTGCTGTCTCAATTTGTGCATCAGTTCGTGGGGCTTCAACTCCATTGCTAAATTGAGTCTCAAAAAGCGTTACCTCGTAACCCTTTAGTGCGCGACCACCATCATCGGTTGGCTTTGTCCATGTTGCCTCAAGGAATGCATTTCCGGAGTTAATACTGAAGTTCAGAACATTTGATGGAGCTGTCGCAGTGACATTAAATGTTCGAGTTAAGTCAGTTGCAGGTAAATATCCAGAAGCATTATTAAATGCATTCTTTCCATCTTGAGATACCTTGACAACGCAAGTACCTGCAAGATCAAAGGTTAGTTCGCCGGTTGCGGCATCTACTGTACAAACAAAGCGACCATCAACAGGATCAGTAGCGGTAGTTGAAGTAACTGAGTATGCAAGTGGAAGTCCAGAGTTAGTTGAGGCATTGACCTTATATCGGCCCAAACCACGTGATTTATCGCCCTGTGTGGCAGTAATTGTCTGGCTAGCTCCCGGCTGAACACCTGTGTTGTACTCCAACGGCTCAGATTCACCAACGGCGTTGATTGCAACGACATTGAATGTGTAGAACTTGGAACCATCTAGACCTGAAATAACACATGAGGTGCCTGCAGTTGTACAGCTAGCTGCAACTGTCACTCCATCCATTGCCATTGCTCTATAGCCTGTAATTGGGGATCCACCATTTGCAGCAGCATCGACTGCAATCCACTCAACAGTTGCAATTCCTGCACCTGCTGTGACTCCAGCATCAACAGCTGGAGATCCCGATGTCTTTCGACCAGGTGATGCAGGGGCACCAATAACAGTTGCTTGTAGCAGGTTGCTCCAAGCACTTCCCTCGGCGAAATCAGGTGTGACAACCTTGACGCGAATACTGTAAGTCGCACCAGGGTTCAATCCAGATAGAACAGTGCTTGTATCTGAAGCGCTGACTGTGATCTCATCAGAGAAACTTGGACTTGTTGCATAGCTAACTGCATAAGTCTTTGAGGCACTTCCGCCAATATCTACCGCTGCTGACCATGAAACGGTAATTTGCGATGCACCAGGTAGTGCTTGATTCAAAGTGACTGCTACTGGTCGAGTTGCATTAACTGCAAATGATCGTGATGTTGCAGTTGCACCAAAGTACGGTGAACCTTCTCCTGACTGTGATGCAACGATGGTACAAGTGCCAACACCCACAATTGTTGCAATGCTGCCCGATACAGTACAAACGCTTGTTGTTGATGAAGCGAAGGAAACCGCTAAACCTGAATCCGCTGTCGCATTGAGTACAACTGATCGCGTTGCAAAAGTCTTATCGGTAATTGCAGTAAATGTAATTATCTGAGTACGTACCAAGTTAATGGTTGATGAAGCTACCGATAGCTCACTTGCGCCAGCTGTGTTGTTGGCTACAACTTGGAATGTGTAATCGGTCTTGTAGGAAAGGCCTGTAATTGTGCAGCTATAGCTCGTTGTGCCGGTGGCATGGGCCTTAGTACAGGTCAAAGGCGTTGAGGATCCGCCTGTGTAGGCACGTGCAAGGAAGCTAGTAATCGCAGATCCACCATCAGATGCTGGCGAAGTCCAAGAAATTGTTGCGCTTCCAGAAGCGTTGTCACCGGTGGCGGTTACTGATGTTGGAGCACCAGCCTTGCCAATTGCGGTAACTGTTGAAGCAGTGCTTGCAACAGATGTTCCCGCAGCGCTGGTGGCTGTAACCACAACTGAGTATGAAGTGCCTGCGGTGAGATTTGAGATACTGCAGGTGAATGTAGATGCATTGGTTGTGCAGGTTACTGGTGTTCCGCCACCAACCGGTGTCGCAGTTACGGTGTAACCCGTAATTGAACTTCCACCACCTGATGAAGGTGCAAGCCAAGAAGCAACGATGGATGGAGATGATGAGAAACTTGCTGTCGCACTGAAGCTTCGAGGAGCGGTTGGTGCAACATTTGTTGTTGCAAAGACTGATGGAGTGAACTCGCCTTCGACAACCGTTGCACCGTTGAGCGAAATTGCACGAACTTGATATTCGTAAGTTGTTCCGGCTGCTAACGAACTGTCAGTAAATGAGCGTGTCGCCTCATTTGCAGTTTCATGTAACAAAGTCAGAGTTCCTGAAACCGACTTGAAGATTTGATACTTAGTAATGGTGAATCCACCGTTATCTGACGGAGTGCTCCAGCTCAGTGCTACAGAGGCATTACCACCAGTTGCAACAAAGTTAAGTGGCTTAGTTGCAGGTGTGTAAGGTGTCACCGAGATCGCATTTGATGCTTCACTATTACCGACAGAGTTCTTTGCGCGGACCTTAATGGAGTATGTGGTTCCATTCGTTAGTCCTGAAATTGAAATCGGTGATGTGGTCACAGCTGGATCAGGAGTAACCCAGTTAGATCCACCATCTAATGAGTACTCGTAATTAGTGATTGTTGCTCCACCGTTTGTTGCTGATGGGGCAAAAGCTACAGAAATACCTGCATTTCCTGGGGTCACACTCAAAATACGTGGGGTGGCAGGGACTAACGCAGAAACGGTCATACTGATGGTCTGAGATGTTGCCGCTTTATACACGGATTCATTTGCATCGGTTGCGCCTGGTTGCGCGATGGTCAAAGTACATGAACCTGGGGCGATGATTTGCACAAGTCCTGATGAATCAACCGTACAAACATTAGTGTTGCTTGAAGAGTAAGTAAGTGTGTTTCCAGAATCGACTGTTGCATTGATTCTGAAGTTTGCATCTCCAAAGGATTTGCTAATTGTCGATGCAGGAGAAGAAACTGTAATTACTTGTGCGATTCCAGGTGTGACGGAAATCGAATTTGATGCGGTGCTATTTCCAACTGCATTCACAGCTTGAACAGTTACCGCGTATGAAGTGCCTGCGCGTAAATCGCGGATAACACAACTAAATGATGAAGAACTAGAAGAGTTGACTTCACAACTCTTACTTGATCCACCAGCCGTAGCAGTTGCGATGTAACGAAGAATTGTTGTTCCACCAGTAGTGGTACTTGCTGCCCAAGAAACATCCAGAGCGCGACCATCAGTTACATTTGCGGTCGCAGCGCTAAGCACTGGTGCAGCTGGGACGGTTAACCACGTTGACGTGCGAGCTGATGAAGCAGCTCCAACTCCAGCATCATTTGTTGCTGTCACCGTGAAGCTGTATTCGACACCCTTAGTTAAATTGTTGAATTGACATGACGTAGCCAAAATAGAACAGGTTCTGGTTGTTTCATTGGCTGCGGTTGCGTTTACTGTATAAGTTGTAAGCGCAGCACCAATTCGTGATGGGGCATTGTATGCAACAGTTAAGCCGCCGGTGGCGTTGGTAAATCCTGTGATTGTCGGTGCGCTGGGAACAGCTGGCCCAATCGCAAAGTTAACAACAACGCTTGTTGCCGCGTTATAACGAGAGTTTGCACCGTTTTGAGAAATTGTTATCGCGCAGTCACCTACAGAGACAAATCCCACGCTTCCACTGGAGGAAACAGTACAAATGGCTGAATTTCCGCTGGCATAGGAGAGAGTGAGACCACTGTTTGAAGAGGCCTGAATTTGGTAATTCGGATCCCCAGCAATCCATCCATCGGCAGCCGGAGTCGTTGCAAGTGAGATTGTTTGATCTATGCCAGCAACTTCTCTGTCAACACCAGTTGATCCTGTGCTTTCTCCTGCGGCATTACGTGCCTTCAAGACAAATGTATAAGTGTTCTTGTTCTCAAGTGAGTAAATCGTGCAACTAGTTGCGGATCCACCAACCGAGCAACTTTGAGTTGTGAGCCCAGTTTTAGTGGCAGTTACTTGATATCCAGTTATGTCAGAGCCATTTGATGCTGGTGCTGTCCAAGAAATTACCGCTGAGCCTGTTGCCGCGGTAACTGTTGCGGTATCAATTATTGGTGTGCCTGGAACAGTGAATGGAATGTATGTTCCGGTAGCACGAACCCAATCAGAGCACGCAGTTGCATTGTTCGCACAGATTTCTACGTAGTACTCGGTTCCATTTGTTAATCCTGTAACTGCCTTAGACAGTGTATTCAGATCTGAATGTGTAACCTCTGTCCAAGTAGAAGCATCAGTTGAAGTTCTGAACTTGTACTCGGTTACTGTTCCACCTGTGTTAGATGGGGCGTACCAAGTAATTGTTAAGGTGGCGTTGCCTGAAGTAATTCTGTTAAATCGTGGAGTTCCTGGCACGCGATCTGTAATTGTAATGTTTACAGTAGTTTGAGAGATTGCGGCAAACTCAGTATCTGCGCCGCTTGCATCTTTACCGTCTTGATTCATTCGAACCGTACAAGCTCCTGCAAGTAAAGGCTTAACTAAACCGCGTGCGGTTATTGAGCAATTGTTCTCGTCATTTGCGACAGAGTATTGAACAGGAAGACCGGAACTCATTGTTGCACCTACAGAGAAGTCTCCAGTACCCAAGCGGACAGAACTTTGAGAAGGAACAGTAATTGTCTGTGTTGTACCAACAATTGTTAAGGTTGAGGTGGCCGCAAGTGACTGTCCTACGCTGTTTTGAGCGGTGACAGTTAAGGTGAAGACACCCTTCTTTGGAACACCAGTAATCGTGCAGGTATAGCCACCAGTATCTTTAGTTGAATCTTGGACCTCAGTACAAGAACGCTTTACCTCATTAGCAGCACCTAAGTCACGGGAAATTGTCGCGGTGTAGCTCGTAATTGCTGCGCCATTCGCGCTTTGAGATTTTGCCCAAGAAACCGCAACTTCACCTGGTGTTGATGTGACTGACGTTACTGATTGTGGAACTGAAGGCGGTGTTGCCAAGGTGATTGGTGAAGCGGATGTAATCCATGCACCATCTCCCGTAGTTGTAACGGCTGCAACTCGACATGTGTACTCGGTACCAACTGTCAGTTCAGATGAAGTGATAACACTTAGAACCCCACCATCGCCTTGATCGACTCGTGAAGTACTTACAGTGATCCAACTCGAAGAACCCGTTGCTTGGCACTCTGCCTTATAAGAAGTAATTGGATTTCCACCTGCAGAAATTGGCTTCTTCCAGCGAATCGTAATTCCACCATTTGCAAGAACTGTTGATAAATCTGTCGGTGCAGATGAAACTGTGACGGGTTTTGCAGTGACCGCACTTGTTGCATTTCCAAGCTGGCTTGCATTTCTGGCCGCAACAGTAATTGAGTAAGTTCGACCATTCTTCAACCCCGTTAGAGCATAAGGAAGAGTTAATCCCGATGCGTTCACTGTCACAGTACCTTGATCAATTGTTTCTGTATCGTCTGGATCGGTTCCCTTTCCAGCAGAGTACGTGATCACATAACTAGCAATGTCAGAGCTTCCTGAATTTGATGGTGCGGTCCAGCTAAGTGGAACTGTTTGGCTGGACAAAGTACCAACGGTTAAGTTAGTTGGAGTTCCTGGCGCACCAGAAGAAACGGTGATTGATAAACCTTGAGAAATAACTGCACCATTGGAATCAGTAGCTGAAACCGTAAATGACTTAGAGCTCGCATTCACATCAACATTTCCGCTTATTACGCCGTTCGATGCCAGGCTCAAACCTGCTGGAAGCGATGAGTTTCCGCCTGTTACAGCCCAAGAATAAGTTCCAGAACCACCGGTCACGGTCAAAGTCTGTGAGTAAGAGGCACCTGTTGGCGCATTTGGTAGGGTTCTTGTCGTGATCGCCATTTCGGGAGAAATAGTGATCGTGAAAGTTGCGTTTGCAGTCCTTCCATTTGCATCTGTGACGATGACAGAAGTTGCAGCATTGTTGGATGATCCACCACCCGGCACGGTTAAGGAGGCATCGTAAAAACGTGGACCGTAGTTTCCACCCCAATAACCAGAGTCAAGACCGAACAATGAAATCGTGACAACTTGATTTGCAGAAGTTGTTGTTAACGTCAATGTTACTTCTTGCCACAGCACAGATTCATTGAGTGTGTCAGAAGCCGCAACAGAAGCATCTGCTGTGACGATATTTGAGAAAAGTCGACCGGTTGTTGCTGTTGTTAAACCAGGACTAGAAAGTGAAACTTGGTAAACGTCATGGCAAGGATTTGAATAACCGGCACCAATTCGGTTCCAAGTACGTGCATCCACTTTAATTTTGAAAGTGACGGTTCCCGGAGTTGAGACGTTGATTCGCTGTTGCACTTCACTCATAGGTGCGGTTGCCTGTGCAGTACATGCTGGCATTCCGTACGACATGATTAAACCGCCTCCAGCAATTGCTGCAGGTCCTCCGGTGCGAACTGTCTGTGCCCAGCCCTTGGTTGAATCGCTAACCAACGGTCCGGTAAAGCCAGAGTTTTGTAAGGCGTCCTTTGAAGAAGCACCGGCTGCTGGTGAGTTATTTGTATAACTTGAACCAAAGTTTGTCAGAGTCTTGCCCTGCCCACTGCTGTCGATTAAGAGGGTATTTGTTGTAGATGCCAGCAATAGAAGCTTTGTATTTCCAACCGCTGATGTTGCGGCACTTGCCGAGAAATTAGCGGTGTAGATCGCGCTTCCCTTTACAAAGTGGAAATTCGAGATAAATCCACCAAAAAAGCTTCCTGCGTTGGTATCGGAACCGATGTATAGTGGTGACGTTGAGTTTGAGGCTGAAAGTGTGGTTGTTAAAGACCCCAACAAAACACCATTCTTGTAGGCGCGAATAGTGTTTCCTTCACGAACAAATGCAAAGTGCGTCCAGGTGTTCTTATATGTACCTAAAGATCCCAGTGTGTAGTTGGTGCCTCCGACAGTTGCAACAAATGCGCCGCCTGTGAATGTCACCGCTAGTGATGCATTCGGTGATTTATCGACAGAGAAGATTCGGGCAGTTGTATTGTTATCGGTTTGGTACTGCCACCATTCAACAGAAAAGTTACCTGTGCCGGTTGCCCAGTCGGTGCTTGCAGGAACACTTACATAAGAGGCAGTTCCGTTAAATGCGATTGCACCACCCGCGGTAGCTCCTGCAGCAGCAGCTGTCGAACTAATTGTTGGTGTACCAACAATTCTTCCTTCTGAAGTCAATGACAGACCTGCGGGAAGAGTGGCTCCTGGGGCTAGTCTCCAAGTAAATGGTGCAGTTCCCTTACCTGATTCCACACCTAATGTTGAAGAGTATGGAGCTCCGACGGTTCCATTTGCAGGTGCCGGCGAAGTAACAATAACTGGCTCTGGATTAACGGTAACGATCACATCTTGTGAAAAAGTAGGTTGTGAAGCAACATTGTTTAGCGTTCCAGTTACGCCAACTTTATAAGTTCCAGCTAATGAATTTCCGGCAAGTACTGGACCTGCAACTGAATAGGTCGCCGATGTAGCACCACTGATGGCGGTCCCATTTTTGTACCACTGATAACCCAACACATCTTGACCAACCGCTTGCGCTACCACTGTAAGTGTCAAGCCAGCGGTTTGATTCAAGGTTAAATTCTGATTAGTTGGTTGAGTTGTAATTGTTGGTCCAGTACCGCGACGAGTATCAATGTTTTGGGCTGGTGTTGCATCACTATTTCCAAGATCATTCTTGGCACGAATTTGAACAGAATATGTCTTGTCATTGGTAATGCCTGAAATTGTTACCGTGTTGTTGGTTCCAGATGTGACGATTGAAGCTGGTGAAGTGGATACAGATGCCCAGGCGCTCCAACCCTCATCGCTAGAAGGTGTAGATCCAGATGATTGATAAATAGCACGAACATAAGTAGTACTAGAGTTAAGCCACAAATTAGATCCAACGCGCCAGCCACCACAAATTCTTCCAGCGCCGCAGTGACCCGTATGCCACGACATTCGCGTGGTGGCTGACATGTTTGTTGTATCGGCAGAGTTCTGAGAAATTATAGAAGTCTCAGCGAATCCAATTGACTTGGTTGGGTTGTAATACCAGTAAAGACCATTATTCAAAGTTGTTACATTGTTGGCAGTTGTTTTGAAAACAGATTCACGCTCGCCAGCACCCACCAATGTATAACTTGTTGCATCTTTCACTCCACCTGCATAAAGCAAGTACTTTCCTGTGCAACTGTTTTGGATATTAGTTAGAAGGTCATTTCCTCCGTAATTGCCACTCCAACAAAGTGTCCATCCTCCGCCTGTCACCGTAGAAACGGCAACAGAAGTTTGAGCTCCAGATGGATAATATGTTGGCGTCGCTCCAACAGTTGCAGAGTTTTTAATGCGGTATTCATATGTTGTAGTTAAACCACCGGTGTCTGATGGTGTTGTGAAGTTAACAGTAATCTGCCCAACATTTTGACCTAGAACAACATTGTTTGGAATTGAAGGACCCTTGCCTGGGCGCAACTGCCCAAACGTTGCTATTGCACCAGGTCCGGCGCTGTTGACGGCGCGCAAGCGCACATCGTAAGTAGTTCCATTTGTTAGTCCTGTAATTGCAATCGAAGGACCTGCACCAACCAGAGCAACTGGAACCGACTTCCATGTACTTCCGCCATCAAGTGAGTACTGGTATTCAGTAATTGCATTTAGTGCAGCTTCTGAACTTTCAGCGGTAATGCGGAACATTGGATAGTAATAGGAGGTACCCACAAAATAGCTCCAGGTTGAGCTATTTGAACCATTAGCAATTTTTCCGCGGTTTTGAGACCAGCCTGCTGCGCTTCCAGTTGAATTAGTCGACGCGGTTCCACAGTAGTAATGGTTGGCAATCGCAGCTGTTGGCTGAATTTCGATCCAATGAGTTCCAGAACCTGAAAGTGCAACACTTCCGGTATAAACCGCGATATTTGAACCAGCTGATGCGTAGGTGAGTTCACCCAGTTTGGTTCCAACAGTGTCGCCTACGCCATTTGCATAAATGACAATCTTTACCTGTGATGGATACTGCTGTTGGCCAGCGCCTAATCTGAATTCGACCTTGGTTAGTGTGGCTGCTCCACCTGCCGTGAATTGGTGTGCGTATCTGACGTTACTTCGCACAATCCAATAACTCTCACTGGTGCATGCTTCTTGCATAGTGTTAAATAAAACGGAGCTAGAGATATTTCCGCCGGTAATTGGGTTTGCGGTGAAGTTCAAGGTGACTCGAGCGTCGCCAGTAACCGCCGTTGGATTCAGCGGAGCACTTAGAGTTGTTGCTACCGCACCAGTGGAAATAGCAGAATTACTTGTCACAGATCCAGCGCCAGCGCCAGCAGCATTAACTGCTCGTACCTGGATCACATAATTTTTCGCGAAACTCAATCCCGTGAGTACTGTGGAAGTATTTGCAGAATTGTTTCCATTAAGCGTATTGACACTGATCCAGTTACTCCAGGAAAGTACGTCTGCAATCGCGTATCTAATTTCGTAGTTGGTGATTGTGTTACCACCATTGGAACTTGGGGCTGTCCAAGAAGCGCGGAGTTTTCCGTCCCCGGTGACTCCATTCGGCAAAGTTCCCGATGCAATTGGCGAAGTGGGTGCACCAGGTACCGTGCCTATAGTGATAGAAAATGATGATGTATCTGCGGTTTGAGAATTTCCATCAGTAACGCGAGCAACAATTGTGGCTGAACCAGAAGCATTCGGAGTACCTGAAATAACACCCGTCGAAGTGTTTAGGGAGAGCCCTAATGCGGTCAATTCGCTTCCACCCGTCGTTATGGAATATGACTTAGTGCCAGAACCACCTGAAGCAACCAAGGAAAGAGTGAAAGAGAATCCCCTTGTGCCTGTGAGGCCAGATGACGGTGTGGTGATGGACAAAGCTGAAGGGATTCCGTTAGCCGCTGTGGAGGCTGAACTCGTTCCGGCACCGTTAATGGCACGAATTCGCACGCTATAGGTGGTTCCATTAACTACTGAGGAAGACGAGGCAGAAACTGTTGTAATGGTTATTGGTGAAGTCGTCGCACTTGGCGAACGTGCCTTCCATGTACTCCCACCATCTGTTGAATATTCATAATTTGAAATAGAACTTCCGTTTGCGGCACCTGCTGTGAAGTTAACAACTAGTTGTGCATTTGCTCCGCCAACAGAATTTATTGTTGGAGCACCTGGAGGCTGCGCCACCAATACTTGGGTAAGTGTGGGGGCAGAAAAAGTAAGGCTGCTGAGTGCATTGGCCCCATCACTTATAGATCCCGAGTTCAAATCTAGAGTGGTGTTTATTGAAATGCCGTCTGTATCAATATCGTCGGAGGAAGCGGCCACCGTGTATCTGAAGTTAAGTGAGTTCGTACCACTACCAGATACATAATTTGCATACCTGGTGGTTGATCCAATGGTTAATGCAAGGCGAGGAGTTCCTGTAACCGTTACTGCTTCAGAAAAAGATACCGGGAAGGTGAGGTTGTCACTTGGTTTATATGTGGCGTTTGATGGAGCAGATACGGAAGAAATTGTTGGCGCCGTTCTATCAATTTTTATCGTTGAACTAGCTGCCGAATTCGACGCAGGGCCATTCGAATTAGTCACAGTTCCAAATACTTGATTAGCGAGAACTTGAGGCTGGAGCGTTCCCTCACCGCAAGATGAAACCGTTAAGGTAAAACTAGTTCCCTGATCTGAATTTATAGAAAAAACACAACCTGTTGCCGTGCCAGCATTTGAAAAATCCGATGCACTCACATTATTCACATTTTGTGAGAAAGTCAGAGAATAGGTGATATCCGATGAAGAATTTGTCGGAGTAGTCTGACTCGAGGTAAAAGAGGTTGCGGACGGTGCATTTAAGTAGGTTATTGCTAACGAGCCATTCCCTGATTGGAATCCGGAAGTTCTAGTAACTTGTGTAGCACCATTAACTACAAAGGAGCCTCCACCACCGCCTGCGCTCCAGTTGGATGATCCGCCTGCACCACCACCGCCGTTGTAACCTCCGCCACCACCGCCGGCACCACCATAACCTGCTCCTCCGCCACCAAATCCTCCAGCACCACCCGATCCATAGCCTCCGTAAGTTGCGCCGCCTGCACCACCTGCACCGCCATTTAAAAATGACTTGCCACCAAATGAAAAACCATTTGCACCATTACTGCTGAACCCACCACCTGCACCAGATGAAAGATTGCTAGATGCTGTGCCGCCATTACCACTGGTACCAGGTTGGCCTTGTGAAGTTCCTGAATTAGATGAACCTGCTGTACCGGCTTCATCGCCTTGCCCATCTAGTCCCGGGAGATAAGTCGAACAGCAACTTCCTTGTCCACCACCACCACCGCCAGCTACTAGTAACGGAGTATTTGTTGAAGTTGCTACAAGGAAAGTGCCGCCACCGCCACCTCCGGATCCAGTACCCGAAGTTCCTGCACCACCAACTAAAACCGTATAAGTCGTTCCAGGTGTTACCTGAACTGTCGCAAGAAGCCGAGCGCCTTTTCCGCCAGCAGTGTTTGCACCACTTGCGCCAGCTGCACCTCGCGCGTCAAGGGTTAAGGAAGTGATTCCACTCGGTACGGTCCAATTGTAAACATCGCCGGTGAGCGAAAAAGTTATCGTGCAAGTTGATCCTGCGCTGCAATCTGGAGTTGGGTTAGCCGAAACAGAATTTGCTGGCACATTTGCAGTGACAAAAGTTAAGGTAGAAATCAGTATCGAAAAGACCGAGAAGCGGGCTATCCGCGCTAAAGAAAACCACGATGGCTTGCTGGCCCATTTGCCAAAAACCAAGCGATTCAATTACATGCCCAGCCTCTCAAATTCAGTTCTACGCGCTTTAAGTACGCCTCACTAGGCCTTAAGTTTAGTCCAGTGTCACCCCAGGGAATAACCCAAGAATTCCAAAGTATCGAGCCAGCCCGGACTTCTGAGGTTGTGCCTTGAAACTTAAAGCCACCTGAAGGCTTGCTAGGTGGCTTCATCGCTTTACATACCCCTTTGGGCACTTTGGGTTAGTTCCCGTGATTACCTTCTTGATCTTGCCCTTGTAGCAGTTAATTTTGATGATCTTTTTGGCCGGAGTTGGTGCTGGGCTTGGTACGACATTTTTGATCAGGTACATGTAGGTATCAACAACTGTGGCTTGCATTGTGTACTCACCATCTGGTCCAACGGTCCCACATTCATCGACTACCCGTGCTGCCCCTGACATAACAGCAAGGAGGATCTCTTCGCCGGAAGGAAGAACAGTTGTTATGGGACCGCCGCTATCTCCGGTACAAGCAGTTGCTTCATCGGAGTTCAAATCAATTCGTGATGGTGGAATTACCTTTGGCTTGTTCCAATGAATGTGATACTCGCGCGGATAAATTGAATAACCTATGCCAGTTTCAAAAACAGCACCATAGCCATAGCCTTTTGCTATTTCTTGATCAGCCAATGTTGCAACTTCTGCTGGAGTAGCTACACGAATAAATCCAGAGGTAGCTAAAGGCGAATCCAATTGAATAAATGCAATGTCGTCGGGTAAACCAGGAGCATTTACATCAAATCCAGGTTTTGCAAAAGCTTTGTAAAACTTTATTGGCTTAACATTTGGATTGATTGCCGCATCCAGGGCAACGCCTGGTTTAGTGAAGTAATAGTTTGTGCCTAGGCCACCTTTTTCATCAAAGACACAATGACCTGCTGTTACAACGATGATCGGTGAGATTAAGGTTCCGCTACAAACGCGATCAATTCCAGCGGACTTAAATGTGATACCAACTGTAAAAGTATTTTTTGGCCTTTCAACTCCACCTTTACTAGCCGATGCTGGAAATGCTGAAGTTAAAACGGCTAGTATCGTTAAAGCCGCTATATGTCGAGTTTTAAACAGGGACTGCAATTAGGATCGAATTTTCCTTGTAATGCCCGTTTGCGAACGCTCCGGTGCATGTTGCTAGTAATAGTTGACGTGGCCCGATGAGGGTAAACCACTCTTTTTTGTACTTACCCTTCACAACTTCATACTTCTGAGAAATCTTGTATTTGGTTGTGTCTCCGTTTTCATCGACAATCGAAAATGTGGTTCCAATCGATTTAGTAGTCAACACATTTAATGCATTGATGCAGCCTGCGTAGTTAACGTGCCAAACAATTACTGAGGTTCCAAGCGTTGAACTCAGTGGCATGTGGCGCTCAGAAAGGGCTGCCATGAGCGTGGATTTCTGAGGTTCCATAACTCCACCGGCTGGGTAGTTAAATGGCTTGATTGGCATCTTGAGTGATCCAATACCAATTGTTCCAACTGTTTTCCCTGCTGGTTTTACCGGAGCACACTTTGCGGCATTAGCTGATGAATTAAAGGTAAACAGAGAGGAAGCGACCAGAATCAAAGCTGATGTAATTGAAACAAACTTATTTCTACGCTTCATTTCTTTTTCCTCGCTTTCTTAATACAGCTGTAAAAATAATTAGGGCAAGCAGTCCAAACCACATGTAGGTGCTGGTGCCCGCTGTGCCATATCCGGTTTGAATGATCGAAGGAACATCTCCACGTTGAGCCAAAATAAACTCTTTACGGACCACAACTACTGCACCAGACAAACTTGTGTAGGTAATTTCAACAACATCAACAGTTGTTGACTTTGGATTGGTCAAATTAGATGTGTAAGTTATCTGTCCAGCTGGTGTAACTGTTACAGAACCATATTCAGGTGCCTTGGTAATCACAACTGGTGATGCGGGTGGCTCAGGCAAAGTTTGTGGTGCCACAACCGTTGGAGTTTTTGGTTCAACGAAAACTAGGTTCTTTGGCTCTTCAACAACAGGCGGTACTGGCAAGACTGGTGGGGTCAGAACAGTAGGACGTGGAGTTGGTGATGCAGTTGGTTCCGCAGAACTTGTTGGGGTTGGAGAAACGGTTGGCTTTGGTGTTGAGGTTGAACCCGGAGTTGGAGTTCCGCTTGAAGTCGGAGTTGGGGTAGCCGTCTTTGAAGGGGTTGGAGAAGGTGTTGAGGATTTAGTTGAAGATGGTGAAGGTGTCGGTGATGACTCAATCGCTTGAGGAGTTGGCTTTGGGGTTGGCAACTTGTTAGGAGTTGACGTTGGTCGAACTTGAATAGCCGAAGCTCGAGCAGATGGGCGTGGAGCTAACTTTGGAATAACTGTAGATGTTGGTGTCGCAGCTGGGGATGGCGACAATGAAGGAGAAGGGCTCACAGTTGGTGTCGCGGTTGCTGTCGGTGTAGTTGTTGGTGATGGCGAAGCACTAACGGTTGGAGTAGCAGTCGCTGTCGGCGAAGATGATGTTGTTGGACGTGGAGTCGCTGTTGTTGACGATGTTGGTGATGGCGATGCCACAGTTGTTGGAGTCGAAGAAGCTGTAGGAGTTGCACTTACAGTTGGCTTTGGAGTGCTGGATGTAGTTGGTGATGCCACTGGAGTCGGTGAGGTTGTTGGAGTCGCTGCAATTGAGCCTGTTCCAGGACATGTGTGAGACAAACGCATTCCAGAATCTGAACCATTAATTAATGCCAACGATCCGGCCTGAACTAAACGAATTCGATCCGCAACAGGTGTGTACGTATACGCGCCTTTTCCAGTTTGCACCCATGCACCTGATTTGATTACAAACAAAGATCTATCTTGACGCATATAAACAATATTTAAGTTAATGGCTACAGCTGGATTTCTTGGATCCTGCTGAAAAGTTGCACCTCTTGTCGTCAAAATCCAGTGCCATGCATCGTATCCGGATTCAAAACCAGGTAGATAATTACAAGCAGCACCTTTATTAAATTCCGATTGCGCATAGGCAAGGTTTCCATTTTCCAATGTTCCGGCAAATGCGTTTGCCGGTGAAATGTTCAATGAAAAAATTGAAACAGATAAAAATATGGCGACAAGAGCCTTGGTTATCAAACGCATAGTGCGTGCAGTTAAAAGCTTCATGGTTGTGGCCAATACACATTTAACTGAACTTCTGTCGAAGAACCGTTAAATGCACCCAAATAAATCTGAGCATTTAGCTTCATAGATACAACGAGATCTAATATCGGTAAATATCTAGGATGGGTTAAGGATTCCTCAACTGTCAGCCCGGCTGGCAAACCACCGCTGATAAAGATCACAGGTGAAATGGTTGCTGGGGTGACTTTGTAAATGACTTCAAGGCACTTACGAAGTTGCGACAATCTGAACTCTGAAACGGTGTCGCTTCTTGGAGTTAAGAATGGGACCAGACAGGTGAATGTGTCAGGGATTGCCTTATCAACAAACATGTAGACATCGAGATATGTCTGATCGCAGAAGTTAGAGGCAACAATTGTGAACAGGTAATCGCCAGGCTTAGTAGGTGTTCCTGAAACTTCGCCAGTCAGAGGATTCAATGTAAGTCCGGCTGGCATTACACCTTCAATTGAGTACTTTTCTGTGTTTGTTGCCTTGAATGTGTAACTGAAGGCAAAATTTTGGTATGTCGATGGATAGATGTAATCCACATAAATTGGTGAATCTATGAACTTATATTCGACAGTCGCTGTTGCGGAGCCATCATCGTTAGTGACTGTGAGAGTCTTGATGCCAACAGGCTGGGTTGGAAGCGAGATAGTGATTTGAGTGTTAGTTGATGAAATCACTAGAGCTGCCTGACTCTGAATTGTCACCTTTGCACCAAATAAATTTGTTCCTGAGACTACGAGCTGACTTCCAACGGCACAGACATCAGGAGCTGAAATCTTGGTAATTGTTGGTGGCTTAGGGACATAGACAGGTGCAGGTGTTGGGATCGGTGTAGGCGACGGTGTTGAATTAGAAGGAGCTGCCGTAATTGTAAAACTTCTTTGTACTTGTGTAGCTGGGTTATAAATATCGCTACCAGCCTGATTTGAATTCAAAACGCAAAGTCCTGCAGTCAATGCCCTAACTTGGCCCGAAATTATTTCGCAGATTCCATTTGATGATGGGTCGACACTAAGGCTTACAGAAAGTCCTGAAGCGTTGGTTGAAGAAACCAAGCTTTGATTTGAATCACCCACCGTCATATTATTTAAATTATTGAAGGTGATTAATTGATCTAATTTACTAATAATGAAGGTTTGAGTAACTGGTGTTGCAGCGTCATATGTTGTTCCGCCGCTGGAACCGCCACCCTGAGTTGCCGTTAAGGTACAGTCGCCAGCTTTCAACATGGTGATGTTTAAAGTTCCGGCTTCAACTGTACAAACACTTGTTGTGGAGGAACTTAAAGTCACAGTTAAACCACTTGTGGCAGTGGCCGTCTCTGTGAAAGGTGTAGCCGAGAATGCACGATCTTGAGGATCGGCAAATGTAATTGTCTGAGAAACAGAGTTATTGTCATTAGTTGTAAAACTTACAATGCTTCCAGAAACTGAACTATCCGAATTTGTTGCATTTACTCGGTAATAGTAGGTGGTGGCTGCAGTTAAACCTGTTATCGCATAAGTGACCGAACCATTTGCTGTAAGAGGTGATTGCGATGCGGTAACCGTGGTGTTTCCTGATGAGAGACTTGAGCTCGTTGAATAAGTGAAAGTGACTGTAGTCGAGCTTCCACCGGTTGTTATCGCACCATTAAATGTTGCAGTGGTTCTTGTAATACTGGAGGCGGAGTTTGTTTGAGCAGTTGGAGCTGAAACAGTGATTTCAAATTGACGAGTCACAGATTCTGCTGGTGCGTACTGTTCATTTCCACTTTGAGATGCGGTAATAATGCATGTACCCGCGGTCACATAAGTAACGACACCTGTACTTGAATTAACAGTACAAACAGCGGTGGTTTCAGAGGTGAATGTAACCGCTAAACCAGAATCTGAGCTAGCTGTAAGTGTGCGAGACGCACCCGAGAAAGCGACATCTGACGGTGAGCTAAAAGTGATGACCTGGCCAGTCGTACCTGTTCTGAAGGAGAGAATACTTCCTTGGATATTTTGAACAGTTCCGCTGGTGTAAGTAGCTTCAACTCTGAAGTAATAGGTAGTACTTGTAGCCAATGATGTTAATGACAAGGCAACATCAATTGGGTTAGCACCAGAAAGGGCAACTTTAGTTGTTGTTTCTCCGCCATCTTCATTGAGTTCGTAGAGGATCTTAGAAGTTGCACCAGACAAGGTATTGGAGGTTCCATACAGAAAGCGGACTTCTGTGATTGATTGAAGATTTGGATCAATAGTTCCATTAAGGGTTGCAGCAGTAGCTGCAATAGATGAGGCGTTTACCGTTGTCGCAGTTGAAGCACTTGCTGGCTCGATGAGAGTAAAACTTACGATGTCACCTTCATAGCGAGTGGTGTTCTTAATTGCGACAATTCGATACCAATAAGTTGTACCTGAAGTACCGGTGAAGCTTCGTGTAAATGCCGTCGGATCACTTCCAGAGACTGAGTTTGGCGATGGAGTAATTGTTGTATAGCCTGTTAACGAAGAATTAGTTGCCCATTCAAATTGATATGTTGGATCTTGACCGTTGCCATCAATTGTTCCATTTAAAGTTGCTGAAGTTGTTCCGATCGAAGTTGCGTTAAAAGTAACTGCGACTGGATTCAAGTTTGTAGTCGTGGTGGTGGCTGATGTAGGCACACCGGAACCATCATTTGTAACTGAAGCTCCTGAAATAGTCGATGATGACGCACCAATAATTTGCGATCCTGTATATGCGACTGCATTATTAGTGAAAGTTGCTGAATTTGTCGTTGGAACAAGCATTGTATAAGTCAAAGAAAGGTTCGTTCCACTTGCAACGGTGAATGGTCCAACAAAGTGCAATGGCTGTGGATTCATTGAACTTTCAGTCGAAAGTTTTATGGGATCAGGAATTGTGGTGGTACCTATTTTTGCGGTACCAGCTTTAAATAACACACCTGCGCCAGGTGTATCGACAATTTGATCTACACGCCCAGTTCCTGATGAATTAGAGACCGTGACTGTGTAATTGATTTGTGAGTACGTGACATTACCAACTGTTTCAGTAACTACTGAGTTAGGAATTGAAGCTGACTTTGAAACTGAGAGGGTGATTGGGGCAGCTGTTGTATTAATTGTGCCTGAGCTGCTTCCACTGACATCTGTGTGCTTAATTTGTGTACCGCTTGAAATCTGGGCCACTGGATTGATGGTTGTTGATGTCGCAGCACGTGAAATTACGCGGAATTTATACACATTTTCGTAGTATCGCTTTGACCCTAAGGTGTCGACAGTTGTTTGCTCGCCATCAAAATCAGCATCAGTACTAGGAGTAATTGAAGGTGTTACCAATAATCTCTCATCATAAATCCATACTTTATTGCTACCGTTTGCAGCGATTTGATTGTTATCTGCAACTTTCAGCTTAACTGACTCTAATCGCAATGATGTAGTTGGAAATGAAGAAAATGCTGCTGGCGAAAACCAAAGAATCTTTCCGACATCTGCGCTACCTGCGCCAATTGTTCCAGTTGCACCTTTGACGGTAACTGTTACCAATGAACCAATGTTTGGAGTTGCAGCATCTACCGTTACGGCAGTTACTTTATTTGCTGCGGCTTTAATTGTTTCTGCAACTTTCGAGAAGCTAAAATCACATTGAGAATATGCGGTCGCATTTGCTGCATCTGGACGACCTGCGTAAACACTGACTGTGTGGGTTTGAAGAGATTTTGTCGAAGTATTTGCTCTCAAAAGAAAATAAACAGTCTTGGTGGCAAGTGGTGCAATATCTGGTACAGGTGATGAGTTATCAATCAATTGTTGATTTGCATCTGCACTATTGGCTAGAGATATGACCCCGCCCCTGAAATTAGTGAGTGAAACCCAGTAACCACTTAGAGCGGTTGTTGTGCTGTGATTAGTGATTCGATAACCAACATAAGCTGCATCAAGTCGAGGGGTGACACCGGTATCGATGTACATGACTCTTCCATGGCTTGGTGTGATCGTCACCCCATCTGAAGGGCTGGCAGCACGGTAACCAGAGTCGGAACAAGTGCCCACCACTGCATTTGCTGCAGGTGAGGAAATAACAATGGGGATAGCAGTTAGCAATCCAATTAGTAAGGTGGAAACCGAGAGAAGCGAGGTTAAACTCTTAAATATTGCCTTCAATCAAGATTTACCATCACTCTCTGCAAGGTTGCTCTAAAAGAGCCTCACAAAGAATACACGCTTCTCACACCTATTAATCACCTCCGGGTGAGTATTTGGGGTGGTGC
>JACCDH010631021.1_pt1 | contig 22034 bp, 16 predicted proteins | sample 7442481 | NCBI WGS metagenome assembly JACCDH01 (sample SAMN15323433, study PRJNA562643) | freshwater metagenome | isolation source: river surface water | place: USA:Blue River Watershed | collected 2017-08-15
AGTTACATTACCGCAAAGGGTAGCAGAGGGAGAAATATGTACAAAATCATCTATAACGCAATCATGATCAACAGATGCATTTGTGTTAATTATACAATGCTTGCCAATTTTAGTGTCTCTTTGAATTATAACACCATGAAAAATTGCAGTTCCATAGTTTACTATTACACTCCTGTCAATTAATGCTGATGGATGAATAGCAGTAGCAAATGTATGTAAAACTTTATTTGTAATGTTTTTTCTAATTTTATTATTACCTATAGAAATTAATATAGGTAGGTGTGGTTCATAATCTTTATCATAACCTGAAATTACTTTATAATTATTTAAAAATTTTATATTTATATTATCATCAAAGATGATATCAATATTAAAATTCATAGATTCAAAAATACTTGAAATTACTTTTGCATGACCCGAAGCCCCATAAAGTAATATTCTTTTACTTTCCATTCGAAACGTCTTTAATTATTTCTAGATATTTCAAGGCAAGGATACTTCGGTCAAAATTTTGGATTGCAAAATTGTAACCATTTTCTCCTTCTCTCGCTACCCTTTCTTGATTATTCAAATATTGTAAAATTTTATCTTTAAACTCAAATTTGTTTTCCGGCTCCACATATACCCCGCAATTTGCTTCTTCAACTAATAATCTAGACACACCATCGATTAACATAAATAACGGTTTTTTACAACTCATATAATCAAATGTTTTATTAGAATATACAGTCTTAAAAGTGTCAACTTTTTTCAAAACCGAAGCTCCCATATCAGACGCTAAAATATATTTGAAGACTTCCGATTTAGGAACAGCATCTATAAATCTAACATTTAACATATTTCTTGATAATGCCTCTTCTTTAAGAGACTTCTTTTCCATTCCTTCCCCAATTAACAAAAACAGAACATTAGTATCCTTAAGTAATTCGGCTGTATCAATAATTTGGATTAAATGATTTGCCACCCCATGTGCACCAACATAAGTAATCACAAAAGAGTTTTCATCAATATTATGTTGGCGCCTAAAATAATTGGGATCAAAATTAATACTTACATTCTTAACTAAAGAAAAATCAGCAGCATTTGGAATAAAGCAAATTTTATTCAAATCAACTCTTTTTTTATTTATCAAGTAATCTCTAAATGCAGGCGTTAAAACATTAATTTTTTTTGCTTTTCGATATATAAAACCCTCAAACCAATAAGCTAGATTAATAATTGTTTTGTTCTTTAAGACGCCAGTGTCAATTGCAGATTCTGGCCACAAATCCCTAATTTCAAAAACAAAAGGTGTTCTTTTTAAAAAAGATAAAACATATGCAGTTACTCCTACAAACAAAGGGGGCGAAGAAACAATTATAACGTCATATTTATCTCTAGCATAAAATATACCTGAAATGATACTGCTAGTTACAAAAGAGAAATACGCCCATAGTCTACCAAAAAAATTTACATTGTAAGATTCCGATACATGACTTCTTATAACACGAATCCCATTTTCATAATTTTTATCATCGAAAATATATTTTCCTTTATATTTCTCATGTTTTTTACCCGTATTGTAATGCACCATTCCAGCCAGAACTGAAATATCATGTCCTTGTTCTGCCCAAAATTTTGTCATTTCATTCCATCTAGAACCACCACCATCATTTTTTTCAAGATAATATTGATGGATAAGCAATATTTTCATCTATATTTTATTTTGCTTTAATTGTAGTTATGATTTTAGAATCCTTTGTTGAAAAAACAATCTGTGAATTTGTTTCTTTTTGCCCATACAAACTAGAGTAATAACCATTTTCAATAGTTGGTGAAATTAACGACCCATCATTTGTAGTTGAAGTAATTTCAAATTTTTCAAAAAATAATTTAGATGGGTGCCAATATTGATGTATAGGTAAGTTTGTTTTATGAATCAATTCATCTGTTATTATCCATAATGGCACTCCTTTCTTTTTAACCACTTGCCTCTTATGAATTATATTCTTATCAAGATGTCCGAATGCTGAAATTACCCCATTAAAAATATATTCGTCATTTTTTTCAATTAATTGTGCTCCTAATGACTGAGTCCAATAATACCATATAAATCTCCCTCCTTTTAACATTTGATCATTGTTTCCTAAGGTAAGGGTGTTGTGAGATTTTGTTCCAAAAAAGTATTTTAAATAATTTTCATCAGTATTATACTTATATGATCCAGCATCTCTCATTATATTGTCACCTTCATACCATAAATCTAAATGTAAATTATCAGCCTGTGAAGGTCTATCCTTATGATTTCCACATCGTATAAACGTTTTTGTATTATCATTATCATTAATAAGATAATAACCACCTTCATGGAATTTAATAGAAGATTTATAATTTAAAGTTTTAAGTGTTTTTGACACTTCACTTAATCCGAACCAATATTTATCTTCACAACTTTCAAATTCCCATTTTAAACCTAAACTCAAAGCTAAACTTTCTAATTGAGGCCTATAATCTCTAAAATCTTGAACACCGAACTTAAAAAATAATGCTCCATCATTAGCACCATAATTTGGTAGCATTCCATTTTTTGCATTCATGCATGATAATAGAAATATAAGGCATTTTTCAGCTTTAATATATACTTCTTTCTTAAAAGGCAAATCATTTAAATTGTTGATTTGAATAGCCCAAGTTAATAATTGCACTAGGACTCTTTGATAATTCATTGAAAATTGCAAAAATGCGCCATCATCATATACTTGATATGATATTTCTTCTTCAAACCACTTTTTACCATTTTTTTTCCAATTATTTGCATTTGGAAAATTATTAAACATCAATCCGAAAGTATAAATACCTAAACATTCTGTTATTGCATGATTATTTCTAACCGCTATTCTAGAAAAATTAATGTTATTATATACATGATCAGCTTGCCAATATATAGAATTTATAATTTTAGAAAATAAGATTGTATTAAGATTCATTGAATTTTTGTAATAATTCAATGCAATAATCCAGTTAAAACATCTAATTGTAATTTCTTGGCTACAGATATAATTGGGACCTAAATTTGTCGGATTTTTATCAATCCAGTTTTCTATTTCATTTAGGACGAATTCCGATTGATCAATATTATAATGATAATCATACCTGATTAATGAATTTAAATACGAAAATCTTGACTTTTCCCAAACATATTTGATATCTCCAGAGTTTGTTGAATAATCATTTATTTCTGACCAGTGTTTATTTATATCATACTTAAATCCATTATCTGGATTGGTTATCCAGTCATAATTTAACCCGAGTGAAAAATTAGTTGAAGAGAAAAAAAAGTGATCCCCAATTAATATAGAACTAGCTTCTTTTTGAAGATCTTCTGATTGATTTATAGGGAATTTGAGTTCTTCTTTACTATTCAAAAAGAATTTAAAGTCGGATTTTTTCCAATCTTCAAGTGACAATAGCTCAATCAATTGAGGATTGGATGGGAATCTTTTTTTTAAAATTCCACTTTTTTTTTGAAAATAATACCAAATTCGGAACCATACATATTTTGGCCCCATATTTGATAATATTTGATAATATTTGATAATTAGCTTCAATTAATCGAATATTTCAAGGAGTTTGTTTATTATTCTTGTTCCAGTTTGGCCATCCCATAATTCAGGTATAGTACCTTTTTTCCAATTCCCATCAAACAATACCTTCAATGCAGGAGCAATTGCATTAGGATCGGTACCTATCAATTCATTTGTGCCAATTGAAACAGTTTCTGGCCTTTCAGTATTATTTCTAAGTGTAATACAAGGGATACCAAGAACGGTAGTCTCTTCTGTAATCCCACCTGAATCAGTAATTACAGCTTTTGCTCTTTCAACTAAATAATTAAACTCCAAATAACTTTGAGGCTCAATAATATGTAAATTTGGATGTTTAATTCCTAAGGAAGATAAAATTTTCGCTGTTCGAGGATGTACAGGAAAAATTAACGGAAGTCCATTACTATGTTTAATTATTTCGTCAATAAGTTTCTTTAGTTTTTCATTTCCATCAACATTTGCTGGTCTATGTAAAGTAATTACAAAATAGCTATAGTCAACTAGGCCTATTTGGTCCCAAATAGTTGGTTTTAAAAAATGATTTCGATGTTTTAGTAATGTATCTATCATCGTATTACCAACCCAAAATATCCTATCTGATCCAATACCATTCTTATATAAGTTATTACTTGCTAGTTCAGTAGTTGTAAAAAAATAATTCGAAATGCTATCTGTAACCAGTCTGTTTATTTCTTCTGGCATTGTCCAATCACCCGATCTTATTCCAGCCTCTACATGTGCAACCTTTACAAGTAATTTTTGGGCAGTAATTGCACAAGCCATTGTTGAAGTAACATCTCCTACTACTAGGCAGATATCTGGTTTTTTTTCAATAAGAACTTTTTCATATCCAATCATTATAGCTGCAGTTTGTTCAGCCTGAGTTCCACCACCAGCTCCTAAATTAACATCTGGCAATGGTATTTCTAATTGATCAAAAAAAGAATCGCTCATGTTTTTATCATAATGTTGTCCAGTATGAATTAACCTGAATTCGATATTTTTACCTTCACTTTGTGCTTTTTGAATTGCATGTGTTATAGATGCAATTTTCATGAAATTTGGACGTGCGCCAGCAATCAAATCTATTAACATAAATAATTTTTTATTGTATATTGATCCACTTATTTTCTTTTAAACTCTGAATAGCTGCAAAAGATGCTTTTGTTGTGTTAATAATACTATCAAAATCAATTAATGGCCTTCCATCATTTTTAATTCTATTTATCAATTCATTAAATTGATTTTTATGCCCTTTGTCTAATGATGTTTTAAGGCCCTTGAAATTTTTAAAACCAAACGCTTCTGTTTTTATAAAATTGTTGATGATAATTGTTCTTTCTTGATTATATATTTCAATTCTTTCTTTTGAATAGGATTTACTTCCATTTGAAAAATAATTTAATACTACATTGCTGCCATTCTCATATTTTAACAAAATACATGCATTATCAGTAGATTCATCAGGATGACTACCTAAGCCATTCATGCAAACAGAAATAACTTTAGAACCAGTTAAGTAATTAGCCAAATCAATATAATGACAAGCTTCTCCAATAATTCTTCCGCCACCAATTTTTAAATCGTGTATCCAAACATTTGAAGGAATGTGACCTGCATTCATAGTTGCAATAATATTTAAAGGACCTGAATTTCCAAGTGCTTTTTTTACAGCAATTGCATGTGGAGAGAACCTTCTGTTGAACCCAACAGTTAAAGTAGGCTTATTGGGAGCATTTTTATACGCTTCTATAATCGAATCCAGTTCTTTAGGATTTAATGCTAATGGCTTTTCTACAAAAACGTGTTTCCCCTGATTCAATGATGCAATTACTTGAGCAGCATGTTGATTATGTCTAGTAGTAATTAATATTATGTCAACATCTTCATCTTTTATTATTTCATTGAAATCAGTAGTTGATTTAGAAAATTTATATTTTTTTGCTAATACAGTTCCATTAACGCCACTCGCACTTGCAATATATTTATAAATGGCTCCACTTCCTTTCAATGCAGGCAACATTGTCATTTTTGTATAATTACCTGCTCCTATTATTCCAATAACACCTTTTCTATTTGAAAACGTCCTTTGATCTAATAAAACAGTATTTGAAAATTTTCTTAGATTATTTGAGTTATTTTCATATTTAAGTAATGACGCAATTGATTTATTTTTACCCAGGGAATCATAGATTTCTAAATATTTTTCAAGTTCAACCTTTTCTGTTATCAACTCATTTACTTTTAAATTATTAGCTGAAATTGCATTTAAAATTGCCATGAAATTTCTTTTTTCTGTCCATCGGACAAAGGCAAGTGGATAATCGTTTCCTCTTTGCTCATATTCTTCATCATATCTGCCAGGTCCATAAGAACAACTTACCTGAAAAGTTAATTCTTTTTCATAAAATTCTGATCTATTTATATTCAACCCAACGACACCAACCAATACTATACGTCCTCTTTTTCTACTCATTTTAGCAGCCTGTGAGATTGTCTCATCCGTTTTAGTAGAAGCTGTTATAATAACTCCGTCAGCTCCAACAAAAGATGTTTGTTGTTCAACAAACTTAATAACATCGCCATTAATTGGATTAAATGGAATAATACCCCATTTTTCACACATTGCTAGTTTACTGTCGTCAATATCTACACCTATTACATTACAACCATTTGCTTTTAACAATTGTGCTGTAATTAATCCGATTAAACCCAAGCCAATAACTACCACTGTTTCGCCAAGTGTTGGATTTAACAACCTAATTCCTTGCAAGCCTATTGAACCAATTACTGTAAAACAAGCTTCTTCATCGCTAACATTATCAGGTATAATAGCAACTAGATTTTGGGGAACACAAACAATTTCAGCATGATGTCCATTAGATGCAACTCGATCTCCAATTTTTAATTCATTAACACCTTCCCCAACTGCAATTACTCTTCCAACATTACAATAACCAAGGGGAAGTGGTTGTTCAAGCTTATTAAAAACAGCTTCTAGGGTGGGAAGAATCCCATCTGTTTTTATTTTATCTAATACTTGTTTAACTTTTTCTGGTTGCTGCCTGGCTTTTGAAATTAGACTTGATTTTCCAAATTCAACAAGCATTTTCTCAGTTCCTAAAGAAACTAAGGAGTAGGTTGTTTCAATTAAAACGGCACCTTTTCTGACTGTTGGTGCCGGTATCTCTTCTAAAATTGTATTTCCTGTTTTAAAAGACTGTATGATTTGTTTCATTAATTAATATATTTCATTTCTAGTAATTCTATCTGGATAATTGATTAAAACGGCTTTATACTTTCCCTTAAATACAAATAAGCTACCAGCTGCTACACCTATTGTTTTATATTTTTGAATGGCATTTTTAATATCTTCTATTTTACCTGCTCCACCTAATATTGTCATTGGTACTTTAGTTAATTCTCTTATAAAATCACATAATTTAAAATCATATCCTGTCATTTTACCATCCTCATCAATTGAGTTAACTAAAATCTCACCAACACCAATTTCATTGACTATTTCTAAATAGTTTTTTAATTTTATGTTAGCGATTTTTTTTCCATTGTGAGTAAATATTTCATAATTTCCAAATAAGCCTTTTTTCTTGATATCAAGTACAACGACAACACTTTGCCTACCAACAGCTTGAGCTATTTCCTTTAGTATTTTAGGATTATAAATTGCAGCAGAACTAATTGCAATCTTTTCTACACCTAAACTAATAATCTTCTTAGCTTGTTCTACTGTAGTTATTCCACCTCCATAACAAAATGGCATTCTACATTCAACTGCTAAATTCTTTATTAAGTTGTAATCAGGACCTCTTCCCTCAACAGTAGCATCAATATCAATTACAATAAGTTCGTCAACCTCTTTTTCATTAAAAATTTTGACTGCGTTAATTGGATCACCAACATATTTCGGATTCCCAAATTCAATTGTTTTAACTAGTCCTTTTTTATGAACCAATAAACATGGCGTAATTCTAGATCTTAGCATTATAAATTTGCAAAATTTTTTAAAAGTGTTTCTCCGTTTTTATGGCTTTTCTCGGGATGAAATTGAATACCATAAATATTTTTGTAATTTACTGCTGAAGCAAATATTTCACCATATTCTGTTGTTGCAATAATGTCTGATTCGTTTTCACATTCAAAATAAAATGAATGCAAAAAATAAAAACCGATTTCTGTATCGATGTCTTCAAGCAATTGAGCGTCTTGCTTTTTAAATATTGTATTCCAACCCATATGTGGCAAACAAGGCTTGAGCTTGAGTGCATTTTCGTTCAACCGTTTTACACGACCATTTATATATCCTAAACCAGGTAGTTTACCTTCCTCACTTGAATTTGCTAAGACTTGCATACCAACACAAATTCCTATTATTGGGACCTGATTAATAAGAACTTCTTTATCTAGTACATTCTTAAATCCAGAATGTTCAAGTAATAACATAGTTTCATCAAAAGCACCAACACCTGGTAAAAAAAGTTTTTCAGCACCTACAATATCAGATGGAGTTTTAGCAATTTTATATGGAATGTTTAACCTTTCATATATATTGCTTATAGCACTTATGTTACCAGAACCGTAATCTATTATTGTTATCAACGTTTTATGGATTTTTCAACACCAAAAAATTTTAATATTTTGGCGCCAATATTGAATAATTTTTCTTGGTTTTTATAATCCCAGTAGAATTTCTTTGGCATATTTAAATAGCCTCTAAGTTCATTATTGGAAATTCCAAGTTTAGTGGCAATATAATTAAATTCATCATCAATTGTGTCAGAATTGTAAGATGGTTTTTTTAATAACTCTAATGCCTCTTCTCGCTTCAGTTGACCAGTTAATATTAAACTAGAAAATTGAACTCTTCTAGTATCAAAACCAAATCTTTCTGGAAGCCAATAACCTTCATAAAATTTAGTAAATCTTGATTCAAAATGTTTTTGTGGATATGGCTTCCAACCATATTCTTTCTCTAATAAACTTAATGCTTCAGCTTTTATATATGGCATATAGTTTAAAGACTTAATAACCTTAACTCCTTTAATATACCTTAGAAAAAATTTATGTCGTAAAACTGAACTAAAAGGGTATGTTTCCATTTTAATTGTTCCGAATTTTTTTCTTATATCTCTAATTTGGGCCATATCTGTCCCATAGTATAAAAATTCCATTGGATTTCTTACACATTCAGTTGATATATTTCCTCCATTCAAAATATATTTGATATTATATTTATATGCAAAATTGTATAAAGTTGCAACAAAAGCATGATCTTGAGGAATATCGATATGTGGGACACCGGACTTAAAGAATGCCAGCTGAAAGTCTTTCATTTCTTCCCAATTGATAACTTCAGTATAAAGATCCAATCCCAATTTATCGACCATCATCTGAATATTGTGGACAGCTAACTCAGAATTCCAACCTCCATCTACATGAAAAACAAGAGGACGTAAGCCGAATTCTTTTACAGCAATATGTAGCATATATGAGCTGTCGACACCACCACTTAGACCTAATATACAATCAAATTCCTTACCTTTTCCTTCAATTTTAATCTTTTCAATAATCTTTGTTAATTCATTTCGGCTACTTTCATTAACATTCCAACTAGATTTAACATTTGTGTAAAAATCATTACAATGGTCACAGACGCCATTAGTATCAAACTTTATTCGACTATCTGATGTATCCATTACACAATTTGTACAAATTTGATATTTGCTCATATACTAAATATAATTATTAAAATAAAGACTATAATAGTCAAATGTTTTTTTTACTCCATCTTTAAGAGAGTATTTGGGTTTCCACCCAGTTATCGAATTTAATTTTGTAAGATCAAGAGAAACATCACCTGTTTCAATATTTTCATAATCTTTAGGCCATGGAACAAAAGTTATACTTCCCTTATTAACACAAGATACAACTTCATTTACCATTTCACTAAACTTGTAAGACTTACCTGATCCAATATTTAATACTTCGCCAATTGTACCTTCTGTCTCAGCACAGCTTATCATTGCATTTATAATATCATCAACAAAAATGTAATCCCTCAATTGATTTCCTTCTCCAAATATTTTTATTTCCTTATCTTCCATTGCTTGTCTGATAAACCATCCAACAAGTGAATATTTGCTGTGCTTAATTTGTTGTCTTGGTCCATATGGATTAGCAATTCGAAGTATAGTTGTTGGTATTCCAAAATCCTTATAGTACATTAGTAAATACTTTTCTGATGTCAATTTGTGGATTCCATAAAGACTTAATGGATTTGTTGGACTATTCTCTGTAACAACTTCAGTATCAACTTTTCCATATACCATTCTTGAACTTGCAAAAATGACTCTACAAGTTGGATTTAATTTTCTACAACATTCCAATATATTTAAAGTTGATTTTGCATTTAAATCTAAATCTTCATTAGGAATATTAAGACTATCAATATAACTAACTTGAGCACCAAAATGGTATATAATATCTGCATTTTTAATTAATGGCTCCATAATATCCATATTCCTCATATCATTGATAACCATATTGATAAGGTTTTTGGAAGTTGATAAATTAAATATATTCCCGCCATAAAGGGGTGATAAATTATCTACAACTGTAACTTTCGCTCTTCTCTTTTGTAAGGCTAGAGCAAGATTACTTCCCAGGAATCCCATTCCACCAGTTATAAGAACATTTTTACTTTCAAAATATTCATTCATTTTGATTTTAAATTTAAATTTTTTTGAATTAAAAATTAACTAAATACCTAAAACTGTATTTACAGAATTTAAAAATGCATCTTTTGTATATAGTTTTTTTGAAATATTTAGATTATTCAATGCCACTTGCTTCAAAACAGTATTATTTTTGTTTATTAATTCTAAAGCATTTTTAATTGAATCCGATGATTTTGATTCAACTTTAATACCATTAATTTTATCAGAAAATATTTGTGGAATACCACTATGACCAGTTGTTATAACAAAACATCCGGTTGCGTATGCCTCGAGGATACTTATTGGCTGACCTTCGTAAGGATAATAAGTAGGAAGACAAAATATATGTGAATTTAGATATAATTTTTTTTTCTCAATTCCATTAATAAAATTGCCTAAATAAGATATTCCTGAGTATGGTTTAATTTTTTTTAAAAATAATTCCTCAAGATGTAAGCTTTGAAAACCGCCTACAAATGTTAAATTAAAATTGCATTTTATACTGTCTGGCAAAGCTATATAAGCATCTGAAAGCTCTTCAAAACCCTTTCCGTAAATTAGATTACTTAAATATAAAATGTTCACAGTCTTCATATTTGAAAACTTTGACAATACTTCTATTTCACTGGAAAATAAATAATCTTCAGAAAAATTGGGTATTATATGAACTTTTTCAGAACCAGTAATTTTTGAAAATGTTTGAAATTGAACATCACCTTCAACAATGACCCCTTTTAATTTTTTAAGGAAAAAATTGTTAATTTTACTGATTAAATTTTGTTTTTCTAAAATTTTCTTCATTCCAGCCCCCCCTAGCATATGTACGACAACGTTTTGTAAATCTTTATAACACAATATATAGATAAATATATCTTTCAAATTACCTCCAAAAGATTCTGATAAAGTAAGGTATATTAGGTTAGAATTTTTCTTGTGCTTATGTATTTGTATAAAAAATGAAATAACATTAACACCTCTTTTAAATTTATCTAAAATATTTTGTTCTCTTTTGGGCTTAGCCATATTCACTAAAAAAACATTATGATTTTTTTTTAACATGGAATATATTGCTCCAGCAGCCAAAGATTGACCGTTTGTAGGTGGTGGAATTGGAGCTATAAATAAGATTTGCATTTAATTATTTATGTGTTTTCATGAAATTACTAAAGGCAATTTTTAAGATATTTTTGATTTTAAAACAAAAGAAATTTCCTCTAAAGAATCAGAAACACCGTATATCTCATAACCTTTCTTTTTAAGTTTAGTAATTGCATTTTGGGTTAGTTCTTTTCCATTGTGGAAAAATCTATCATGGAATTCAATAAGAAGTTGATCTATCTCAATACCACTTTCAAGTATAGAATCTATAATTAGATATTCTGCTCCTTCAATATCCATTTTGACCAAATCAATTTTTTTATGTCCGAGTTCATTCGTGATGTCTACAAATGATTTTAATAGTACAGCTACCTTTTCATTTTCATTCACATTAATTTGATTTACAATACTACCAGAAATATTATCGGAATTCTTTGGAAGGTAGAAATCAACTTCGCCAGTCTCTGCTCCTAAACCATACTCAAAAAAATTAAATGAAGAACCAAGATCATCTTTTTTCATTGCAACCCAATTGATAGATTTTGGAGTTGGGTCAAATCCAAAAACTTGACATTGAAATTCATTTATAATATCATTATCAAAAGAAATATCTTCACCAATTCCAAAAGAATAAATAATGGAATTAGAATTTATTAAACTTGGAATTACATAAAAGCCACCATAATTATTTCCAAACCATCTTTTTTTTGTCGATGTTTTTATTTCTTTAAGATGTCTATAATTAAAAAAAGTGATTTTAAATATTTTTTTGATAATTCTCTTGATCATTATAATTATAATTTAAAAAATCTAGTATAAATGTTTTATTAATTCTTATAAATACAACTTGTAGCTGCCAAAATATTTTTGACCATATTATCTGTATTATACATATTCTTGATCATCTCTTTACCAAACTTACCCATGTTAATGCAAGTTTGCTTGTTTTCTGATAAAAATTTAATTTTTCTATAAAAACTTAATGGATCTCCATTTTCCAAAATATATCCACTTTTATCAGGTATAACTAAGTCGTATTCAGTGCCATCGCATTGATGAACTAAGACTGCCATTTCATAAGACATTGCTTCAGAAATTACAATTCCACCTCTACCAGGTATAATTAACAAATCAGAAGCTTTGCAATAAAGCGAAACATTATCAATTACTTGTCCTATTAAATGAACATTATCTAATTTATAGTTAAGAATTTTATTTTCAATTGTTTTAAACTGAGGACCATCTCCTAAAATTAAAAAATTTATATTATCAAATTTTGCCAATTCTGCAATATCAGGTATAATATCAGGTCTTTTATTAGCATCTAGTGTACCTAAATAAAGCACTGTAAAATGATTTTTTGGAATTTTAAGAGTATTTCGGATATCTTCTTTTGACTCAAATATCGCATCACACTTATTTATATGTGTAACAACATCCCCTACATTTGTTGATACAAATATTTTTTCTGGCGGTTGTCCTAGTTTAATTAAGCAATTTTTACTGAAAGTTGAATAAACTAAAAATCCATTAAAAAAATTTCTAAAAAATGCTTTTATAAAATGTCTAATATTATTATTATATATATTTTCTCCAGGTAATGAAATAAAACACCAGTGTATTAATTTTACTTTTCTGTTGTAAATTAATTTATATATAATTGCTTGTAAATAACCAAGGAAATGACTTTCTCCCTCACATATAATCACATCAGGTTTAAAAAAAACTAAATTGGTAATTAAATCGGTGTGCCATACTAAAACTCTTTTTTTTAAATTAATAAAACTTGTTTTTGATTTTACAAAATTTATACCTGAAAGATCTTTACTGTTTTTTACTTTAGAATTAGGGATATCATCACCAATAAATAATTTAATTTCATTAAATTCATTGGAAGACAGCTCTTTAAACAATGCGCGTCTATATCCTGGTATTACTCGTTGTAAAATTGCAATTTTCACTTTAATAATTTTGTTATTTAAAATTGATTGTCATTATCTATAAAACAACGAAACCACAATTCAACAGAAAGTAGCCTATAAAGGAGAGGCGCATTGTTTTCAATACCTTTTATATGATTGTTTATTACTTTGTTTAATCCTTTCGGATTAAACAAATTTCTATTTAATGTCCTTTCACTTAGTAATAGTTTAATTGGATCAGAATTATACGAATCAAAATGTATAGACAGGGGCGTTATAAAACCAAATTTAATTGGATTGTCTAATATATAGTCTGGAACTATATTTTTCATTGCTTTTCGATGAATGTATTTTCCTAACCCATTTTTAATTTTAAAATCATGTGATAAAGTAAATGCAAATTCTACTAAATTCACATCTAAAAATGGATTTCGACTTTCCATAGACATTGACATCGATATGGCGTCACCGTAATGTAATAAATTAACCAAACCACCGGTATGGGATTTAAATAATTCAAAATTAAACTTGTTATCAAAAAAATTTTCACTAGAAGGATAGTCTTTAATTCTGATGTAATCTTTTAAATATTTACCATAAATCTCTTCTTTACCACTTAATTTACTATATAATCTTTCTAATTTATCATAATTAAGTAATCTTATAAAAAGCTTGAAAGATTCAATAAGAGAGTAATGTTTATTAAATTTTAAAAACTCTTTAATTGCGGAAGTGAAATTAAAGCGTCTAATATTTTCAAGAATTGCATAGGGAAATGTTTTTAAGACATAGCCACCCAGTAATTCATCAGCGCCTTGACCTTCAAGAACTACCGTAACAGATTCTTTAGCCTTATTTAAAACTTTTGATAGTGGTAAAATTGCATAAGATGAATGTCCTGATTCAAGATGATAAATTATTCTAGATAATTGACTTGTGAAAGAAGTTAATTCATCAGATATATAGGTTGAATCTAAATTTAAATCTGTAGATAATTTTTTTACAATATCTGATTCGTTTATTGATGTTCCTTTTTTAAAAGCAGATTTTTCTGATTCAAAAAAAGCATTTTCATCAAACACCGCAGTAAATGATTTATGATCTTTAATTTTTAATATATTTGAAACAGTAGAAACTATTGAAGAAGAATCAATACCAGAAGATAGTGTTGTGCCAACAGCCACATCACTTCTCATTCTTAATTTTACTGAATTTAGGAAAAGCTCTCTATACTTATCAACTGCTTTTTCAAATGATAATTCTTTATTAGTCTTAAATGGATAATCCCAATATTTATAAATTGTAATTTTACCATTATCCCAAAGTAAATTATGTGCAGGTTTTAATCTTAAAACATTATTAAACCAAGTTTCTTCTGTAAAAGCACCCAAACTATTTCTACAATAATTAGATATAATATTAAAATTAGGCTCTTTAAGTTTAGGAAAATAATTAAGTATTGATTTTATTTCAGATGAGAAAATAAATGAATCATTAAATAGAGAATAATTAAACGGTTTTACACCAAATCTATCCCTAGAACAGAATAGAGTGTTTAATTTCAAATTATATATTGCAAATGACCAATCACCATTAAATTTATTTACACAATCATCTCCCCAATATATATAAGAGTTTAAAAGAACTTCAGTGTCAGTTGATGTTCTAAATGAAACTCCATATGATTTTAATTGATTTTTTAACTCTAAATAATTAAATATCTCACCATTGAAAATTATAACAAAATTACCACAGCTAGAGAAAAAAGGCTGATCACCATCTTTACTTAAATCTAAAATTGATAATCTTAAATGTGTTAATTCAATTTTATTATCTATGCCCCATTGTCCAAATGAATCTGGTCCTCTGTGTTGCATTAATTTTGCAGACTCCGTAATTAATTTTTTATTAATTAGGCTGTTTTTATTGTTAATAATTCCAAATATTCCACACATATTAATTATATTAAACTTTTATTTTTAAAATCTAAATCACTTATTCTAATAAAAAATAAACTTAGGAGAATCATTTCTTTATTATTACTAAAAATTGTTAGAAACATTAAAGTAAAAAAAAATGAAAAAACGTTTTGTTTAAGGAAATTTTTAGCAATAATATATACATATATACATAAGCCAATTAAACCTGTCTTTAATAAAATTTCATAAATAGGCAGATGTAATCGAAAAAATAAATCTCTACTTGCATCTATTTCATTATATCCCATTCCAGGTTGAGCCAAAGGACTTAAATATCCGTAATAATCAGGTATTCCACCTCCAAAACCCAAACCTGTAAATGCAATAAAAGGATTTTTAATAAAATAAATAAAAACACTTCTGCCCTCAGCAATTATATTCCCTATACTTGTTGGAGATGCTGATATTAGTTCCAAATCAAGGATATTTACCAATGATATAACTTGTGATAATTTATTTTGAATTAATAAATTATCAGCAAAAAATAACATTAGCCCTTCTGATATAGGAGTCCATAAAAGGATCACACTAATTAATGTAATTAAAAATATAAAAGCTAACTTAAATTGTTTTTTATAAAAAATAAAATACCAAAGAATAGTTATAAAAATATTTATTATAAATTTTCCGCCTATAAACATTTTTCCAGATACTAATAGAATTATACAGGTAAATACAAGTAATCTAAAAATATTCTTAGTATATAATTTCGAACAGAATGGAACAATAAATATAATAATATATCCAAATCCATTAATTAATATAAACTTCAAACCACTCCCATATTCAAAATATTTACCTAGTAATAAAGAAAACAACATTGAAATTAAAGTCACTGGGATACATTTTTTAAAAAACAATAAACAGTTATTAGGATCGACTTTAGATAATATATATATATAGAAGAAAATAGGGAAAAAAATACTAAAATCTTTTGTGAAATTATCAAAATAATTTACACCTAATAAAACATATGCCAAACCAATAAAAAATGAAAATAAGAAATATATAATTAATATGTTAAATTCAAAATTGAATTCAGAAATTTTAAATTTTTTTTCTTTAAAAATTAAAAATATAAAAATGAAAACTGTTGTTAATAAATTAACAGAGACCCCAAAAAATCTTAAACCCCAAAAATTACTAGGCAAAATTTCATCAATAACATAAGTCCACGCACCAAATGATAATAAAGAAAAAGAAATGAAATAATTTATTGCGAGTTTATAATCATAAAACAAAAGAAATAAGACAAATAAATACTCGACAATTGAAAAAACTAATTGAACATAGTGATTCTCATTAAATAATATTACCTCTAACAACTGGAAAAATAATAATATATAAAATATTAAAGTATTATTAACAAAAACTTGGGCCCTGTTATTCAATTAAATTAAATTTGATAATTTAGGATTCATATTTTGTTTATTGTTATATGGATTATCATTTAATTTCAATAATTTAGAAATTTTATTAAATAAATTATCGCAATTATCATAAAAAGGATCGTAATTAAAATAATTTTGAAATTCTGTGAATGAATGAATTCTTGGAAGTAGTAAAATTTTATTATTTGAAATACATTCAAAAAATAATCCGCTAACTCTATTTTCAAATGATTTTGGATAATTTAAAAATATAATATTTGAATTAATCAATATTGAATTGAAATCATCATCATTTAAATATTCTGGAAGTTCAATAATGTTTTCATTACATCTAACATCTCCACCCTTTACTAAAATATAAATATTGTTTGTGATAATATTTTTTAAAAAAAAATCCTGACTTAATAGTTCTTCTAAAAAATTAAATCCAAACTTATTAGAATTTGGAATAAAAATATATTTGTATTCAGGCTTTAAAAAATGTTTATTTTTCTCTAATAATTTTTTAAAATGATTTTTTGAAATACTAGAATCACATGTGATCGGGTTTGGAATACCATGATTTTCAACGACAAAGTTTGATAACTTATGATGAGTAAATTTCTTACTAATATGATTAGTAAAAATTAGAAAATTAATATTACTCATATTTCCTATTTTTTTCAAAAAAAATCTTTTAATAAAATTATCGAAAGATTCAGCATTGCCATGAACCATTAAATATGATTTAAATGATATGCCAGACAAATAAAATGATATTTCTTCGAAATAAGTAAAAAATAAAAAATCATATTTTTCTTTTGTAATATTTTTTGAAATATACTTCAACAGAAGCACTTGATTTAATCTTCCTATTAATCTATTTTGTTTTAATTTAAAATATTTTTCGGGTAGTTTGATTTTTAATAAATTAACATCTAAATCTAAGGTATTAAAGTAACTTTCTTGCATTGCTATTTCTACAACATAGCCTTTTTGTAATAAATTTTTAATATATATTTTATTTATATTATTATGTCCGTATTCACAAAAAAGATCAATAAATAATATTTTTTTCATTATATCTTTTTAAAATAATTTAAGTGATAATTTAAATCGAACCTTAAACGTTTAATAAAACTTTTCGTGCAATCATCCGTAACATTTAATGTAGTTCGATAAACATAATTAAATAATGAGATCTCTGTAAATAAAAGCCCTATAGGTACTAGTGAAATTCTTTCAGTATATTTAGCTATTATCATGGCTATAAATAGTCCTATAAGATTGTAAACAAAGTATTGTAGAACAAATTTATTGTGTTGATTAGTTGATTGTAATATTAAGTTACCTGAAGACTGTAACAAATTAAAAAACATTGATAATAATAATAGATATACTAAAATAGTATCAAATTGTGTAATACCTCGTGTCCAATGTAGATAAAATATTTTTGAAAAGCAAATGAAAAACAAAAGTGCAGCGGAAAATATTACTATTGAATAAAAAACCACTCTTGAATGATAAAGTCTAACAAGTTTAAGGTTTTTTTTAGCATATGCAATTGAAATATTAGGCCAAAATGATCTTGTTATAATATCACTTACGGATTTAATTAAGTTAACAAGAGTTCGTGTAGTGTTATATGTTACAACCTTAGAGCTGCCAAAAAAGTAATTTATACCTAATGTAAAACCTTGATAAATAAATGTATTTGCAATTGGTATTGAAAAAAATGAAAGTGATGGTAAAAGTATTTTTTTTAGCTCTAGCAAATCAAAATTTTCAAGAGCTAAATCAATATTATAAAACCGTTTAGAATCAATAAATTTATATAAAAGATGAATTATTTTTACAAATAAATATGAAAGCAAGACAAAAAGCACGTTTACATTTCGAATAATTAAAATTACTAAAACGAAACCCTCTAAAATTTTAAATAAATTGTCTAACATTACACCTCTTGAATATTTTTCAGTTGCACTATAAATTAAATTTAAAGAATTTGATAGAGTTCCAATAAAAGTGTAAAAAAACAAAATCAATAAAAAATAATCAATTTTTTCATTTGCAATAATTTTAAAATTAAATAATCTTACAAAAAAAGACATGTGAAATAAGCCCATTAATACCAATAAAACAATTGTAAAAGTTAAAACAATTAAAATTAAATTATTTAAGAAAATTTTTTTACATAATAAAAAATTGCTATTATGATAATTAATTACGAAGCTGTTGAGGGAAGCTGTATTAATTCCTATATCAGACATAGAGAAAAAAACAACTAAGGAGTTTAACACTAGCCATTCACCATATTTTTCATTTCCCCAAAATGTTAGAAATATTGGTACAGATATTAACTGAAAAATTAAAGTCCAAATGGTAGAAATTGCATTTGCTGATAGACTTTTTAGATAATTATTCATTTTGTATTGTTTACAATCTCCCGTCAATGATTTCTCGATCTAAAACGGATTTGATATCATAAATAATTGCATCATTTCCATTTTTTAATTTTTGATAATCAATTCCTAAAAAACAATCATGCGAAACAGCTAAAATTATTACTTCATATTTTTCAAGCTGTTTGATTAATTCTATTTTATATTCTTTGTAAACTTCTTCAGCTTCTGCGTGTGGGTCATAAACTTTCACGTCCATGCCATATTGAATCAATTCGGAATATATATCAACAACCTTCGAATTTCTTATATCGGGACAGTTTTCCTTAAAAGTAACTCCCAATACTAATGCTTTTGAGTTCTTGATTTTTATACCTTTTTGAATCATTAATTTTACAACTTTATTAGCCACAAACATTCCCATATTGTCATTCACTCTTCTCCCGCTTAGAATAACTTGAGGATAATATCCTAAACTTTCAGCTTTATGTGCTAGATAATATGGATCAACACCGATACAATGACCTCCTACTAATCCTGGTCTATATTTTAAAAAATTCCACTTAGTTCCAGCTGCATCTAAAACATCTTGAGTATCAATTCCTATTCTATCAAAAATCAATGCTAATTCATTCACAAAAGAGATATTTATATCTCTTTGTGCATTTTCAATTGCTTTACTAGCTTCAGCAACCTTCATATTTGGAGCTAAGTGGGTTCCTGCAGTAATAATTTTTTTATATAATTCGTCTACAAAGCTTGCAACGTCTTCTGTTGATCCTGAAGTTACTTTTTTAATTTTTGTTAATGTATTGACTTTATCTCCAGGATTAATCCTTTCTGGCGAGTATCCACAAAAAAAATCTTTATTATACTTGAGTCCGCTTTCTTTTTCTAATATTGGCACGCATTTTTCTTCTGTGCAACCTGGGTAAACAGTACTTTCATAAATAATTACATCATTTTTTTTAATAAATTTCCCAAGCATTGCTGTTGCATTTAATAAAGGTGTAAGATCTGGCGCCTTAAATTGATCTATTGGGGTTGGAACTGTTATGATAAATACATTACATTCGTTTAAAGTTTCAACATTAAACGAAAATTCTAAAAAGGTAGAATTAGAAATTTCCTCGCTACTAGATTCAAGAGTTCTATCATAACCTGATTTTAATTCTTTTATTCTATTGCTATTTATATCAAATCCTATAACATCAAAGTGTTTCCCAAATTCTACCGCTAATGGCAATCCAACATATCCAAGACCAATTATTCCAATTTTTTTTACTTTAATTGACATTTTATTATTTTTAAAAGTTTATTATTTTTTTTATTGGCGTATCCAACTGTTCAAACACACTATTGTTGCTAATAAACTCTGGCACTAAGGCTTTCATTAAAGCAACCATTTCTGTTTCATTCTCCGAACTGTGCACTAAATTTTTGAACTGATTAAACTTGGCTTCAATATCCTGCATCGCAACTTCCCTTACTTTAGCGATCATGATTTTCTCGTGATAGGTATTCAAGGTATTCTCTGCATCGTTTAGTAATTCTTCATATAATTTCTCCCCTGGTCTTAAACCACTATACGTAATATCAATATCAATATTCGGGATATAGCCATACAGGCGGATCATCTTCTTTGCTAAATCGGCGATGGTCACTGGTTGGCCCATGTCAAATACAAAGATCTCTCCACCGTTCCCCATACTACCTGCTTCCAATACCAATTGACAAGCTTCTGGTATGGTCATAAAGTAACGCGTGATATTGGGATGCGTTACCGTCACTGGGCCACCATTTTCAATTTGTTGTTTGAATCGATTAATCACCGAACCATTACTTCCTAAAACATTCCCAAAACGTGTCGTGATAAACTTAGTGCTATTCGCTATTTCTTTAGATAAACCTTGAACATAAATCTCTGCCAATCTTTTACTTGCACCCATCACATTGGTAGGGTTCACCGCCTTGTCTGTGCTCACCATCACAAATCGATCTACATAATGTTTCACCGATAAATCGGCCATCAATCTCGTGCCCAATACATTGTTCTTCACTGCCTCACTTGGGCAAAGTTCCATCATCGGCACATGCTTATAGGCTGCTGCATGATACACATAATGTGGTTTAAACTGATTAAACAAATCTTCCATTCTTTGTTCATTCGTGATATCTGCTAAAAAAGGCACACAATTTACATGGTGTTTTCTTTCTTGCAGCTCTAACTCTAAACTATGCAAAGGTGTTTCTGCTTGATCACACAATACAATTAGTTCTGGTGCATAAGCAATCATTTGTCTTACAATCTCAGAGCCAATGCTTCCTGCGGCACCCGTCACCAATACACGCTTGCCCTTGATCTGTGTTCTGATTTGATTGTTATTGATCACAATTGGATCTCGCTCCAATAAATCTTCGATCTTAATATTTTGTAATTGTTTGGTATTGAACTTGCCCTCTGTCCATTTACTATAAGCAGGTACATTCAATACCTTAATATCATGGTCCAAACAAAAATCAACAATATCGTTTTTTCTTTGTGGTGTAATCGTAAAACTCGCTATCACCAGTTCATCGACTTCCTGTTCTTGCACTAATTTAGCTAACTCGCTAAAATTAATGATTGGTATGCCGTCCAATACTTTATTGTTCTTTTTGCGGTCATCGTCTATAAAGGCCAACAAACTGATATTATTGTGCGTATCATGTTCTAAGACTCTTTTAGTGGCAACTCCTGCTTCTCCTGCACCAAAAATTACCACATTCTTTTTCACCATCTTATAGTTCTTAGCATAGGCAAATAAAAATTTCACACCCATACGGTAACTTAACATACTTAAAAATGCAAAGCTGGCATATAAGATGATTATCACATTGTCTAATATAAATGCTTCTCTATAATTGTAAGAAAGTTTGGAAAACAGAAACAACAAGGACGAAGA
>JACCDH010797638.1_pt1 | contig 22034 bp, 14 predicted proteins | sample 7442481 | NCBI WGS metagenome assembly JACCDH01 (sample SAMN15323433, study PRJNA562643) | freshwater metagenome | isolation source: river surface water | place: USA:Blue River Watershed | collected 2017-08-15
ATGTGTCTGTTTCTTGTGTAGATGTGTTTTCTATTTTTTTTGCAAACAATCATTTCTCTTCTACTTGTTTTCTGAGTTCGTCATTAAAAAGTTTCAGCTCTTCAGGGTGTTGCGTAAGTCATCATATCTCTTTTTTGATATCTTCAAGTGCCATATTGATCTTCTCTTGATCTATATCATCAACAAAACCATCCTTAAGCGTTTCTGCAAAGATTTGGTTTTTATTTACAATTGATTCTATCGAAGATCTGATTTGTTCTGGTGTCGTCATGGTAATGATGTACAAATATGAAAATATACGCTATTATTTTATTTGTTTTCTAAAAAAAAGAAAAATCTGACATATAATCATAGTCAGATATGGTTGTCTTATCTTTTTATTGTGATATAGTATTATCTAATGTTTATCTCTTTCGCTTCCTTTTTATCTGCTACTATCTTACAGAAAAAATCTTCAAGGTTTTCATCAATCTTATGTGTCTGTTCTTCGTAGACTATCTTTCCGTCTGAAAGTATACCAAATCTGTCAGAGATTTCTTGTACATCAGAAAGGATATGAGTAGAAAATATGATTGTCTTTCACTCAGCTTGAAGCTTTTTCATGAGATTCTTTACTACTATCCTTCATAATGGATCTAATCAGCTCATAGGTTCGTCTCGAAATAATAGGTCTGGATTATTGATGAGTGAGAGAATAAGTCATAATCTTTGTTTCATTCATTGGGAGTAGTTTTGTACGTAATTGTCTTTTGCGTACGCCAACCCAAGCTCTTCAAAGAGATATTGTCAGTATTTTTCTTTTTCTATAGTACTGATACCGATATAATCTCCTATTTTCATGACATTCTCCCATCCTGTAAGGTACTCAAAATATGCTGTCTTGTCTGGAGCATATCCTATCTTCTTGCGGATAGTATTATCTAGGATATGATTTCAAAAAAAGTGTATCTGCCCGCTTTCTGGTGTGTGAAATCACATGATAGTTTCGAGAGTAGTTGTCTTCCCAGCTCCATTAAGTCATAAAAATCCATATATTTCTCCTTGTTTAATAGAGAATGAGACACCATTAAGGATTTTTTTCGGAATATTTTGTGCAAATCCTGTCATAAATGATTTATGAATGTCCTTGATTGATAAGATCATTTATTTGTCTTGTGTATATAATTAAAATATTATTTTGTTAATAAAGCTCTTGTCTAATAAGTGCATGAATTTGTTCGTATTTTTCTTCAGTTAGTGCTTGGGGATCAATAATGTGAAATTCTTTGTATATTTCCATAATACATTGTAGGAGTAATTCTTGATCTAATGCAATATTATCATGCATAGAGCTTGCTAGTTGTTTTAGATAGATAAGATAATTCGTTGGAGTAATAGTCATCGTTGGATCATAGAGAGTAGAGTAGAGTGATTGCATTTTATACTCTATAATCTTGTCCCAAAAAAATGGAACAAACATACCTATAATAACAGGATAGTTGCTTGATTTTCTGATATATTTAGTCCCGTGATAGGGATCTTTTGTTACAAAAAATAGATTGTAGAGTATACTAATTAATGTTTCTGACTTAATCTGAGATAATAAGAAAATGAGAAATTTCGCATATGCATTGTGTTGCGCTTTGCTTCCAGCTATTTGTCCAGCTATCGCTTTACTTTGTCTGGCTTGTTCTGCTACAGCTTCTTTCATAGCATCAGTGATTTTCTCTGTTCATTCGTTGTTAGAAGATCCTGTATCTAATTGTTGTCATAATCATCATATTTCTTCAAAAGACATAATATCTATTTAGTATAGAATAAACTTGTATCTGTTTATATGATCTTTTTTACTAATTTTCTCTTGCAATGCAACTCTAAATCTTTATTAATATATGCATTGGTTTGACTTTTTTTGGTGAGGTGGATGAGTGGTCGAAGTCAGCTCACTGCTAACGAGTCGTACTGAAAGGTACCGCGGGTTCGAATCCCGCCCTCACCGAATTATCATTCTGATTTAATACTATATTTTATGGCTCTGTAGCTCAGCAGGTTAGAGCGCGTCTCTCATAAGGACGAGGTCGGTGGTTCGAGTCTACCCAGCGCCAATTATTATTGTTTATTATATCTTACTGGGATTTATACCTCCAGTCCTAATTATTATTTATTATTACTCTCAAGTCATTCACATAAAAATAATTTTAGTTATTCGGCTGTAACTAATGTTATTTAATTTAATTTATTACTCTCTTATTATTCATGGCAAACAAGAAAGCTTGAAAAAAGAAAAAGATTGGTGTATATAGATGTACTGAATCTGGTGCTACAAATTATGTTATCAAGGTTACACCTACAACACCTAAAATTGTGTCAAAGTATTCTCCAACATTGAGAAAAATTACTGAACACAAATTATCAGAAAAAACTAAATAGTTTTTATTTATTTTCACAGTATTAAAAATATGTTAATTATTAGATTGGCAAGAGTAGGTAGAAGAAATCTTCCATCATTTAGAGTTGTACTTACTGAACATACAAAATCTCCAAAAGCTTGATATACAGAAGTATTGGGTTCTTTTAATCCAATTAAACATGAATTTATTGTAAAAGCTGATCGTGTAGAAGAACTTATTTCAAAATGAGTACAACTATCTGAAAGAGTTGCGAAACTTATGTTTCAACAAACAAGTAAAGATGTATATAAGAAATTCTTTACTATAAAGAATTCATCAAAATCTACAAAAAATCCTGATAAATATAATTAATCAATAATTTTATATTTTTCTTAATCATATGCAAACATTTGTTGCAGATACAAATAGTATAGCGATGATGTTACAGACAGTAATTGCTCTTGTGGTGATTGCTGTTTTTGTTATGGCAATTGTATCATTTGTTATGGCAATATGGGATTTTATTAGGTCTGAATGAGAAGAAGAAGAAAAAAAGAAATGATGGAATAGAATAAGATTTATGATGATTGGTGTCATTCTTACTATATTTTTCTTGATTGTATTTCCTCTGTTTTTAAGACAATTGTGAGTTGTTAACTATGAGATGTTTACTGCTCCTAATATATTTATTAGAGTAGGTAATATTCTGAATTATATATTATGATTATGATCACAGATACAGACATTTTACTCCTCTGATAATGCAACTTTATTTGTTCCTAATACAAACTCTACTGTAGGCTCTCAATATACTTTATAGCTTTTATTTGTTTATTATATAATATGAATAAATATATGTTGCAAAAAATGCTTCAGCGTATGGCGTTTTTCTTTTCTCATTTTAATCATGATCTTGTAAAGAAGTTTAAGATTATGGATATATACGAGAGAATGATAGTTATATGATTATTAGTAGTATTTATAATCGTATGATTTACTCCATTGATGTCTGTTTCCTCAAATGAAGTATTTGATCAGTGAGTCAATTATTTGTTTTTACTTACTCAACCAATGTTATGGAAGTCATTTATTCTTATAGAATGATGATTGATTCTTTCATTATTGTGGTTCTTTCATAATAAATTTAAAACGTTTATTGTAGAGAATCTATGATTTCAGTCAAATAATTATCTTTTTCTTTCTTTTGTTATTTTAGTCGCAATGACTGGATTTATAACTATGTGAGAGATTGTGAATCTTTTTACGGTATATACAATGGTTATAAGTTTGACTCCTTTATACTATATAGCACTAATTATATTAGTATTGGTTATTGCTTTATGTATTTATATGTCTTTCTTTCAATCAAATAAGTACTTTAAAGGACATGTAGTATGATATCATGGTAAGAGAGAAACAAAAGATAATGATGATTCTTGATCTTCGTTGTTTGATTCTATCCAACATGATGACTAATAATATTAATCGTTATTATATATAATAAAAAAAGGCAGTATTGCCTTTTTTAGTAGTTCATTTTTTTGAATAATTCTTTTGATCTCTGTTGTTTTGTCAGTTGATTGATAGAAGAAAGTGTTAGCTCAGATGTTTTATCAATTACGTCTTGTAGGGATATTGTAATTACGCTTTTCTTATTATCTTTTCAGTCGTTTAATAACGTACTTATATCATTCAGTAGTGCTCGTTTTGATATTCATAGCCTCTCGAATTTGACTGAGTCTTGGGTATGGAGACTATTGTAAATATTTTCTAATTCCAATTGTTGATTTGTACTAGATAATACAGATACTCTTTTTTCTATATTTTCTATTGATGTAATACTATTTCATAGAGCAACTCTATCATATTGTTCTAATATTCTTCTTACTATATTTGCATATTGTTCTCGTTTCATAGTGCTATTAATATTCTCTTTCGCCCATATGCCTTTGAAATATATATCGTTATCATCATGACTATTCAGTACATGTCTTATGGTATCATATATTTCTTTTGTACTGATAGTACTATTCCATCTATATGTCGAAGTATTGTTGGATTTGGTATGTTGTATGTATTGATTTCATTTGATACTTATAAGTCGTTTAATTGCCTCTTGGTCTGATTGTGTTGTTGGTACTCATTTATATTGATTTGATTGAACTGAATATATGATATTGTTTGCATTAGAATATGGTCTAATTGTTTTAGTAAAGTTATATATACTCTTTATAAATTCTCAACGTGTTAATGTCTTTTTCATATTGATATAAAATATTCATTTTGTTTGTTTAGGTATGAGAATACAATGATTTATCATCGTTTGTACATCTAATAAGTTATATATACTAGATTCTTTTATTTTAATGTTTCTCTGCTTATTACATATATTATTTTTATAATCTAGAATGAGATCTTGAATTTTTATTACACGATTATTTATTGTATCCACCTTGGCTGTGATGTTGGTGATACTTTCATTAAACTTTAATTGAAAAATGAATGATCAATTTTCGGTAAATCTTTTTGAATTTGAATTGTTATTATTGCTAATATATGCACCTACTGGTGAGATATTTGTTACTGATGCTGTTATAGATCAGTCCCAGTTATAACTATAGGTTATCTTTCATGTTGCGTCCGAAACCTTCTTGGTAGAACATTGATTAGAAACACCATATTCTGTCTGACATGTTCGGTTTCGTCATAATGTAGTTTCATTAAAATTGATAGCATTTCACAATTCACATAAGAATTGTGATTCATTACTGAGACTAACTGCTCATCATATATAGGTTTTACATTTTCAAATATTCTGTTCTTCTGTTTTTTTATATGCCATACAAGTTTCATTAGATCATTGTCAACCATTACAAGTCCAAGTCCATTGGTGTGTGGTAGTATTAAATAGAGGTAATATAAAGTTGTTTGATCATGCAGCACATAAGTTTAAGAGAGGTGTACTTGTAAAATATTGTCCATTTGCAGAGCCACATATTCAATTGTAGTCTGAACAACTTGTAAAATAGAAATTTCATGAGAGTACTCCATTACTACAAGTTCTAATTTGGCTATTACATAGTCATAGCGATGAATTATTACTCTCATAGAAAGTCGCGCTTTCACCATGTTTAATTATAGTATTATTTAATGTACAGTCACTACTTCTAATCTGGCTACATTGTGTATATGGATATGAATTTTGATTGAAGTTTTGTTCAGTACCAAGTATGTTTGATAATACAAGATCTTTTAATACTCAATTTTTACAGTAGACATATGTATTTCTTCAATCGCCAATACTGTTCATTATTAAATTACAAGAGTTGATATTTTCTACAAATCTATTTACGTATCATGTAAAAACATAGTCTCATATCTGAGAATAGTCTGGAGATCATACAATATGTGGCACATATATTTGTTGTCAAAAAATATTTCATAACATACATCATTGAGGTTGTTCGTCAACACAATGATTATTGTTATAAAGAGATGGAATACCTCCGTTTTGTCACTGAATTATTCAATTATTACATATAAAGTTTTCATATGATTGTAATAATGTATTACATGTATAGCTTGATCAGTAAGCTATACTACTATATTTATATCAACTTGTTGTCTGATTATGATTGAGACTTAATCAATTGAAAAAACATGAATTATATCACTCTGTGTATTGCAAAAGAGCAGTATATACCATCACGATACCAAAAACAAGATACTTAGTATAAGATTTCATTATATATATACAATATTTAAAGAGAAATATCTGACCAGAAGTTGAAGTAATTGTTTTCTTGCTTCTGTTCTGTTGTTATATATGTCTTATCACTATTGTTGATAGTTTTAGAACTTGTATTAGTGGTTAGTAAAAAGTCAGTCACTGTAGTGAGATCAATAATTGGTTTGTTTTTTCTTGCCAAAACTTGTCATAAAGCAATTGAACTGAGATCTTCTAGTAAAATAGTACGATCAATTCATACTTTATAGAGAGATTGTGAACTCGATGTTCTGATTTTTTTTATGAGTTGTACCATGAAACTTTGTTTTTGTATAGATCATGATAGTGTACTTAGCTTACTATCTAGTTGTCATAAAAACACATGATGATTTCATAAAGCAGTATGATTATATTGTGATATAATCTTTCCTATCGCGTAAGCGGTTTGTGCTCTTGTTAGTAAACCATTATTTTTAATTAATGTTTTTGCTTTTGTATTGTTTCCTAATATAATGAGAGCTTGTTCTAGGATTTTTTGTGCTTCTATTCATCCTATATATTTTTTAGATTCAATTGTCCATTTTGATCCTTTTTTTACAAGAGGGGAATATAATAATAATCATCGTGCATCTACTTCTCATAATAAAGACTCGTCTAATCCATTATAAGTAATACCTATATAATTTGGAGAAAGAGTATTAATAACTGTTCATGAATAATTTCATAATAATGTGATCATTCTTCACATCACTGTAAGATATTCTCCACGAGTAATATTCTTTCTTGGATTAAAGTATCGTTTATTGTTTGTTCATTTAAATGTTTTCATAATACAGTTGTTAATTACAGTCTGTATATAATAATTATAAATCTGAGAGTTTGTATCAATTGGAGCTGTAGTCCTATCAGGACATAATTTATTTCTATAAATGTTAGTGAGATCGTTTGCGATTGGTTTATTTATCCAGTCAACTTTTGCTTTCACTGATCAAAGATTACCAGCAGGATCTTTTAAAATGAATATAAATTCTTTATTATATGTAAAAGTATGACTAATACTTCAAGAATTATTAACTATTGTTATTCAAGAAGTACTAAAATTTGTAAGCGTGGCAGTTACATTATTAGTGGTAGTTCACGTGGTAGAATATAATATATTTGCACTTGGAGCATTTTTATTAATTCGAGTCACAGTTGCTGTTAGATTTGTTATATTTCATGCTAAATCTTTCATCTTGAATATAAATGTTCAGTTTCCAGTAAATGTATAACCAGTTAATCAATTGTTATTTATGATAGTTATATTTTCATTTGGGTTAATGATAGATGCTTTTACTCATGTATTTGTTGGATTTGTATTATCATAAGAAATATTAGCTATTGGTGCAATTCTATCAATAGTATTAACCACCACAGGTAGAGTATTAGTTATACCATTTTCATCAGTAAGATAAAATGCACCAGTCCCATTATTATTAAATGTTACATTAAATAAATATGGATGTGTGGAGGTGTTTTGTATACAAGTTCATAGTGCTATACATTGACCCGTGAATGTAATAACTGGTGTTTGTGGACGATTAAAGTTTGATAATGATACTATAACATTACCACTAGTAGGTGTATTAGGATTGGTGTTTATAGTAGCTGATGGTACGTCATTAGATATATTATCTACTACAGCTAAAACTGATCATGTATTACCTGCTCGATCATGATATTTAAAGAAGAAATAACCGTTTTCTGTAAATAGCCTATAATATTGATTTACTGGATTGTCAAAAGTAATATATACATTATTAAATCAACTCACTACTGCATTTACAGAGGTAATTGTTCCATTTGTAGTTTGCGGTTGATAATTTATAGACAGATTTGGTAACTTTACTTTTGCATAACATTGTGGAGAATCTGTTCCTAGTGCTGTAGTGGACTTACATTTCCAAGACCATTTTTTTGTAATATTATCTTGTAATGGAATGAGTGGATAGGGAATTCAAGATTCACATAAACCAGCTTGTAATACTTGGTCTGGGTCAGAAAATCAATTTGTATTGATTTGTGTAGACCATTTACATTCTCAATCTGTAATTCTTGGTGCTGTACATACAGCAGTTTTGCCATTGTAAAAATCTATAACTTGTAACAAACATGATACTGTAGTACAAGAACTATTATTAAATTGTTGTATGTTGGTTAGATTAGTAGTACAGATTCGTCATCGTTCTCAATTACTTTGTTTTATTGTTGATGCAACTCATTCTGTACATACTCAGTTGCTTGGGTATGTTCTCCATGGTTGCTTTGTTGCCCATCCGCACATAGGTTTGTTGCTCATTAATGCTTCGCAAGATTGTACTCAACATTTCCATTTCCATCTTCCATTGATATTTGTGAAATTTGAAGCTATTCATCCGTCTTCACATAAACTGTTTTGTAAAAGTTGGTATGTGCTATCAAAGGTTTGATTGGAAATTGAACTATTACAACTATTCCCTTGACTACTTGCGTAGTTTGTTAGAGAGATATTACCACAAGTTGAACTTGTTTGACCGTTATTTAAACACTGCCATGATGCAACTCATCCTAATGACAATTGCCAATTTGTGATTACTCAATATATACATGCATTATTTCAAGGGAATTGGGTAATATAATTGTTGACTCAGTTTGTTTCTATTACATTCGTGTTACATAATGGAGAGAAAGCATTCTCTCAATTTAGTCGAGCTGTACATACACTTGTATTTCCTCAACCTCAACCACTACATTGTCGTGACCACAAATGTCTTTCGTTATCAAACTGTATCGGACCGGCTATATATCCTGGTGAACATAAATTAGCACTTGGTGCATTATTATGTCCAGTATTAGTTGAGATTCAACAACTTGCATTAAAATAACGTGGTGCCTGACAAGTTATAGAAGATCATGGACAAGATCGTGTCCATCATAAAGCATTACTATTAAATGCTGTGGGTAAAATATTGTTATTGTTTGTGTCCTTACAAAGTTTTCATAGAAATCTATTACTACTGTTACTATAAAAATCTCCTACTATATTATTTGTTGTACTAAATCATTGATTATTTGCGATTCAGCATGTAGCTGTATTTTCAATTATACTAGAATTAGTATTATATGTACATATACTATCGATATCTCCATCTGTTCATTTACAAGTTCGTGATCGTTCCTTACTGATATTGTTAAATGATATTCATTCTGTTTCTCATGCTGCGCAGAAAAAATATCACAATCCAGGATGTGTATTGCTATTAGGAGTAGCTAAGGTGTTATTGATTGTTCAACACTGTCAATTCGCTGCATAAGTATTAGTTAATAGAATATTACCTAATATAGTTATGATGAATATTATACTGTGTTTCAATAATTTTTTTATATTCATTGTATATATAATAATAAATATAGAATCATATTAAATTTTACTATACTAAAGTCAATCTTATTTATAATGTTTTTGTTTCACTTCGTGATTGTAACACCGATCAAGTTAAGCTCCATAGTGTAGCTCTAATTATATCTCCTGGATTGATATCGGAATCTTCTTGTGCATATTGACATGGACATTGTATACATTCAAATCATATGAAAGAATCTCCTAATACGTCTGTATTGTCGCATGGATTGTTGTCTCCTAATTCAGGACATCCGTCGCTATCTTGATATCAATTATAATTTTCTTGAATATCAGGACATGAATCTACGCTATTTGGTATTCAGTCATGATCACTATCGTTAGTTATGCTATTTGACGTATTTGTGCTCGAGTTATTTCAATTTCAGTTTTGATTATAAAAATTATATTGATTTCATTCACATATATTTCAGATTCAATTTGAGTTTCAATCTTCTTGTTGTGTATTAGCGTTAAGTGGGCAGTTGTCTAACAATTCACAGATTATACTATCTGAATGATTTTGTAAAAAATTGTTCATAGCATCTCGTTTTGACTTATCTATTAATGCTTTATTAATATCACATGATGGATGGTTTTCTATTATTAATCAAATAGGATTTTTAATTCAATCTCAATCTATGTCGTCGTCGCAACGATCATCTATTCAATCTTTGTCCAAATCACATTGAACAATATTATTTACTTTCATATTAATACACGAGAAGTTATTGTCTTCATTAACAATAATTGTAGATTGATGTGAAGTGATTTTACATAATCATAATATTTCTTTAGTCTCTGGATAGTATGTTCCAGGAGTATTTTTATTGATAGAATTAATAGTTCATGTAGAAAATGAGATTCAATCAAAAAACTGTTGAGATAAAATATCCTCTTTTGTATATCATATTCTTATTCATGCTAGAAATATACTTCATTTTGTATCGCTCTCTAGTGTACTTATTTTATTTTCCAATCATTGGTATGTCTGCTTCTGCTCATTTATTATCTGTATAGTTTTATAATCATATATAGTAATATTGTTATTCAATACTAGAGTAGATTGTATAACATATATTCATTCTTTTTGATAAATATGATTGGTATTGTTTTGTTGTATTTGTTGTTTGGTATTGTCTCATCGATCTATGTCTCGTTTCTGAATATTATCTTTTGTGTTCAGCCTTATCTGATCTCATACTTTTGCACTAATCTTATTGATTGTAATGTTATTAATTAAATTATTTTCTTCTGTTATAGTAAAAGATCTCGAACTTATTGAGACTATATCTTCTGAATTCTTTAATGTAGCTGTTATTTTATAAGATCATGCTTTGCGTATTAAAAATGGTACTTCAGACGTATTGCTTGTTGTTGTCTTTTGTTGACGTTCTGGTCACTCTAAATCTCGTATAGTTTTTTCACTATTTCATGTCTTTTGTAATTTTATTGTTAGGATCGTGGGTAGATAAGTTTTTGATAGTGATAGTATAACATTAGATCAGATATATCATTTATCATAATTAATGATTAGAGACTGTCATGCTTTTCTAGATGGATTGTTTGTTGATTGTAGATATACGTTATAAGTTCATGATTTCTTAATAGGGTAATATACTTCTCTTCAATTAAATATTTGTCAATTTATTGTCCACTTCCATGTAGATTCGATAGGTTTATACGATGTTATTACATATGTGTGTAATTGCATATTATATCATGTTCATATAATACGGCTTCAAACTGAAACTCACTTTTGACTGCTAAGGTCACAACTGTCTCATAGATAATTGTTATTACTATCTGATTGTGCAGCATTTATAATAAATATACAATTGTCAGTAGTAGTTGGTGCTCGCAGTCATATATTAACAGATCATCGTTCGTCTACAATACCTATAGGGTTTTTAATTCAATCTCAATCTATGTCGTCGTCGCAGACATCTCCTATATTATCTCAGTCAGTATCTACTTGTTTTGGATTATAATGATTTGGGCAATTGTCATCAGAATTTTTAACTCAATCACAGTCATAATCATTATTAAAATTACATTGTACTTTTGAAAAGATTCTTCAGAAAGCATCCACAGCTGTTTTTCAATCGATCGGTTTGTGTATCGTATTGATGAAACTTTCATTATAATCAATAATATTTTCTTTTAATGCTATATTTAATTCAGAGATTGGTCGATATCATTGTGTTATCCATCAAAATTCTTGCATATCACAATCATTAATATTGAACATACAATATTTTAAGTAAGTACGAAATTCAGAGATTCATCACATATTACAATCCTCATTATCACATTGTGCAGCCTTGTTATTGATAATAGATTGGTCTGTCTCGTTAAATATATTATAGCTGTATGTTCATATTATTTGTTTTTTATATCGTGCTTCTATCTTTTTCCAATTTGTAGTATAATTTTTTTCTATATATTTTGATAAAATATTTGTTATTACTTGAATAAATTCTCACTTACTCATATTATTTTCTCAACAAAAATTTCATGGACATAATGGTGAGGTTAGTATTGGATATCAAAACATATAAGACTTGTCTGCAACTGTAGCTACACAGTAATAATAACTTTCATTTTTGTATATTGCTTTTTTATAAAAAATATCATTGAAGTCTTTACCTGGCAATGCAGAAAAATCATCCCAAAAATTATTAGTATATTTTGTAATAATTTCATTTCCTGGGCTAATACAATCTACACACTCTACTGCATTTAATAATCTTGTAATATCATAACGAGATATAGTGCTTTGGTTTTTAAGATATTCTAGATTAATTCAAGCTTCTTTCGTTTTGTCTGCAAAATTATTAACGTTCTGTAAAAATCATATCTGACTGCTTGCTATCACATATGTTACTGTAAATAATAAAATCTGAAATATATGCTTAAATAATGACATACTTCATACTATACTATTTACTCTTATTATTGCAAAAATGATTTAAAAAAAAGTCCCCATTTTAGAGGACTTATTATATAGTTAATAATTATTGAATTTGAGTAAGAGCTTGTTCAAATGCAGATATTGGTTGTGCTCAAGAGACAACTACAAATTTTCCTGTTTTCTTATTAAGAAGTACATTGCCAGGAGTTCCATTTACTCAGAATAGTGTCTGTCATTCTTTCATATCAGCAGATACTTTTGCAGCTGCTTCATTAGAATCAAGGCATTTTTTGAATTCAGTTTCTTTCATTCCTAATGTTACAGCAATTTTTGTTATTGTTTCTAGAGTTGGATTTTTTGATTTGAATGTTTCTTCTATATATGCAAAGAATTTTTCACCTTTTAATGCATTACCTACACATATATTACCTTCAGCAGCTTTCTGTGCTAATGGATGGAAATTAAGAGGGAATTGCTTGAAGATAGCTCATATATCTTTACTTTTTAGTAAGTTTTCCACAGTTCCATTTTCAAAATGTCTTTGGCAGAAAGGACATTCAAAATCTGAATATTCTATTAATACGATATCAGATTCTGCATTACCATCAATATATGTGTCTGCTAATACTGCAGATACTTGTTCAGATGTTAATGTATTTGTTGGATTTGCAGCTTGAGGTGCTGCCTGAGTATCTCCATCTGTAGGTTGTGCTGCTCACATTTGTGCGATTGCTGCATCTATACTTTCACCTTGTTTAGATTTGAAAGCATCACTACTATACAATGTTTGTAATTTACTTCGATTTTCATTTCATCCAGCTTTAAGTGCTTCCATTCTAGAAAGAGCATTAAAGATAGTATTTTCGCTAGCGCCTCAGAAAAAGAATCCTGCTATAGAGAATGTAGCAGCTACTGCTGATAGAACAATTGCTACATGGAGTTTTACATGATTGTAATCGTTTTTTCGTAAGTTATTCATAATGATATAATGTATAAAAGTATAAAAGATAATTTATATGGATATAGATTATTCTTGATTTTCATTTACATCAAATGTGGCGTTATCTGGAGTATTTGTAGTAGTATCAGCTGTGTTAATCTCTACTCAAGATGCTGATTCAATTTCTGGTTGTTGCTCTTCTTCTGATGGTAAGAATTCTTCACTTCCTCATTGAATTTGTTGTAGCATAAGTTCTAAATTTTGTGCATATTGTTCTTTATATGAGTCACTTTGCATTATCACCTTCAATTTTTCATAATTTTCTGCTCATCACACTTTCATAATTTCAATATTTTCAGCAGATTTCATACTGATGATATTGATAATAATATTAATAGCTATAAGAATAATGATTGCAATGTGTAAATAATGATTGTGTTTGTTTTCGCTTACTGACATGATTGTACATAATAAGAATATAAAATTATACGCTTATAGTAACTATTAAGACTTTGTTTTTCAATAGTCAGTCAATGTTTTGAATTGACAAAACGATAAAATATTTAATGTATTTTGTTTTTGTATGCATATCAAAGATTTATACCATATACAATAAAAAATAAATAATTCACCATACTATCTATAAAGATATGTAAGAACCATCCTATTCATAAAAGACTCAATAATCAAATTCATAAGTATTGTACTATAGATGAGATTTCTTTGAGTTGGTCGCTAGTTGTATTATTCCATATATGTATATGATATGAGAGTAGTGTGTACGCTATAATAATAAATATTAAAAATCATAGTATTCATTGATTAATTATTATTTGCAAATAGATATTTTCTAGCATTGATAAATTATTCTTTTTTTCTAAGTTGTAATTCTCGTCATAATGTTTCGCAGGTCCAACATATCCAGGTCAACTACCAAATATTGAAGTCGTAGATAATAATTGAACAGAACTATGTACTGCTCAAAAACGCTCTTCATTAGAATTTTGTTTCCATTGATTTATAATAAAAAATGATAGTGTTCCGATTGTTATTATTCCTATTAGGATTTTGATGTTCTTTGTAATTAGTGTGATGAAACTTTGACTAATATCTTTATAAATAATACGATTCTCAAATAATAGAATGATTATAGATTGTATAATGATTCACAATATTACGCCTCTAGAAAACGTACTAATACATATAATTATATATGCTATAAAAATCCATTTATTATCGTATAGTTGTTTTTTATATAAATAATAGATGAGACTAGTGAATAGTGTGAGAAAAAATCAAAAAGTGTTTGGACCTACAAAGAAACCACTTAATCTTTGTATTCATCATGATCATGTGATATAATAAATTGGTGGTTTTGTAAAAGGTACAAAATCGCTAGGACTGCTGAATCATAAATATTCTATGAATATATTTGGATATATATTCTTGCATAATTGTCGTATAATACCTCCGCATACTATAATAATTATAAATTTTCCTAACCGTTTAGTATATTTTATAATTTGCTCTCACTGTTGCGTTTTATTTAATATATATCATAACCATAATCATGACAATACTATGACTAAGAAATATATGTCATATTTTATTCATGCGATAATATGAACTGTATCTTGTCAAAAATGTCACAACAAATACGTTATATTAGTTATGAATAATAATAATGATGCTCATATTATGACTTTATGTGTTTTAATGAATCATATAATATATTTATTATAAAATAATATCGTCCCTAATATTGTGCTTCAAAATAATATATCTCTTATAGAGCTGAGAACCACAGTATTTTCTAAAATATGAAAACCTGACACTAATACGGTTTGAAGAGTGAATAGAAATGTTACTATTATGGTCCATGTTTTTCGTCACCATGAAATCATAGATGCACTACTTATCCTTTGTGAAGAGGAATTGATAGAATAATTATAATTTCATATTCATAATGCTAATCCTGCCATCATCATAAATGGATACATGCTACTAGAATCCGCAAACGGATGAAGAACCATTCCTCATATTCATAATGATATCACAGAAATACCTATACCTATAAGTATAATAGTATCTTGATTTATTAGTTCTTTCTCTCCTGATCGTATATTAAACCACTTTATTAGACTATTTTTTATAATAGTAATGTATGTTATTATTCGTCATAGTAATCAGAATAAGCCATATTCTAACCATATTTGCATATATTGATTTTCTGGATTAAATACCTTTTCTACTCATTCAATATGGTTTGCTCCAGGTCATACGCTAGACGCTCATAATCATCGTAGTCGATATTTTTTAATTAATTCTACTCATTGTGTAAAGTATTCTAAATGTCATTTGTCAGATCGTGTCCTTAAGAACATTTCACTAGTTCATCATCATTTGATATATATAAATAATCATAGTATCAGAAATATTCCTACACCTATAATATACTTTGTATACTTTCTATAGATGATAAGTGCTATTGCTAAAGAAGATATAAAAAACATTCCCCACGCAGCTCTTGAATATGTAGAGATCACTATGCTGATGTAAAGTAACCATCGAGGTCGTGTGTCAGATATATTTTTTTGATATAATACTTTTGCAAAGAATAATGGCCATAATGCGATGAGATAGAATCACAGACTGAGTGGTCATCAAAATGGACCTTGATTGCGCACATATCAAGAATAAAACTCTGTAAGATAAAGTGATGGAGGAGGAGTATTTGAAGTTCGCTCTATACTGTCTCACGGTTGTGCGAAACCTATTCGATCCAAAATGTTTGGAATAGTATGTAGTATGATATACCATACTAATGAAAAAATTAGTACATATTTGATTGTAGTGATAATGACATCTAAGATGTTTTCGTGTTGTTTCCTTGTGATAAGCTGACTAATTAATAACCCACTACATAAGATGATTATAGGTATATAATTAAATTTTGCTGATACTAAAAAAGTTACTATATTTTGGTCATGTATGATAAGTGAATTCAACATACTAATTATAAAACTGATAATCGTCGTAATAATTATAGTTTTTATTAAGGTATTTTGAACTATCTTAGTTTGATATTCTTTATTCTTCCATAAAAGAATAACTGATCCAACTCATAACATGCCTATCAATAATTCTTTCCACAATCGTATAAATTCAAAACTTTGTGGTAGTTTGAATCCATACATTACTATAGTATGCGCGAGAAATTGTCCTATCATTCCAAAGAAGAAGATAGATAATAACATAATTATAATGCTTTGAAATCTTGAGATACCCATAGAAGAAATCTATATTCAATAAAATAAATTATATCAATTTTCAATTATCTAATGTGATTACTTGGTCTGCGAATTGTAATAAATCTTCATCGTGTTCAATCATAAGTACTGTATCTCATTTATTAAGAAATTTCTTAATTACAAGTAGTAATTTTTCTATATCGTGTGGGTGTAGTCCAACTGTTGGTTCGTCAAGAAAATATACAGTATGTCATTTGTATGATTTAAGAAAGTGTTTAACAAGTTTGAGTCTTTGCGATTCTCCTCATGAAAGCATTTGTGCTGGTTGTCAAAGTTTGAGATATCATAATCCTATATCCATCATAAGACTAAGTGGTTCATGAATGTGCCCAATATCTGCAAAAAATTCATATGCATCTTTGATATACATATCAAGTACTTGTGATATGGATTTTCATCTCCATAAAATTTGATTAATCTCTGGCTTATATCTTGTACCGTTACAAAGGTCACAGGCTATATACGTATCAGGTAAGAATTGAAGTTCAATTTTTTTATATCCATATCATTTACATTCTGGGCATGCTCACTTTGCACTGTTAAATGAAAAGTGACCAGCATTGAATCATAAATATTTTGCTTCGTTTGCTCATGCAAAGAGTGTCCTAATATCATCAAAAAGTCATACAAATGTCGCAGGACAACTTCTTGGTGTTTTACCAATACTTGATTGATCTACATAGAGAGTATTGTCGATATTTTGATGTCATTGAATAATATCCACTCCTATATCTTTGTAAAATTCCATAAGAGCGAGATTCTCATAATGAGAATAGTCTTCTTTGTTCATGACTGGTGCAGATATAATCTCTTGCCAACTCAATCATTTTTTTAGCAAATTAAGTCTAATGTATGATTGTATGAATTTTTGTTTTTCTTCTAAAAATCTGAACAGAGTAGTATACATTAATGTTGTTTTACCTGCTCCTGATCCTCAAGTAATAATAGTAAAACTCCCTAGTTGTATATCAACATTGATGTTTTTAAGATTATATTTATGAGCATTTTTGATTTGTACTATAGCTGACTTAGGTTTGTGTTCAAATTCTACATGTACTTTCTTTTTGCCAGTAATATAATCAGATGTTAATGAGGTCTGATTGATAAAATCATGATAGGAACCATTAAATACTAATTCGCCCCCAAAATCACCAGCTCATGGACCTATTTCTACTATCCAATCTGATGCTTTAATAAATTCTTCATTATGTTCTACCACGATGATAGTATTTCACATCGTTTGTAGTCATTTGATGGCTTCTATGACTTTTACGATTTCTATTTTGTTTAGTCCAATGGTAGGCTCATCAAGTACATATATGATGCCAGTTAGTTTATTTCCTAATTGTTTTGTTAATCTCAATCTTTGTATCTCACCTCATGATAAGGTTCCTACTTGTCTATTGAGTGATATATATCATAATCATAATTCTGCAATTGTTTTTGCTCTGTCCATGAGAGGGTTGAGTATTCTTTCTACAAGTATATGAGATTGTTCTGAATATTGCTCATATAATTCTAATAATATAATAATTTCAGATAATTCTAGCTGTTGAATTTGTGCAATATTTATTTTAATAATGTCTGGTTCAACTTCATCTACTATTGATTCATGAAAACTATTTGATTCTAATTTTGTCAGAAGCTCCTTCTTTAATTTTTTCTTAGGTAAAGTTACAAACACATGAAGTGATTCTTTGCGTAGTTTTGCGCCTGCACATTCAGGACACTTTTCCATACGTAGCATGGCTTGAAAGTCTATAGTGAGCATTCCTTTTTGATACTGTTCTTTGAGAATGTCTTCTACTCATTGATAAGTTATGTTTGCCATCTTATCTCAAGCTTGGATTCTCATAGTTTCTTTGTCTCCTTCTAATACTACTACGCGAAATCGCTCTGGTAATTCAAACCATTTAATACTTATATCTATATTATATTTTTGCGCTAATCTTTGTAGGATATTTTGTCCATAATTACTATCTCTTCGAGGTAGTATAGCTCTCATATAATTACTTTCAGGATCGATTATTTTTTCTTGATCTACTTGCATAACTTCACCGATACCACTACAACATGGACAAGCTCCTTCAATACGATTTGGAGAAAAATGCTTTGGTGTAAAATCAGGATATGCAATGTTATATTCTGGATCGTAGTTTTTGTCTGTAAATCGTTCTATAGCTTCACTATTTTCTATCCATATACCGAATTTTTTTGCTTCAGAAAGGATTTTTATTATATCTTCTTTTAATCTTGCAATTTTGCTATCTTCGATAGTAATACGATCATATATCCCATATAATGCTACAGGAAAATATTCTACAGGTATAGTCGGATTTTCTAAATAGAAATATTCAATTGGCTCTGGAAAATCATTTTTTTTTGTAGACATAACAAGATATCTGACAAATCATTTTTCTTTTTCTACTTTGTTTCTGTTTTTCTTAACAAACATTTCAAGTTCTTTGTATTCATCACAAGTATATATTTCTTGTAAAAGAAAAACTTTCTGACTCATATACTGATGAGCAATCGCCTCTATGATCTGATCAATATTTTGTGTTTTGATTTGTTTTCATGATCCATAAGAATAGATTGATCATACTTTAGCATACAGCAATCTTAGATAGTCATCTATCTCTGTGAGTGTACCTACCGATGATCTGCTATTACCGATATGTTTGTTTTGTTCTATAGCGATAGCAGGAGAGAGTCATGATGTATATTCGATATCTGGTCTTGATCATAATTGAAAAAATTGTCTCAAATAGGATGAAAGTGATTCGATATAACGAAATTGACCTTCTTTATAGATGGTATGAAATGCAAGCGATGATTTTCCTGATCATGAAACTCCTGTGATGGTGATAAGTTTGTTTTTTGGTATCGTGACATCAATATTTTTGAGATTGTGTGTTGATACTCACTGAAGTACTATATTATCATTTATATTGTTTGTAGAAACGCTTTTTTTCATCAAAAGATCTAGGATAAAATTAACTTCTTATACTAGACGAAATGAGGTCAAATTGCAAGACGAGGTGATAAAGTATATTACATATTCTTTAAGTGCTTGTGAAAAAGTAAAAAATAACGATACTTAATTCGTGATTAGTAATATATTTTAAAAATATAGTTAAAAGAAGTGAGTACCTATTTATCCTACTATAAGAATTAAGAATATATAATTGCAAAGAAGACTGTATATAAATATTGTTTCATTATACTACCAAATATGATTTTTATCAGATGTTCTCAATATAAGTAAGATGAATATTGGCAACTTACTGAAGAATATATTTACTCTTTTTAAGAATATATTGAAAGATTAATTGAATCTTTTTCTAAAAAAAGACTTTTTATATCTAAGAATGCAATCTCTGACTAATTTTCTATTCAGTTATGTTGTAATGATGAGATGTGTATCAGACTATACTGATTATTGACTGACCAATTTGTACAAGTTCTCTTTTATTACTTTGTGACTGAATGTTCTACAATAATATGTAGATTGTGGTCCTTTTGTAACTTCTCTAGGTAATATGTTGCATCTCATATACCATATTCCCCTTGGAGTTTTATAATGATTTGAGAAAAACGTTCAGGAGTAAAATGATATGCCATATTTTCATGCATTGCTAATCAATCTAATATTCATGTAATATTTGCATTAAGATCATTTTGATTGTATCATGATTTTGTCATTATTTTAACGAAGAGATCTTGTGATTGACCTTTCTCTATATATTCTCATAGTGATAGATTGATTAGAGCGCTTATAAGAGAATAGGCTTCTTCTTGTGAAATTCATAAGTTTTGAGCAATTCATTGAATTATACTATGTGAATGACTACATATGATTTTAGTCTTATGTATGATCCTTTCTCATTGTATATTATATGATATCCAGTGCGCTTTCCCTGCTTTGATTTTTATTATTTTACAATGTTTTTTTTCAGCTAATAAGAGATTTTCTAAGACTCAATATGTAGAATTCTTCATTCAGTAAACATGTTGTATATCTATCTCATTTTCTCATGTTCATAATAATACATGAGTGTCATTATCATATGTCATGAGATGTAAAATTTTCTGTATTTCTTTAGCTGAATACTCAGTATTTTGTTGTATTTTATTCTTTTCATAAAATGTATGAACAAGTGAAGGAAGATTGTATGTAATATATCATAGAAAAATAATCATAAAAGATTTTTTTATGATTTTGTTATATTGATTCTTAGTATCAAGATTCTTCATGGTTTTTATAGAGCTATTTTTTAGTTTTGTCATAGTGGTTTGTAATCAAAAGATTGTAATTATAAATAAGATATGTAATAATGCAAGTTATACTTCTTAATTTTTCATTGTAAAGTTTAAAAGAAACTATAATTATAAAAATCATAGTTATTTTTTATTTAAATATACTGGTATTATGTGTAAAACATTGTCAAAATATAGCATAAAATTATTAGCTATATTTTTATTATTATGGATAAGTGTTCAATTATCTGCAAAAGCAGATGGTATTAACACGTATGATTTTGTAACAACATGGCAAACAAACCTTACTGGCACATCAAGTAGCACTTCTATTACTATTCCTATAGTATGAGCTTGATATAGTATAGATTGGAATAATGATGGTATTTATGATCAGACATGAGTGACAGGTCCTATAACTCGTGACTTTGGTGTGGTTGGTACTTATACTGTCCGTATAAGTGCTGCATTTCCTCGTATAAATTTTAATAACTGATGAGATAGACAAAAAATACTTTCAGTAGATCAATGGTGAACAGGATTATGGACATCTATGCAAACAGCTTTTTATGGATGTACAAATCTTGTGGTAAATGCTACAGATGCACCTGATCTGACAAATGTTACCACAATTCATAGTATGTTTATGGATGCAGTAAATTTCAATCAACCTATATGACATTGGAATACAAGTAGTGTCACTAATATGGGGCAAGTATTTTGGTGAGCAAGTAAGTTTAATCAGCCATTGAATAACTGGAATGTGAGCAATGTGACTAATATGATTAACTTATTTAGACTTTCATCATTTAATCAACCGTTGAATAACTGGAATGTTTCCAAAGTAACAAACATGCAAAGTCTTTTCAGTAATACACCATTTAACCAAGATATTAGTAACTGGAATACAAGCTGAGCAACAAATATGCAAGCTATGTTTATCAATGCTAGTGGATTTAATCAACCATTGAATAACTGGAATGTGAGTAATGTAACTACTATTGCTGGTATGTTTGAAGGAGCAAAATCATTTAATCAACCGTTGAATAACTGGAATACAAGTAAAGTAACTACTATGCAACAAACATTCTCTGG
>JACCDH010277669.1_pt1 | contig 22009 bp, 11 predicted proteins | sample 7442481 | NCBI WGS metagenome assembly JACCDH01 (sample SAMN15323433, study PRJNA562643) | freshwater metagenome | isolation source: river surface water | place: USA:Blue River Watershed | collected 2017-08-15
ACTAGGCAGATCGATGTTCAAGTATCTGGAATGACTTGTTCTTCATGCGTAAATACGATCGAAAAATCCTTAAATAAATTACCGGGAGTTCGAGCAGTTGTAAATCTTGCTATGGAGTCGGCGCACATAATTGCTCCTGACAATATCTCTGAAGACCAGATAATCAATGCCATTAAAGCTTCAGGCTATCAGGCAAGTACTTTCAAGGGTGAGCGAGAGTCTTTTGAAAGGTCTAACAAGTTAGGTGTGCGTTTACTATTTACGTTCTTACTTACTGTTCCAGTTATTGCAATCTCTATGTTACATCAGCTGCAAATGAATATTGATAAGAATCTGATTTCCATAATTAATCAGTTAAATAAATTGTTGTCTGAAAATAATCAAAATTTCGTAATTAACTATCCAAATGCTCCAATGAGCACTTGGTTAGTATTATTTTTGTCACTTCCAGTTGTTTTCATCTTAGCTTGGCCTATACATAGGGCAGCTTTCAAGAATATTTTAAATCCAACCATGGACACATTGGTTTCTCTTGGATCGATGATCGCTTTTACATGGAGTGTGTATTCGGCTTTTATATTTGATCCGAAAGATCAAAGTATGCCCTCTATATACGCAGAGGTATCTTCATCTGTAATTCTCTTTGTTATGTTTGGTCGTTACTTAGAGCACAGGGCAAAGCGTAAGGCAGGATCGGCGCTAGCTGAACTGTTTAAATTATCTGCCTCTGATGTTGAAGTACAGGTAAATGGAGTCACTAAAGTAATTCCAATTAATGAGTTAGAAATTGGAAATTTATTTGTTGTAAAGCCTGGTGAGAGAATTGCAACTGATGGCATAGTTATTTCTGGGTTTAGCACCATAAATAATTCATTTATAACTGGTGAATTTACGCCGGTAGAAGTTTCTGAAAATAGTTTAGTTTTTGCAGGATCCATTAATAACAATGGAAGTTTAATAGTTAAAGCTACTCGAGTTGGTTTCGATACTGAGCTAGCTCGGATTACAAGAATGGTTTTAGCTGCCCAATCAGAAAAAGCTCCAGCGCAACAACTTGCCGACAGAATTAGTAGAGTTTTTGTTCCAATTGTTCTCTTACTATCAATTACAACTTATATTGCTTGGTTCTTATCTGATGCAACCATTTCTAAATCAATTGCAACGGCAGTCTCAGTCCTTGTGATTGCATGTCCTTGTGCTTTAGGCCTTGCAACTCCTATTGCATTAATGGTGGCATCAGGAAAGGCAGCTAAAAAAGGAATAATCATTAGATCACCTAGATCTATTGAAAAGGCCGTTGGAATTACAGATGCAGTATTTGATAAGACCGGCACAATAACTACTGGAAAAATGGAATTACTTGAGATGATTTTAATTGATAATCCATTAGACAAAAAAAGTACTCAGATATCTGCAGCAACTTTAATGAGCTATGCATTAAGTGTTGAGAGTATGGATTCACACCCAATCGCAGTTGCAATTTCAGATGCACTTTCAAAACAAGGCGTTAATAAAATGCCAGTTACAGAGTTTGAACATACCCCTGGAGTTGGAGTAGCTGCTCGAGTTAAAGCCACTTCCGATTTATCTTCTCATGCAGTTCTGATTGGCTCTCCACTTTCTATTTCTAAAAGTACAACTGAGTTCTCACCTAAGCTAACTGATGCAATTGAAAAAGCAGTTAATCGTGCAAACTCCGTAGCAGTTTTAGCAGTTGATGGCTTAGCTTATGGTGTATTTGAAGTTGGCGACCAAATAAAGTCTGATAGTAAATTAGCAATCCAAAAACTTGAAGAAAGCGGAGTAAAAACTTGGCTACTAACTGGCGATTCTGAGAATGCGGCAATTTCTATGGGATCAAAAGTGGGTATTAAAATTGACCATATTTATGCCTCTGCAACCCCAGAAGATAAATTAAATTTCATCTCATCGCTGCAAGCAAATGGAAAAGTACTCATGATTGGTGATGGTATAAATGATGCTGCAGCTATTGCCCAATCAGATTTTAGTATCGCAATGGGATCTGGAACAGATACTGCCATTGCAGCTGCAGATGTGACCTTAATTAGACCATCATTGATTGCAGCAATTGATGCAATTTCAATTTCTAAAAAAACTGTAAAAATAATTAAATCAAACTTAGGCTGGGCATTTTTCTATAATGTAGCAGCTATTCCGATTGCTGCTACCGGCAATTTATCGCCAATGTACGCTGCAGCTGCAATGTCACTATCTTCATTATTTGTAGTATTAAACAGCCTACGAATTAAGTAAGTTGGTAGCGGGGGCAGGATTTGAACCTACGACCTCTGGGTTATGAGCCCAGCGAGCTACCGAGCTGCTCCACCCCGCGTCGGATATTTAATCTTAGAGCAGGTTAGGCTTTAAGCCCAATTAGATATATTAATTATCTATTTTGTGCGGAAACTAATGCAGAAATTGCAGCCTTAACTCGCGCTCTAGCACGGTCTTCTGCTGCACCATCCAAACGCCTTTGAGCAGATTCAAGTTCTGCAAAAGCCGATTGCAATGAAGCAATTGCTGATCTAATTGCTTGGCTTGTTCCAGCTCCTTCATTTACTGGCGTATTTGGCTGATTGTTTGATGCATCAGTTCCAGAGTCGCCACCGAATACTTGATCTAATGCACCTTGAAGTGTTTCACTAAATCCAATTTGATCACCAAAAGAAACTAAAACTCTTTGTAGTAATGGATAGGCAGCTGTATTTCCTGTAGCTCTTACGTAAACAGGTTGTACATATAACAAACCTTTACCTACCGGTAACGTTAACAAGTTTCCTAAGACAACATCGGCTCCACCTTGGCGTAGTAAGGAAAGTGAGGTAGCAACCTCAGGCTTTGCTTCAAAGTTTGAAGCAACTTGAGATGGACCAGCAATATTTGTTGAACGTGGAAGCTGTAGCACAGTGATTTTTCCATAATTATCGCCAGCATCAGAATTAACAACAGCTACCGCGGTTAAGTTTTCACGGCCTCCGCGAGGTACAAATGGTGTGTAAAGGGAGAAAGTTGGCTTACTTTGTCCCGGAATTTGCATCGTTAAATAATATGGTGGTTGAACGCCAGAGTTTGCACCAAAACTAGAAGGATCCAAAGGTACGCGCCAGAAATCTTGACCACTATAAAAAGCTTCAGCAGTAGTCACATGGTAGGCACTCAAAATATCTCGTTGCACTCGGAACATATCCTCTGGATATCTAATATGTGAAAGTAGTTGCTCAGAAATTTCACTCTTTGGCTTTACGCTTCCTGGGAATGCTTTACTCCAGGTAGCAAGTACTGGGTCTTTTTCATCCCATTGATAAAGAGAAACAGTTCCATCATAAGCATCAACTGTCGCCTTTACTGAGTTTCTAATGTAATTAACATTTCGATCATCTAAAGAAGCAACTGCATTTGCTCGACTTGTAAGGGCATCTCCAGTATTTGCCAGATTTACAATTCTAGAGTTTGGGTAGCCAGCGCTAGTGGTATAGCCATCAATTATCCAAAGTATCTTGCCATCAATAATTGCTGGATATGGATCACCGTCTAGCGTAAGCCAAGGTGCAACTTTTGCTACCCGCTCACGTGGATTTCTCTCAAATAAAATCTTTGAATCAGAGTTGATTAAATTTGATAAGAGAATTCTTTGCTCTTGATACTTAATTGCAAATAATAAGCGAGTAAATAGAGAGCCCATTGGGACTCCACCTTTACCGGTGTATGTGTAATTCTTTTGACCATTTGGAGAATTATCATCTGGATAATCTAGCTCTACTGGGTTTCCAGTAGCTGGGCCACCAATAATTGAATAATCTGGAACATTCTCACCAAAGTAAACACGTGGCTGGAATTCACCTAATCCTTTAGTTGGTGGAATATCACCAATAACAAATGTTGGTTTTCCATCGGCATCAACTGTATTTCCAAAAGCTCCAACCAAACCAAATCCGTGGGTATATACCAAGTGATCATTAATCCAGTTTCTAGATGGATTTCCTGCAATATTTAATTCACGCACTGCAACTACAACATCTCGTTCTTTTCCATCAATTGTGTATCGGTCGATATCTAGTGAATCAGCAAATGCGTAGTAAGGCTTAATTTGTTGTAGCTGCCTAAAGGTTGAGGATAAAACATTTGGATCCATTAATCGAATGTTGGCAATTGTGGCAGCATCATTTGCTAGCTGTCCTGCGGAGGTTGAAACCGTTGCTTGATAATCTAAAACCTCAACACCATCTAATCCATAAGCTGCTCGGGTCGCATTAATATTGTTTTGAATAAATGGGGCTTCTTTTGTTGATTCTGACGGCTTTACTTGAAACTGCTGAATTGCTGCTGGATAGATGCCGGCGATTAAAACTGAGGCAATTACCATAAGTGCCACACCCGCAGTCGGAAGCAGCCAAGATTTACGAACTATATTTGCAAAAAATAAAAGTGAGCAGACAAGTGCAATTGCAGCCAAAATTGATTTAGCCGGCAGTAGTGCATTTACATCAGTATACGTAAGACCTGTTATTAATCTTCCCTCTTTTAGAGTTAAGGCATATCGGTCAAACCAGTAAGCAACAGCCTTAAGTAGTACTAATAAGCCAAGCAAAACTGATAGCTGCACTCTGGCAGCAACTGTAGTTCTCTCTTCCTTAACAGCTGGCCTAATTCCACCGTAAATATAATGAACAGCGGCTGCTGCAATTAAAGACAAAATTATTGTAGAAATACCCCAACCAATTAATGCTTGCCACATTGGTAATTTAAACGCAAAGAATGAAACGTCTAATCCAAATTGAGGATCTACTACGCCAAACTCTGTGGAGTTTCTAAATAAAAGCCATGGCTGCCAAAATCTAGAGCCTGCAGTGCCAGCAAAATAAAAGATCGCTAAAAATATTGCAATTGATACTAATTTTTTGATTGGCTCAATCTGTGAGCGATAGCGCTCTAGGTTATCTGCCTCAACTGCAACTGGAACATAGACAGGACGCTTGCGAAAAGCGAAATAAATATTTGCACATATAAATAAAGCTGTGGCAAGACCAAAACCTAAGAATAAAAACACTTTTGTAAATAGTGAGGTTTGCCAGACATTTACATAATCAACTGATCTAAACCAAAGTAGATCTGCATAAAAACCACTAAGGGATACCAAAATACTTGCCAAAATAAACAAAATAATGAAAGTAATGGTTAATGGACTAACTCTTCTTTTGCCGCCACCGCGATTAGCAAATGGGTTAGGAAAATTTCCGCCAAAGCCACCGCCGCCAAAGCCACTTCCACCAAATGGATTGTTAGTTCGGTTAAAGCCACCGCCGCCAAAGCCAGAGTTACTCATGCGCAGATCTTATCTACTCCTAGGCAATGCTTTTGCAACTTGGATATTGAGCATTATTTGCCATATTTAGTATCGAGACCGCCTCTGAAAGCGTGGCGATGGGCACAATCTTCATGCCATTTGGACCCTTGTTCTTAAGTATTTGATCGACATCCGCTAATTCAGCACAGTTTTGAACGGGAGTAAAAAATATTTGCACCCCAGCTTTTTCGGCTCCAATAATTTTCTCAGCAATTCCCCCGATTGGCCCTACCTGCCCATCAACCGTAATTGTGCCAGTGCCGGCAATATTTCTAGACCTAATTAGATCCTGCGTAGTTAATTTATCAATAATTCCTAAAGCAAATATTAATCCGCCGCTTGGTCCACCTGTCTCTTTTAATTGAATTTTAACGTCAAATGGAAAATCATATTCATTTCTGATTCCAATACCGATAAACGCAGAGCCATCATCTCTGGCTGAGAGTTTTATTTGCTGTTCAATTATTTGCGAATTTGCTCTTAATACTTTAACACTCACGCTTTGTCCTGGTTTTTTCTTATCTAAATTTCGAGCAATCTCAGATTGAGAGGCGTACTTAACATTATCTACAGTAAGTACCTCATCTCCTACTTTTAAAACTTTAAAAGCATTGGTTTGTTCATTTACTTGACCAATAATTAATTTTGAATTTAACTCATAGCCCAAATACCCAAGTGCAGCAGCCGTTGCATTTACTTGGGAATCTGCCATTTCTTGTGCGCCCATACGTATAGACTCTTGAGTGCTTTCACCTTCAGGATAAACCTCAACTCTTGGCAAAACTGCTTGATCTTTATTTAACCAGGCATATAAAACATCAAAGCCAGTCATGTACGAGTCAGGATCTGTGACCATTACTGAAGTAACAGATAATTTTCCGGTTGTTGGATAGATCTTGGTGCCCGAGATAGTAATAGCAGAGCCTAAAATATTTTGTGGATTTCCTGGCGAAAGAATCACATATGGAGATTTAATAAAAAATGCTGCAAAAATAAGAAGGGCTAACAGTAATTTAGTTGGACCAGGTAGCTGGGATCTAACGGGAAGAAGTGATCTCATCTTTATTTATTTTTTGGATGAAAAGAGTTCTGAAAATTCTTAAACTTATTTACCGATCTACTGGTTTGATTATCAAACTTAGACTTGTACTTACTTAGCCATACCCCATACAAGATTGCACAAAAAACAGCTCCAATAGGGATAATCCACCAGACCAATGCTGAGAGTGGGGCTGAGTTCATAGGAATATCATATTGAACGGGGAAGAAATAGGCTGGCAGAATTGTTATAGATAATCAGATATCTTTAATGCTTCAATAAACTAAGGAGTAGTAGATGAGTTTTGGTTTTCTGCCCGGTGATGGGCAACCTGACTTTGAGGCGCTGCTAAAACAATTCTCAGAAATGGGTATTGATTCTCAAACTTTAGCTGGTGCCAAATCCTTTATTGAGAATATGCAATCTAATAGCACCAGTGCGAATCAAAATTTAATTAATCAATCCATGTTGCGACAGATAGCTAAGAAAATAATTGCTACTAAAAGTGATTTACCAATTGGAGTAAGTGATCAAGAACAACTTGCCCAGTCATTAGCAATTGCTAACACTTGGCTAGATACTGAAATTCTCTTTCCAGCCTCAACCTTGCCTTCAAACAGTGCCTGGTCAAAAGGCACATGGCTAGATGAATCTCTGGCAGGCTGGCAGTCACTCATAGAGCCGCTAGCTATTGGCATGGCTGATGCACTGGCTCAGGTTGTCACTAACCCAACCACCGCCCTTCCTATCGAGCTAGCTGGCCAAATAGATCAAACTCCTGAGCAACAAGAGGTGATGAAGCAGATGGTGGCTAAATTGCTTAGAGGTTTTATGGGGACTTTAATTGCAAATCAACTAGGCCAAGGAATTGGGTTATTAGCCAATTCAATTACTAGTGCCAATGATGTGGCAATCCCACTTTTAAGGCCAGATTGTGGATCGCATTTGATTCCACAGAATATTCAAGAGTGGTCAGATGGCTTGGGAATTGAAAAATCTGAGGTTAATTTGTATTTAGCACTTCGAGAGGTTGCAGCTAGTCGATTATTTGCAAAAAATACCTGGCTACATACTTACCTAAGAGATGCCATAACCACATATGGCAAGGGCATAACAATTGATGTTGAATCTATAACCCGTCAAGCAGAGGAGGCGATGTCCTCCGGTGAGATTGACATAAATAATCCACAATCAATTAACATCGCATTAAATTCAGGATTGTTTACACCACAACAAAGCCCTGCTCAAGAGTTGGCTTTAACTAAGTTAGAGATGGCACTTGCACTAATTGAGGGCTGGATTGATCATGTAATTTCACAGGTAGCAAGTGATCGAATACCAAGTTTTAACGCCTTAATTGAAAACTCTCGCCGCAGAAGAGCAACTAACTCACCAATGCAGCAATTATTTGCAAGTTTATTAGGGATAGAGATATCACCTAGAAAAATGCGTGAGGCTTCAGCTTTTTGGGGTGAGGTAAAAAATCTACGAGGTGCTGATGGAAGAGATAAGTGTTGGGAAGATCCAGCATTTTTACCAATGCCTAAAGATTTAGCTGATGCAAAAGCATTTTTAGATAGCGTTACCGTGCCAGATGATCTTTCCGGCCTAATTTAAAATCGCAAATTAAAAAGCGAAATCCCCGGCCGCACATTTCGTATCTGCCTTCCCCTTGCAGATATGAAACGGTTATCCGGGGACTTCGTAGCGCTAACTTAGGTTAATAAATGATGAGAATCAACTTGATATGACCATTTGTTAAGTATTTTTTAAAATATTTTTTGTGATTTTTACGCTGCTCTAACCCTAAAAAAATTCATCTTTAGATCTATCGGTATGCCTAAACCAATACACCCCATTAGAGCACGTAAAATTTGTGCATCTCTGTGGATTAACCTGTGGAGATATACCTAATTATGGTGGATAAAAAGAGGTAATAGTGGATAACTTTGAGCAACAAATCCTCTTTACCGAACTTCTGCCACCCATTGCCCAGATTTCTAAACGTAGGAAAAGAAATGAGGCATTACTGCCGGCAGGCTTGCCAGAGTTTAAGGTGATTCGAAACCAACGAAGAAGGCGGAGCATGAGCGCCTATCGACATGCTGGGGTGATTGAGATCCATATTCCAGCCAAGATGAGCAAGCGTCAAGAGCTAGAGGTTATCCCCGAAATGATAGCCATGGTTTTACGTAGAGAGGCGCGTGAGCGCAAAAGTGATAAGCAATTACTAGAAATTGGAATGCAGTTATTAAACAAGTATCTACCTGACTTTACTACTACCCCTGCAAGCATTAATTGGCGGAATATGAATGAAAGATGGGGCTCATGTACCACAGTTGATCGAACTATCAGAATTTCAGATCGATTAATTGGTGCTCCAAATTTTGTATTGAACTACATTATTTTTCATGAACTAATTCATCTACAAGTACCAGGTCATGATGATGTCTTTAAAAATTATTTAAATCGATATGAGGATTTCGCAAGAGCTGAGGCATTTCTAGAAGGCTTTGAAATAGGTTGCCAATTTGGCGGATCTGGCGTGATGTCGGCAATAAATAACTAGTTTTACCCCTTTTTTCCACCTTCTTTACTAATATTTAGGTTTTTACGCGTGGAAAACCCCGATTGAGCGCGGTGTGGGGGGTATGGTGTTGCCATTCGTACTCTCACGCAGGAACTCCCCTGCGTGCTCCCAAGGGTGCGGCGGATGGAGGAAGAAAATGGCTGAAGAGTACAAAGGTGAGGCTTACTGCGTTAAGTGCAAAGAGAAGCGCTCCTTTGAAGGACATGTAAAGGTCTCTGATTCTGGTCGCCGTATGGCACAAGGAATCTGCCCAGTTTGTGGCACAAAGGTAAATCGTATTCTTGGTAAGGCTTAACAAAAAAGTAACCCAAAATGTAAAGCGGGGATTGGTAATTTACCAATCCCCGCTTTTTTGTTAACCCTTTCTAGTTAACAGTTTGGTTTTTAAATTAACTTGCAACTGCAATCTTTGCTGGCCGGCCTGGTAGTCGCTTACTTTGAATTACCTGACCTTCATCAAATAACTCACCGCCCCAAACACCGCAAGGCTCAGCTCTAGATAAGGCACCCTCTAAGCACCTTGCCTTCATCGGACAAGCACCGCATAGCGCCTTAGCTTGAGCAATTACCTGCGCACTCTCACTGAAGAAGAGCTCGGGATCAGCCGAGTGGCAAGGTAGGGCTAGTGGCTGCACACTTTGTTTAATCTCAGGTAGAAAAGGATTATCAGCGCGCTTGTAATCACCCTTAGCCTTTGAGCTCTTAGCAAATGTTGGGTTTGCAGTTGAGTTTGTGGAGTAGTCGGTATAGGAGATTACTGGAGCGTCGTCATATGCCCAGGTGATATCTCCTAATCCAATTTTTGCAGTTGGGCCTTCTGCCCAACCAGGGATCAGTAGTTCGCTGAAGAGAACGGTCATCGTTCTCACCTTTCCTTTCGTTATCTTGCGTTGGTTTATCTCTTTGCCTGTCGGCTTTTATTAATTTTGGAGAAAAGAAAAAGGGCCCCGAATCATTAGATTCGCGGGCCCCTTGGCTTCTATTTCGGTTTTAGCCGATATAGCTCCTTGGGGTGCGATCTGATGTAAAGGTGTAAAAACCCTTATTCGAGCGCTTATTTGTCCAGTCTGAGCGATATGAAGATTTCACCGCAACTGAATTTATGGCAGGTGAATTAGCAGTAACTGCGAAAGAAGTTACTGTCGTTGTATCAATTAACTTTGCCATGTCGCAAAGAGTAGAGCATCTACTGCGTCGGGCGCAACTTAATTAAATTGGTCTAAAAACACGCTGGGTTTACCAGCATAAGTAATTTGAATCCGCTGCTTAGCTCGAGTGACCCCAACATAAAATAGACGCCGCTCTTCATTTAAATCATTACCCATTGGTAATACCCCATCAGATACTCCGATTAGATACAGGTGATCCCACTCCAAACCTTTTGCAGCGTGCAAGGTTGCAAGGGTTACACCGGGCAGAGTCGGTGGATTATTTTGCTCAGCTCGATCCTCTATTTCACGCAAAAATGCTCTCATATTTTCACCACCATTTTCCTTAATGCTTTTAGCTAGGCGCAAAAATGCTGTTACATAATCAGCATCTCCAAATGGCTGCAAAACTGCTACTAAATCTGAGTACCAATCACCAACCTCAGATGGCAAAACAGAGGCTGCCCTAATTAAGCGCATGGCATCTCTAACATCAACTCTTTCAAAAAATCGCTCACCTGATCGAATCTGACTAGCCACCTTTAGGTTATTTAGTGCTGATTTAACCTGGTCTAACTGCGCATTGGTCCTAGCTAAAACTGCGATATCAGAGGAATCAACCCCGTTTTTAATTTGCTGCAAAACCTCATTTGCCACATAGGCAATCTCATCTGCCGCTGATGCAAAGCCATTTACTGCCGGCTTTTCACCATGGCTATTTATTGACTGCAACTCAAGTACTTGATCTGAGATCAAATCTGCACTACGTAGTATTAGATTCGCGGTATTAATTATCTCCGGTGTTGATCTATATCCAGTAGTTAATCTAAAGGTTTGAGCATTTGGAAATCTATTTTTAAAGTTTAGTAAAAAGTTTGAGGTAGCACCGGCGAAGGAATAAATAGTCTGGGCAGCATCGCCAACTACACAGATTTCCTCTCTATTGCCTAGCCATAGGTTTAATAAGCGTTGTTGTAATGGCGAGACATCTTGGTACTCATCTACCGTAAAGTATCGATACTGATCCCGTACGCGCTCGCGCACGCCACGATCCTCTTCAAGCATGCCAACTGTAAGTAATAAAACATCTTCAAAATCCAAAGTTCTTTCTTGTCGCTTTAATGTTTCATAAGCTTCATAAACTTGAGAAATCATTGATAAGTTTTCATTATCACTTTTACTGTTTGGAAGTCTGACTGATCGCTGGTTATCAATAGCTTTCTGACAATATTCATCTGGTGAAATCTCTAATACTTTTGCCCATTCGATCTCACTTGCAATCTCCCGCAAAGAGTTTGCCTGAGCTGGAATTGCAACTTCAGATCTTTCAATTGCTTGGCTAATAAATCCAGATTTAGTAGTTAGAAGCGATGGAAATTGGCCGCCAAATGCATATGGCCAAAAGTACAGAAGTTGCTTTAAGGCAGCAGAATGAAAGGTTCTTGCGGCTACATTTGCAACGCCTAAAACTCTAAGGCGAGCGCGCATCTCACCTGCAGCCCGAGCCGTAAAGGTAAGTGCTAATACCTTAGTTGGGTCAGTAACTGATGAATTAATTGCGTAGGCAATTCGATTAGTTATAACTCGTGTTTTTCCGGTACCAGCCCCGGCAATAACACAAACTGGTCCTCTAATAGCTGTTACAACAGCTAGCTGCTCAGAATCTAAATCAGATAAAATTTGTTGATTATCTACCGCCATGACTCATTACCTTTTAAATCCGAATCTGCTCTTTCGCCGTACCAAGCTTTAATCATTTGGCGAGCCACACTAATTTCTAGCGGCAAAATAAGAGACTTATCAGTTATGGCAGCTTTCATATCCTGCCTTGAAAACCATCGAATCTCTTCGATCTCCTCACCATCTGCTCTAGCAAGTTCTGGCGTATTTGTAATTGCCTCAAATGCGATCATTAATGAAGCTGGAAATGGCCAAGGCTGGGAACCTAAATAATTTATATCAGTTAACTCAACTCCCGCCTCTTCTAAAACCTCTCTTTCGACACACTGCTCAAAAGATTCACCCGGCTCAACAAAGCCAGCAAATGTTGAAAATCTATTTTTAGGCCAAACTTTTTGCCGGCCCAATAAAATCCGATCTTTATCATCTTTAACTAACACAATTATCGCGCCATCAGTTCTTGGATAATGCTCACTATTATCAACTAAACATTTTCTAATTGAGCCGCCGGATGCTGCCACAGTTTTGCCACCACACTGTGAACACATTGGATGTTTTTGATGCCAGTTAGCTAATCCCTGGGCATGAACTGCTAGACCAATATCTCTTGAGGGTAAAAAGGCACCAACTTCGCGCAGAGTCTTTAACTCTATGTTTATGGCTTGATCAATTGTTAGGTGGCGAACAAAAAAAGCTTCACCATCTTTTACGCCTAAAAAATAATCGGTTTCAGGTTGGTATGAACCTAGCTCGCTACCCTTTTGAAAGCGTAATTGATTAGAGGTTGCCGAAAATCTTTCGTTTGCGAAAATTAGAACTTCAGCTTTCGGCCATGCTGAGGTTAGATACTTCTCATCGGTGCGTAGATGGGCAGATCTATCTACCTCAGCAGCTGCTAGTGGAAGTTTTAGTGGTTTTTTGGGCGCCATCACGTGCCGACCCTACTAGCCTGTCGTCATGGTTGTCGCCCCCGCTCAAAGCATGCGAGTGGTCTCATGGAATCTTTTACATGGACAAGCAATCCCGCCGATCGCAACACAGGACTTCAGGCAAACTTTAATCTCTGCAACTGATCAGGTAGTAGAAAATTACCATCCAGATTTCATATCAATTCAAGAGGTTGATTACCTTCAACCTAGGTCAAACAATATAAATCAGACCCAAGTAATCGCTGAAAATTCTGGACTTAAGTACTGGGCTTATCTGCCGGCGATATTTGGTACTCCAGGTGAAAGATGGAAAAAGGTTAAAGATTTAGAGCAATCAATCATCACCGAATCAAATACCATTTTAAAGAGTAAAAGCTATGGAATTGGAATTGCAACTAATCAAAAAATAATAAAGCTAAGTGTTAAAAAATTAGGTAGATCAATAATTGGTATGCCACTACTTATTCCTAAAGAAAATGGAAAAGGTGCAAGGTTTATTTATGTTAAGGATGAGCCAAGAGTTGCCTTAGTTGCCCAACTTGCAAATGGCTTAACTATTGCTACCACTCACCTATCATTTGTGCCTGGCGTTAATATCTACCAATTAAATCGCTTAAGTGCATTTATGAAAAAACTTCCTGGTGAAAAGATTTTAACTGGTGACCTAAATTTACCAGCAAATATCCCATCAAAGTTAAGTAGGTTTAAATCACTTGCTAACACACTGACATATCCAAGCTGGGGAGAAAAGATTCAGTTTGACTACATTATGGCCGAAAAAAACTCTCTAAAATCTGGTCTTATTTCTGCGACCTTAATTAAAAATAATCATAAAACTATAATCTCAGACCACATCCCAATTGGTGTTGAGCTTAAATTTCAATAGGTACTTTTGATATCAATTCAATTAAATCTGACTCATCCAAAATATCAGCCGGTCTTACGGTTTGGTTATCAGATACATAGTGAAAAGCTGCACTTACATTTTCAATCGGAACTGACTTTAACTTGGCATAAGCTAATCTGTACATCGCAAGTTGGATAGCAGCATTTTCTAAATCAGATCCATCTTTTACTTTGCCAGTTTTCCAATCTACAACCTCATATTGATCAACTCCCCTTTGATAGACAGCATCGATCCGACCCCGAATTAAGGTTTGATCAATCATGGTTTCAAAGCCCACCTCAATATCTATTGGGTTTTTTACGGCCCAATCACTAGCTAGCCAGGCTTTTTGCAACTTATCTAAAGTGGCATCTTTTTCCGTTTCAAACTTAGTAGAGCTTTGATTAAACAAATCATCCATGGAAATTAATGAAGGGTGTTTGAAGTGATTTTCTAACCACAGGTGAAACTCGGTGCCACGGCGAGCGTACTTATCAATATGATTTGGCATCGGACGTCGAATTCTCATTGCCAACTCCTCTGGCTCTTTAGCCAAATAAAGCAAGGTTGAAACTGAAAGTCGACTTGGAAGAGTAACTGTTAAATAATCCTTTCTACTTTTTATTTCATTAATAATTGATTGCATATCTAACAAAATAGATTTAACCTCTTCACTACCTGCTTGGGCTAAGGCCGTTTTTATATCTAGCTGTGGAGCTTGATTTGTTAAATCTGCAACCTTACGAATTTTTTCAACCTGTGTACTTGGCTTTGGCCAAATACCGGTAATTGGATTTTCTTTTAGTGGATTCCTACCAACTGGAACTGGAGTATCATTTAAAACTACCCCACCTTTGATCTTGCTGATTGATTTAGAAAAAATTTCAAATAATGTACTTGGAGCAACAGGCTTTTCGCCATTTCTAAAGTGTGAAGTAGTGCAAATTAGTCCTTGCTTGGCTCTAGTAATTGCTACATAAGCCAATCTCATCTCCTCTAAATTTTTGCGCTCTTTCCATTGATCTGAGAATCTATCTAGTCCAGCTTTTAGCGACTTATTATCTGAGAAATTTTCAAATGTAATATTTGGAAGTTGGTCAAAATCACCACGCATACTCACTGGAATCGAACCAGCATTTGTTATCCAATTATCAGATTTTTTGCCAACACTTGGAAAACTTTTTGCTGCAAGTCCTGGTATTGCAACGTAATCCCACTCTGCACCTTTTGCTGCGTGGATAGTTAGGATTTGAACAGCATCACTTCTTACATCAACTTCAGCAGGTTTTAGGCCACCTTCAGCCTCTTCTGTAATTTTTAACCATTGCAGAAAGCCGATTAAAGTTCCGCCATTTTTCTCAAATCTGGCAGCCTCATCTAAAAATCTATCCAAATTTTTTCTACCATTTTGCCAGCCATCTCTAACTAGCACCTCATTATCAAGATTAAGAAATTGCTCTACCTCAATAATTGCATCTGTTATTGAGCCAGTTAATCCTCTTCTTAGTGACCTAAGGCTGAGTGCAAACTTTCTTATCCGATTTAGACCATCTTCAGTAAAAGCTGGTGTGGCTTTGTAATTATCAATTTCTTTTTGATCAAATACTAATAAGTGTTCTAACGATTCAATTATTGATCCAGAGGCAAATTCATCTGCTGTGGACATAACTTCAATATTTTCCTCCAGTGCTTGCTTTAATTGTCTACCTCTTGAGTTTTCATTTGCCTTGGCAAATGACTTAGTGAAAGCACCTAAGGCCATTAAATCTCTGGCTCCTAAAGCTAGGTGTGGACCAGTAAGCAGACGCATTAACGCTGTACCTGAATCAGGCATCGTTAAGGTTCGAAGTAGCGCAATAATGTCTGCCACCTCTGGAGTGTGAATTAATCCTCCAACTCCGGGTACATCAGTTGGAATATCTAATTCGGTAAGTGCACTTTGAATTAAATCTATTTGTGATCTATTGCGCACTAAAACTGCAAAAGTACTTTTCTCATTTTCTGATTTAGCAACTCGTTCTTTTTCAAACCAGTACTTTGCAAAGTACTCAGCAATTGCTTTACCTTCTTGAGCTGCAGTTTCATAAACACCACATAAAACTTCGCCAGTTTTAGCATTTGGTCTTACGTACAATTTTTCAGAATTACTATTAGTTGAGATGGTATCAATCATCACATTTGCTAAATTTAGGATTGCTTCATCGTTGCGCCAAGTTGTTAGCAATGTATATCGAGTAGCTTTACTATTAAAGGATTGTGAGAATGTATCTAAAGTCTCTGAGCTAGCACTTCGCCAACCATAAATTGCTTGATTTGGATCACCAACAGCCGTTACTGGGTGATTATTACCGAATAAATTAGAGAGAAATTTGATCTGATTGAAAGAAGTATCCTGGTATTCATCTAATAGAACTACCTTAAACTTATTTCGCTCAAGAATTCCAATATCATCATTGTGGTTATCTTTGCTTTCCTTAACTAAATTAGCAGCAATGGACATATGATCATTAAAAGTAAGTAGTCCATTTTGCTTTCTGCGCTCATCAAAAGCTGCAACAATTGGCAAAATTGCAAGCCTTTGAGTAAGTTCTGCTTTAAACTCTACAACTGCATTTGTTTGTCGATCAGAAAATGTTGAGATCTGATTTAGTAAGTTATGTGTGTACTCAATTATTTCTTGTGCACTTCTATCATTTTCTGCTAGTTGGGTAGATAAATCCATAACCTCGGAGACGACAGATTTGGGCGAGCCGTTTATTGGCAGATCACCGCCAGCAAATCTACTTACCTCTTCATATGCAATTTGCCATGCTGCAGCCTCGCCAATTGGATCTGAATCAGCATCTATACCAATTCTAATTGCATGGTCGGCCAGTACTTTTCCGGCATATGAGTGATAAGTTGAAATTGTTAATTCTGATTCATCAAGGTTATCTGGTAACAATTTTGCATTTCTTAGTTGCCGCAATCGATGCTTTATTCGTTTAGATAACTCGCCTGCAGATTTTCTTGTGAAAGTTAGCCCCAGCAATTGATTAGGTGTAATTATTGAATTTGCAACTAAATACAAAACTCGCTGGCTCATAGTTTCAGTCTTGCCAGATCCAGCTCCTGCAATGACTACAGAAGGAGTAAGTGGTGACTCAATTATTGGAATCTGTTCTTTAGTTGGCATTCTAAATGTTGGATCAACTGCCTTTATACGGTTAGCAATTTCTTCTGCTCGGTATTTAATGATCATTTTCCAATTACCGCCTGACCCTGCGGTTGTATTGGACAACTAGCCTTAACTCCACAACTGCGGCAACGATCATTTATTGTCGCGATAAAAGTTTTATCACTCATTTGGCTAGAGATATTTATCAACTCCGCAGTCACAGCATCTGCATCAACCTTTTCTTGTGGTCTAGTTGCTGCTTCTTTTGCGTCAGAATTACCGATGAAAACTAGGGCAGCTCCTGCCACCTCTTGATGGTCTAATTTATTCTTAAATGCATCTTTTACTACTGCCAACTGATAGGTCTGAAGTTGTTTATTTTCACTGGCTTTGTCGTAGCTAATAGCAGTTGCACCAGTCTTTAAATCAACAATGAAGTATTTTCCATCGCTATTTAACTCAATTCGATCAATCGAACCAGAAATAATGGCATTTCCAAGTTTAAATTCGAATTTTTCTTCAACTGAAACTAAAGTATTTTGATTAGTGCTATTCCAGCCATAAAATTTTTGCAACATTTGGGCAGCTCTTCGATATTCATAATCCTTAATCCATCCTTTGTTCATATCGATTAAACTCCAAGCACCTTTTAACTTGCTTTCAAGTTGCTCTAGGGTTAAATCTGGTTGCTGACTTAATTGAGCAGCAATTACATGTATTGCAGTTCCTAAAACTTGAGCTGTTGAATCTGCATCTTTACCACCGCTTTGCTCAAGAAGCCATTTCAGGCCACATTCACTAAATGACTCAAGAGAGCTAGGTGAAATTCGCAATTGTTCCTGCTGAGAAATTACAGCTTGATCAGTTGAAATTGGCAAGTTACCAACCCAATTTTTAGGATCGGCAGCCCTAACCCCGTTATTGGCTAGTGTTTTTAAAGCTGAAGTTGCAAAATCAATTTCAGCTTTGGCCTCAGATCGCATTGCCATTCGTCTAAGTGCTGCTACCAAAGCAGGTTGGGTAATAGCCCGCTCATTTTGCGTTAGTTGATAATCCTCTCCAGCAAATTTTTCAAAATACCTAGATGGCTGATTATCTTCTGCAACTATTGCAGTGATAATTAATTCTTTAGTTGCTCTGGTAGTTGCAACATTTAGTAATCTCATCTCATCCTCTGCCAAGCCTGAGGCAGAAATAGCCTCTAATTGATCTGGATTACTTATCCCATGACGAAATATCTCTACTAATCTTTCACTGCCTAGAAGTGATCCGCGCTGCTTTAAATTAGGCCAATTTCCATCTTGCATTCCAGCTAATGCAACATATTGCCACTCTAATCCCTTTGCAGAGTGAACCGTCATTATCCGAACAACTTCATTTCGTTGAGCAGTAGCAGTGATGCTATCTGCCAGAATTTTTTCGCCCAGAAGTTGATTAATAAATAGCGATGGCTTAGCGCCTGGTAATCGTTCACTAAATCTACGAGCTACTTCAAATAGTGCAATGATTGCATCTAAATTTTGATCGGCAATTGCCCCTTTATTACCGCCAGCTAATGCTTGGCTTTGCCAAAGCGTAGCGATGCTCTCACCGTCATAGTTTTTGGCATTACTCCATATACTCCATAATAAATCTGAAATATCTTTTGATTTTGCCAATGATTTTTTTGCTTCACTAATAAGATCATTTATGCGCTTTAATGGCGTTAATTGCTCCCAAGGCAGATCTACTGTTGGCGCAGTTAATGCATCTAAAATTAACTCAGTTGAGTTTTTTCTATTCTCATTTTTTTGCTCTTTAGTAAGCCAGATTCGCATTTGTCGAATTGAAATAGCATCAGCGCCTGCAAATTCACTATATAACAGCGACTCTATTTGATCCCAATTAGCAGGAATTAACTTAACTTCTCCTAACGCGATTTGTGCAATAGTGATTATGGGCTTAATAGCAGGATTGTCAGCTAAGGAATTGGCAGCAGCATCAATTTCTACTGGAATCTGATTAATCGCAAATGCCCTACTTAAGGCTGCTACTTGCGCACCTGGTGATCTCAATACAACTGCCATCTGTGACCAAGGCACACCATCTTTTAAGTGGGCTGATCTAAATTGGTGTGCAATGTAATTTGCCTCTTCACTTGCACTACTTAATGCGGCAACTTTTGGAGCCAAGATGCTCCTAAAGCTCTTACTTAAAACCACCTGGTTATTTATTCCAAACTGCTCTAAGTCAGAAATCAAATTATCTGGGTCAGCTCCTCTAAATCTTCCTACGGCACTTTGTGGATCGGCAAAAATCACTAACTCTTGTCCACTTATTAGTTTAAGAAGTTTTCGTTGCGCCCTATCTGACTCTTGGAACTCATCAACATAAATTACTTGAAATATACTCCTATACTTTTCAAGAAGCTTTGGATTACTTTCCAACTTTTCGATTGCGGCAATAATTATTTCACTTGGATCGATTCTAAATAATTTAGTTGTAGTTGTGCCATCTCGTAATGCAAGTGTTTTACGATATTCATCCCAAAAATTACAAATTGCCGGCCAATACTTTTGCCCATACTTTTGAGCATACTTTTTTAACTCCTGCGGTGAGGAACCGCGCTCAGTTGCTCGGCCGATAAAATCACGTAACTCCTTGGCAAAGCCACGGGTAGTAAGTGCTGGAATCAACTCCTTTGGCCAAATTTCTAGCTGTGGATTTTGTGCCAGTCTTTGTGAGTCAATTTGAAGTAGTTGAGTAATTAACGCATCCTGCTCAGCTCCAGAGAGCAACACATATTTACTACCATCTTCATCTAAAAGTTGATCATTTAAAATTAAAAATGCAATTGAGTGAAACGTTCTAGCAATTGGTTCATTGACAGTATGAAGGAGGGGGTTAGCAGCAGCAATCTGATCTCGTAATCTACTTGCACTTTGTCGACCATAAGTAATTGCCAAAATAGTATTCGCATCACTGCCTTGAGCAATTCGATTGGCAACTGCCTTAATTAAAGTTGAAGTTTTGCCAGTACCCGCACTTCCTAAAACTAAAAGTGGGGATCCTCGATGATTGATTATTTGATTTTGCTCAGCACTTAATTGCTCAGCTGCTAGTAGCTCTTCTTTAACCGAAGATCTAACTAGCTTTACTTTTACCTTGGATTTTGTGGCCACGGCTTAATTTAACGCCACAGCTACGACATTAATGGGATGGGCAAAGTTAAAGCTTAAGAGTTCTCGTTTGCTCGCTTTGCTTTGGAGGTTATGCGAGCGCGAGTTGAACCATCCAAAATAACCTTTCGAATTCTCACTACTGCAGGGGTTACCTCTACACACTCATCTTCACGGCAAAACTCCAAGGCACCTTCCATATTTAATTTCTTAGCTGGGATTAATCGCTCTGACTCATCAGTACCGGATGCTCGCATATTTGTTAACTTCTTTTCCCGAACGCAGTTAACATCCATATCCTCACTGCGAGAGTTTTCGCCAATAACCATACCTTCATAAACTTCATCGCCTGGTTCAACAAATATTGATCCGCGATCTTGTGTGCCATAAAGAGCGTAACTTGTAACAACGCCTAGGCGATCTGAGACTAGTGATCCAGTTGATCTAGTTCGTAGTTCACCATGCCAAGCCTCATAACCATCAAATACATGGTGCAGTAATCCAGTGCCTCTAGTTTCTGTTAAGAACTCAGTTCTAAATCCAATTAAACCTCTAGATGGCACTCGGTAATCCAGGCGAATCCAACTTGTGCCATGGTTAACCATCTGCTCCATGCGGCCCTTGCGCAGCGCCATTAATTGAGTAATCACACCTAAATACTCCTCAGGTGCATCAATTGATAATCGCTCCATCGGCTCATGTAATTTGCCATCAACCATTTTGGTTACCACTTGAGGTTTGCCAACCGTTAATTCAAATCCTTCTCGCTTCATAATTTCAACTAAGACTGCAAGCTGCAGCTCACCTCGACCCTGCACCTCCCAGGTATCTGGCCGGTCAGTATTTAAAACTCGAAGTGAAACATTTCCTACTAATTCAGCATCTAATCTGTTTTTAACTTGGCGAGCAGTTAATTTTGTACCACTTTTGCCAGCAAGTGGTGAGGTATTAATACCGATGGTCATAGAAATACTTGGCTCATCAACGGTAATTAATGGCAGAGGGTGGGGATTTTCTAAATCTGCCAAAGTCTCACCTAAGGTAATAGTTTCAAATCCGGCAACTGCAATTATGTCGCCAGGATGTGCTTCAAGTGCTGGCACTCGCTCTAGCGCTTCTGTCATTAACAACTCAGATACCTTTACCTTTGACATTGAGCCATCAGTTTTAATCCAGGTAACAGTTTGTCCTTTTTTAATAACACCTTCTCTTACTCGACAAAGGGCAAGTCTGCCTAAGAAAGGAGATGAATCTAAGTTTGTAACATGTGCTTGTAATGGTGCACCCTCATGATATTGCGGTGCTGGAATGGATGAGAAAATTGTTTCAAACAAGACATCTAAGTTTTCCTCTTTTGGCATGCCACCATCTGCTGGCCGCTCTAGCGATGCTCTACCTGCTTTAGCTGATGCGTAAACAATTGGAAACTCTATTTGATCCTCATTGGCATCTAAATCTAAAAATAAGGCATCCGCCTCATCTACTACCTCTGCGATTCGAGAATCTGGCCGATCTACTTTATTAATTAACAAAATTACTGGAAGATTTTTTTGCAATGCTTTTCTAAGTACGAATCTAGTTTGTGGCAATGGTCCTTCTGAGGCATCAACTAATAAAATAACGCCATCTACCATCTCTAATCCGCGCTCTACCTCGCCACCAAAATCTGCGTGCCCTGGCGTATCGATAATATTTACAATTTTGTCTCCGCGTTTTACGGCAGTATTTTTCGCCAAAATCGTAATTCCTTTTTCCCGCTCTAGATCCATCGAATCCATCATTCGATCTTGACCTTCATCTTGTTTTTTATGTGCAGCAAATGCACCAGATTGCCATAACATGGCATCAACCAAAGTAGTTTTACCATGATCTACGTGCGCAATAATTGCTACATTTCGTAGGTCATCTCGAGTTTTAACTGGGAGATCTTTTAAGTGTGCTTGTTTTTTAGACATTAAACCTAAACTCCACTACATCGCCATCGGCCATCACGTAATCCTTACCTTCCATTCGCACCTTGCCATTGGCGCGGGCTTGCACCATTGATCCAGCAGCTA
>JACCDH010453445.1_pt1 | contig 22006 bp, 20 predicted proteins | sample 7442481 | NCBI WGS metagenome assembly JACCDH01 (sample SAMN15323433, study PRJNA562643) | freshwater metagenome | isolation source: river surface water | place: USA:Blue River Watershed | collected 2017-08-15
TCAACCTCTACCAGGTCGTAACCTAAACCGGTCACCGTTTGTTCTACTGTTTGCTGCAAACTCACGTCGTCAAATCGCCTTGAAATCCAATGTTCAAAAAACAAACGACCAAAAAAAACGAGCGGTAGTTACCCGCCCGTTTGGTCGTGAAGCGCTTATTGTAGCGCCTAAATGCTTGATTATCAAAGGATAAATGGGATTTTTAGGCTTTTTCCCCTAGCAAAATCTTCGTGTAGGGGGCCTGCGGATTGTTCAATACCTGCTCAAACGTCCCCGCCTCAACCACCTTGCCGCCTTGCATGACCATCACATGGTGCGCCATGGCGCGGATGACTGAAACATCATGGGTGATCAGCAAATAGCTCAAACCGCGGTCACGCTGGAGCTTCTGTAGCAGTTGAATGACTTGTAACTGGGTCGTGGCATCCAAAGCGCTGGTGGGCTCGTCCAAAACCAACACCTGCGGCTCAATCACCAACGCTCGTGCAATCGCCAAGCGCTGGCGCTGGCCACCCGAGAACTCATGCGGGTAACGTTGCAGCAACCCTGGGAACTCGGTTTCGGTCAAACCCACGGCCGCCAGGGTCACCAAAATTCGGCGCAGACGCCCTAAATCGTCCAACGCGGGCGCATGCAGGGTCAGTCCCTCAGACACCAGTTCTTGAACGTTCATGCGTGGGGACAGCGAAGAGAACGGATCTTGGAAGACCACTTGCACCTTGCGCCGCAGCAATAAATCTTGCTTGGCATGGCCTTGCCAAGCTGCACCATCTATCGTTAATGTGCCTTCTGAAGGCATCAAGCCAAGCGCAGCCAAGGCCAAGGTGGTTTTGCCTGAGCCCGACTCGCCAATCACGCCAAGCGTCTGTCCAGCGCGCAAATCAAAACTTGCCCCCTCGACGGCAACAAACTTACCCCCTCTGAACCAGCCCAACCAGCCTGAACCACGGATAGGGTAGCTCACCCGCAGGGCTCTCGCTTGCATCACTGTGGGGGCGTTGGCTTTGGCTTCCACCACGTCCCGTGGAGGCTGGCTGTTAATCAATTTTTGGGTGTACGGGTGTGTGGGGTACGTGAGCACCACATCGACCGCGCCAGATTCGACCACCACGCCTTTTTCCATGACCAAGACTTGGTCCGCAAAGTAACGCACAGTATTGAGATCGTGCGTGATGAGCAACACCGCCATGCCAAAGCGTTTTTGCAAGTCACTGAGCAAATCCAAAATTTGCGCACGCAAAGACACGTCCAATGCAGTCGTCGGCTCATCAGCAACCAACAGACGGGGCCGACACGCCAAAGCCATGGCAATCATGACGCGTTGGCGTTGCCCACCTGAAAGTTGATGTGGATAAGCGCTAGCACGACGCACAGACTCAGGGATGCCCGTGAGGTTGAGCAACTCCACCGCTTCGTGCCAAGCCTCCGCCTTTGTCATGCCGCGCTTGAGCTCTAGCACTTCGGCAATTTGATGCCCCACCATCATCAAAGGATTTAAAGCCGTCATGGGCTCTTGGAAGACGAACGCAATGTCTTGCCCGCGAATATTGATCAACTCTTTTTCGCCCAGCTTGACCAAATCATGTGTTTCAGGCGTGTGCGTGGCATCTGGATGCAACGTGTCTTCATCTTGCGCAATCCAAAGCACACGCCCCGACACACGCGCCCCTTCCAGCAACTTGACAAAGCTCAACGCCGTCACACTTTTGCCTGAGCCGGACTCCCCCACCAATGCGAGTTTTTCGCCGAGATCTAAGTTGAAGCTGATGCCTTTGACGACATCTTCACTCTGAAACCCAATGCGCAAATCGCGCACCTGAAGCAAAGGCAATCTCATGATCGGGCCTTTCTGGGGTCCAGCGCATCGCGCAAGGCGTCACCCATGAAAGTGAGCAGCATCAAGGTCACCACCAAGACGGCAAAAGTTGAGAGCGAAATCCACCACGCATCGATGTTGTTTTTGCCTTGCGCCAACAATTCACCCAAGCTCGGTGTACCAGGCGGCACACCCAGACCCAAGAAGTCCAGCGATGTCAGCGACAAGATGGCCGCACTCATGCGAAATGGCAAAAAGGTCACCACAGGCGTCATGCTGTTGGGCAGCACATGACGCCACATGATTTGCAAATTCGATAAGCCCAATGCACGCGCTGCACGGACATAGTCGAGTTGGCGATTGCGTAAGAACTCGGCTCGTACGTAGTCGGACAGGCCCATCCAACCGAACAAGCCCAGAAGAATCAAGAGCAAACTCACACTGGGCTCAAACACTGCCGAAAAAATGATGAGCAAATACAGCTCTGGCATGGCGCTCCAAACTTCGATGAAGCGCTGCATGGCCAAGTCGGTTTTTCCGCCAAAGAAACCTTGTAAAGCGCCGGTCAAGATACCAATGACCGTGCCAAACAAGGTCAGCGCCAACGCGAACAACACAGAAATGCGAAAACCATACAGCAAGCGCGCCAAGACATCACGTCCTCGGTCATCGGTTCCCAGCCAATTGTCGCCAGAGGGTGGCGCAGGGTTGGGCACTTTGGCGAAATAGTTCAAGGTGCTGTGGTGGTAAGGCACGATCGGATACAAGGCCCAGTTGCCGGGCTGATCGAATTGGGCTTGGATGAACGGATCCAAAAAGTCGGTGGGCGTGTCGAAGTCTCCACCAAAGGTAGTCTCAGGCTGGTTGTGCACGATGGGCATATAAAAACTGCCGTTGTAGCGAGCCAGCAAGGGCTTGTCGTTGCACAACACTTCGGCCAGCAGGCTGAGACCGAAGAAAAACACAAACAACACCAAGCTGTAAAAGCCAAGGCGGTTGTGCCTGAACCTCAGCCAAGCACGCTGGGTGGGCGACAAAGATGCTTCAGTCGAATTTGACACGCGGGTCCACCCATACATAACAAAGATCACTGATGAGCTTGGTAACCAAACCAATCAACGTGAACAAATACAAAGTCCCCAACACCACAGGGTAGTCTCGGCGCATCACGCTCTCATAACTCAACAACCCCAAACCATCGAGCGAGAACAAGGTTTCAATCAACAGCGAGCCCGTGAAAAATGCCCCAATGAAAGCGGCAGGAAAACCTGTCACCAAGGGAATCAGCGCGTTGCGAAAGACATGATTCCAAATCACGCGGCGCTCGGCCAAGCCCTTGGCACGTGCGGTGAGCACATATTGCTTGCGGATTTCTTCAAGCATCGCATTCTTGGTGAGCAAGGTTGTCACGGCAAAAGCCCCCAACACACTGGATGTGACGGGCAAAACGATGTGCCACAAATAGTCGGTGATTTTCGCGCCCCAGGTGAGCTGCTCCCAATTGGCAGATGTCAAACCACGCAGGGGGAACCACTGCAACTGACCGCCAAACACCACCAGCAATGCCACACCCAACACAAAGCCGGGAATGGCAAAACCGACCAACACCAAAAGACTGCTGACCAAATCAAATGTCGACCCTGCACGAACAGCCTTGGCGACACCAAGCGGCACTGAGACCAGATAACTCAACAAAAAAGTCCACAAGCCCAAACTGATGGAGACGGGCATTTTTTCTTTCACCAACTCCCATACCGTTTTGGGATAGAAAAAACTTTTACCTAAATCAAATACAGCAAACTGTTTGAGCATTTGCACAAAACGCTCGGCGGGTGGTTTGTCAAAACCGTATTGCTGCCGGATTTCTTCAATGCGCGCAGCGTCAACACCTTGGCGGCCACGGTAGCCAGCGCCACCGACAGCAGCCCCCTCCCCGCCTGTATCTCGGCCTTGTAATTGCGACACCATTTGCTCAACAGGACCACCCGGTACAAACTGAATGACCACAAAGGTCATGAGCAAGACACCCAACAAGGTGGGGATCATCAAGAGCAAACGTCTCAGAATGTATGAACTCATGGCGCACGCTCCGATCGTTTGATGGCTGCCAAGGTGGCGCGGTTGTCAATCGTGGCCCACCAAGTGGAAGAAGCCCATGTCTCGGGTTGGTAATAACGCGGCATCACAGCAGGCAGCTCAAAGCGTCCATTGCGCCATGCCACACGGTGCACACCACCATACCAATGCGGCACGGTGTAGTGACCATGACGCAGCACGCGGTCCAGAGCGCGCAAGGCGGTGATGAGCTGAGGTCGTGATTTGGCAGACGTGACGTTCTCCAGCAAAGCATCGACTGCTGGGTCTTGAATGCCGATGAAGTTGCCCGAGCCTTCTGTGGTGGCAGCCTTGGAACCAAAACGCTCCATCAATTCAGTGCCAGGTGACTCGCTGCCCACAATTCGGTTGCTGATGATTTCAAAATCAAATACATCCAAGCGCTTTTGCAACACAGCAAAGTCGATGATTTTGTAATTCACTTGAATGCCGAGCTTTTCCAGGTTTTTGGTGTAGGGCGTGATGACGCGCCCCATGGTGCCCGAGTTGTCCAAAAACTCTACTGTGAAGGGTTCGCCTTTGGCGTTACGTAAGGCCCCATCACGGTAGGTCCAACCCGCGTCCGCCAGCAGGGCTTTGGCGCGGCGCAAATGGTCGCGCAAAGTTTCACCTGACTTGGGATCAAGCGATGTACGAGGCGGCAGCGGTACTGATTCGCTGAACACCTTGGGACTTAACTTGTCACGCAAAGGAGTCAATAAAGCCAGCTCAGCCGCATCGGGCATGCCGGTCGCTTCAAAGTCACTGGCCACAAAGTAGCCACGCACGCGCTGGTAGGCACCATAGAACAACTGGCGGTTCATCCACTCAAAGTCCATGGCCAAAGCAATCGCTTCGCGCACGCGCACATCCTTGAACTTAGGCAAACGGGTGTTGAACATGAAGCCCTGAAAGTCACCGGCGTTGTTGTGCTTGAACTCGCTTTTCATCAATTCACGATTCACAAACTGCTTGCCTGTGTAGCCCCTCGCCCATTCACGCGCAATGAACGACTGCACCAAGTCAAATTCACCCGCTTTGAAGCCCTCGAGCTGTGCCGTGTTGTCTTTGTAAAGACGGTAGGTGATTCGGTCAAAGTTGAACATGCCTTTACGCACATTCAAGTCGCGAGCCCAATAGTTATTGTCACGTTCATAGCTCACATCACGACCAAAAACGACACGGCCCATTTTGTAGGGACCACTCCCGATGGGCGTGTCCGTCACAATTTTGTCCAGCGGCTTGGGATAGCCGTTTTCGCTGCCCCACTGGCGGCTGAACACAGGCATGGCGCCCACAATCAGCGGTAACTCAGGGTTGACGCGCTTGAAATCAAAGCGCACGGTACGGGCATCCACCACCACAATGCCGGCGACTTCTGCATAAAGCGTTCTAAATTGTGGCGCAGCTTGTTTGCTGATGAGTTGCTCAAACGAATGTTTCACATCCTCAGCAAGGACAGCATCGCCGTTGTGGAAACGAGCTTGTGGACGTAACTTGAATGTGACAGAACGTCGATCAGCCGCAACACTCACATCCTCTGCCAACAAGCCATAGGCGGTAGTGGGCTCATCCATGGTCCCTGTCAGCAAGGATTCAAAAACCAAGCCCGTCAGCCCAGGAGCAGCGTTCCCCTTGAGAGTGAACGGGTTGTACTTGTCAAAGCTCGACAAACGCGAAGGAGGGACCAACACCAACTCTCCCCCTTTGGGTGCAATGGGATTGGCGTAATCGAAATTTTTGAAATTGGCTGGGTATTTGATATCCCCAAATTGGGCATAGGCATGCCCCGCCCACGCTGGACCGGAACACAAAAATACCAACAAAATGAAGAAGCTACGCATGCGACAATTCTGCAAGATTTTTTTGGAGAGATTCACATGAGTACAAAAACAGGTTTCTTGGCTGGCAAAAAGCTTTTGATCACGGGCGTGTTGTCCAATCGCTCCATCGCTTACGGCATTGCTAAAGCATGCCACGACCAAGGTGCCGAGTTGGCTTTCAGCTACGTGGGTGAGCGTTTCAAAGACCGCATCACCGAGTTCGCTGCAGACTTTGACTCTAAGCTCATTTTCGACTGCGACGTGAGCAGCGACGAGCAAATCACCCAAATGTTCAAAGACTTGTCGGCCCACTGGCCCACGTTTGACGGTTTTGTTCACTCCATCGGCTACGCGCCCCGCGAAGCCATTGCAGGTGACTTCCTCGATGGTTTGTCACGCGAAGGCTTTGCCGTTGCACACGACATCAGCGCTTACAGCTTCCCAGCCATGGCCAAAGCGGCTCTGCCCTACCTCAACGACAACTCTGCTGTGCTGACCCTGTCGTACTTGGGCGCCATCCGCACGGTGCCCAACTACAACACCATGGGCTTGGCCAAAGCCTCACTCGAAGCCTCGGTGCGCTACTTGGCCGAATCTTTGGGTGCCAAAGGCCGCAACCTGCGCGCCAACGGCATCAGCGCTGGCCCCATCAAAACCTTGGCTGCCAGCGGTATCAAGGGCTTTGGCAAGATTTTGAGCGTAGTGGCTGAGGCATCCCCTATCCGCCGCAACGTGACCATCGAAGACGTGGGCAACGTGGCTGCATTCTTGATGTCTGACTTGGCTGCTGGTGTGACGGCCGAAATTACCTATGTAGACGGCGGATTTAGCCAAGTTGTAGGTGGCATCGCTGAGCCTGCCGCAGAGTAAGCTGGCGCTCCTGGCCACGCGGGTGGCCTTATTTGAGGGCCACAAGCCCCAAGGAGACGACCATGCAACGCCGCGATTTGCTCTCTCACCTCTCCTTGGGCTGCCTCAGCAGTCTCGCATCCTTACTCGCACGGGCCGCACAGCCGCCTAGGCTCTGGCTGGCCAACCCCTACCAAGGCGACGAAAAACTCACTGATTACTGGGTGAGTGAAAAATACGATGGCATCCGCGGCTACTGGGATGGTCGTCAACTTTTGAGTCGAAGCGGCAAAGCACTCAGCCCACCGGCTTGGTTTATACAAGCTTGGCCTGTTCAGTCCATGGAAGGTGAACTTTGGATAGGACGAGGGGCGTTTGAGCAAACAGCCTCTGTGCTTCAGCAAAAACACGCACCAGACCACGCGTGGCGAGCCCTGCGGTTCATGGTGTTTGATGCGCCTGATGTCAAAGGCCCCTTCACCGAACGCATCCAGCACTACCAAGACTTGGTCAAGCGCATAAATCAAGCGTGGGTGCAAGCCGTGCCTCAACAACCTCTCGCATCGCATAAGGCCTTGCAAACCTTGCTTCAAGAAACTGTGAATACGGGAGGTGAAGGTTTGGTGCTACACCGTGGCGACAGCCTGTACCAAAGTGGTCGCAGCAACGATGTTTTAAAAGTCAAACCGCTCGAAGATGCAGAAGCCATAGTGATTCACCATGAAGCAGGCCAAGGCAAGCATGCCCATCGTCTAGGTGCCTTATGGGTCGAAACACCAAAAGGCCTTCGCTTCAAACTTGGTACGGGATTCACAGAAGCCCAAAGAGAAAACCCACCAGCGATTGGCCAGTGGGGCACCTATAACTATCGCGGGCTGACTGACAAAGGCGTGCCACGCTTTGCCAGCTTTGTACGCATCAGGCCGGCGGTTGAACGCTGAGGCCTGAATCTAGCGCTCAAGCTTTGACGCAATCTGCGTAATAACGCTTCACGCCATCTGCCCCAACCTCTTCCACCAAACCGTGGATGTCGGTTTCAAAGCCGGGGCATTGCAAGTTAAATTCGCGGGCGAACTTGAGGTAGTCCACGATCTTCTTATTGAACACCTCGCCCGGAATGAGCAACGGAATACCAGGTGGGTATGGCGTGACCAAGCTGGTGGTGATGCGGCCCAACAAATCGTCCACAGGCACGCGCTCGGTGTTGCGGTGCGCAATTTGTGCGTACGCATCGCTGGGCTTCATGGCTGGCGTCAAATCGCTCAGGTACATCTCGGTGGTCAAACGTGCGATATCGTATTTAGCGTAGAGCGTGTGCACGTGCTGGCAAAGGTCACGCAAGCCCATGCGCTCGTAGGCGCGATGCTTTTGACAGAACTCGGGCAGGATGCGCCACATGGGTTGGTTGCGGTCGTAATCGTCTTTGAATTGTTGCAACGCGGTCAACAACGAGTTCCAACGGCCCTTGGTGATGCCAATGGTGAACATGATGAAGAAGCTGTAAAGACCCGTCTTCTCAACGATCACGCCATGCTCGGCCAAAAACTTGGTGACGATGCTGGCTGGAATGCCGGTCTTGTCGAACTTGCCATTCAGATCCAAACCGGGGGTGACGATGGTGGCCTTGATCGGGTCCAACATGTTGAAGCCATCGGCCAAGTTGCCAAAGCCGTGCCACTTGGATGACTTGCCCTTGCCTTTAATGATCCAGCTGTCGGCGCGGCCAATGCCGTCTTCGACCAACTCATCGGGGCCCCATACCTTGAACCACCAATCTTTGCCGTACTCGTCGTCCACCTTGCGCATAGCGCGGCGGAAGTCCAAAGCCTCGGCAATGCTCTCCTCCACCAAAGCCGTGCCGCCGGGCGGTTCCATCATGGCAGCCGCCACGTCGCAGCTGGCAATGATGCTGTACTGTGGACTGGTGCTGGTGTGCATCAAATACGCTTCGTTGAACAGATGACGGTCCAACTTGGTTTTTTGCGAATCTTGGACCAACACATGACTGGCTTGACTGATACCCGCCAACAACTTGTGAATCGACTGCGTGGCGTACACCACGGAATGCATCGGACGCTCGCGCTTTTTGCCCATGGCGTGGTATGTGCCGTAAAACGGGTTGAACGCGGCATGTGGCAACCAGGCTTCATCAAAGTGCAAGTTGGCCACATAGCCATCAAGCATGTTTTTGATCGTTTCGGTGTTGTACAGCACACCGTCATAAGTGGATTGCGTCAGCGTCAACACACGGGGTTTGACCTTTTTGGCATCAACACCCTTGAGCAAGGGGTTGGCTTTGATCTTGGCTTGAATCGTGGCAGGCTCAAACTCGCTTTGCGGAATGGGCCCGATGATGCCGTAATGGTTGCGCGTGGGTTTCAAAAACACAGGCACAGCGCCCGTCATGATGATGGAGTGCAACACGGACTTGTGACAGTTACGGTCCACCACCACCACATCGTCAGGCGCTACCGTGTGGTGCCAAACGATCTTGTTTGAGGTACTCGTGCCGTTGGTCACGAAGAAACAGTGATCGGCATTGAAAATTCGAGCCGCATTACGCTCACTCTCACCAATCGCACCGTTGTGATCCAAGAGCTGACCCAGTTCTTCCACGGCATTACACACGTCGGCACGCAACATGTTCTCGCCATAAAACTGGTGATACATCTGACCCACAGGGCTCTTCAAGAACGCAACGCCGCCTGAATGGCCGGGGCAATGCCATGAGTACGAGCCGTCCTCAGCGTAATCGAGCAAGGCCTTGAAAAATGGCGGTTGCACGCTTTCCAGATAGCTTTTGGCCTCACGGATGATGTGACGCGCCACAAACTCTGGCGTGTCTTCAAACATGTGAATGAAGCCATGCAACTCACGCAAGATGTCGTTGGGCAAGTGGCGCGAAGTTTTGGTTTCGCCGTATACATAAATCGGCACATCGGCATTTTTGCGGCGCACTTCTTCAATGAAGTTGCGCAGATTCAAAACCGCAGGGTCAAGGTCAGGTCCAGGCGTGAACTCTTCATCGTCAATCGACAAGATGAAAGCACTGGCGCGCGACTGCTGCTGAGCGAACTGACTCAAGTCACCATAGCTCGTGACGCCCATGACCTCATAGCCTTCGCCTTCAATGGCATCGGCCAACGCACGAATGCCCAGACCTGAGGTGTTCTCAGAACGAAAATCCTCGTCAATGATGACGATGGGGAAGCGAAATTTCATGCGGGACTCCGAGCGTTTCAGGCTTGAAAAAAACAACAGCGCCGAAGTGTACTCGCCCACTGCTACAATGTGAGGCTTCGGAGCGATGGATGAGTGGTTTAAGTCGCACGCCTGGAAAGCGTGTGTGGGTTAATAGCCCACCGCGGGTTCGAATCCCGCTTGCTCCGCCAATAACAAAAGCCCCTGCTGATTCAGTAGGGGCTTTTTCTTTTGGTTTAAGCGATGAGCATAAAACCAGCTTAGCTGCTACTCTCTTGAGCCTTCTTGATGACAGTTTTAGCATCGGTGTTGCTGTTGGCGGCTACTGAACTGATGGGGTTTTGAATGACCAAGCCCAACAAACGTGCGCCATGCTCAACGGCAATCGAACCATAAGAAATATCACCTTGCACAATTGAATCTTTGTGGAATTCAACGCGCTCAGCGGCATAAATATTGCCCTCAACCTTGCCAGCCACCATCACGCGATGGGCGGTGATATCGCCAGAAACCTCGCCAGTCTTACCGATAGCGACCGTGACTTTGTTGTCTTTCGTGGTTTCGATGTTCCCCACTACTTTGCCATCAATGCGCACGCTGTCTAACAACACCAAGCGACCATAAATCTGCGTGGTGCGACCAATGATGGTGTCGAATCGCTCTTGCGATGGTGACAGTGACTTGTCTCTGAGTTTTTCAAACATGATGAGCTTTCTTGAGAGACTTTAGGTTCACTGAGCGCTGGCAGTGGTTTGCGTCAGCATTTGCGTAGGATTCAGCACACGATCATTTCTCATGACTTCGTAATGCAAATGGGGCCCTGTAGAACGCCCTGTGCTACCCAGTTGTGCAATGGTTTCACCGCGCTGAACCTTTTGACCAACTTCCACCAAGCGTTTGCTCAAGTGCGCATAGCGGGTGGTGAACCCTTCCACATGACTGACTTCGACCACATTGCCATAAGAACTGTCCCATCCTGACCGCGTCACGGTCCCTGCAGCAGTAGCCACAATTGGCGAGCCCACTTCAGCCACAAAATCTAAGCCTTCATGCATAGCCAACTGTCCCGTGAACGGGTCATTGCGAATACCAAAACCACTTGTGACACGATAGTCTTTGCCCATGGGTACACCTGTGGGCAGCGCATGCAACCAACTCAACTGGCTAGACCAGTTTTGAGTCAGATTTTTAACAGCAATTTGCGTTTGCTTGAAATCATCTAAGGCAGATGCAAAATCGTCATTCAAATCGTGCGAAGGTGTGTGCTGGACACGCGGGGCGACCCATGGGCCACCTCTTGCATCGTCTTTTTTGCTGTATTTGTCACGCAGGTTGACTGGCGTTGCGACTTCCATGAACTTATTTTTAAGCGCTTCTAGCTGCCGAATTTCTTGCACTGTGGCATTCATGGTCTGGCGCAGATTGTCCAAACGTTCACGGTAAACCGCTTCAACTTTTTGCTGCTCTGCCTCGGTTGTGACACCTCCCATGCTGCGCGCCAGACTTGGGCTCATCTCGATCGCAATGCGAAATCCAATGAAATGCAACAAAACACCCAACGTCACGAGCACAAATGCCGAGGCGCACATAGCCACCAGCACCTTCTTGGCTGTGATGGAAATGGTCCGCACAGAGGCGGTGGGTCCAGATACCCACATTAACTGCATAAGTTGCTCCGAAAATCTTGTCTCATTGGCTGCAAATTTCTTCGCAGATCAAAAGAGAATTGTAGGGAGTTCCCATCAAAAAAGTCAGTTAATTTTTGAGGATCATGCAGCAGCAATGACAAAGAATTCTTCTTAGTGGAAAGTTAAATCGATTGCGTTAACTTAACCAATCATCTTGATCTTCGAACTCCAAATGATGAAAAAATAGGTTTATGAACATTCCATGGCTCACAGCTGACACCCCACTACCAGCGCCCGAATCTGCTCAAAAAATAGACAGTCCCGTTGCTGGTTTGGTTGCTGCAGGGGGAAACTTATCCGTTCATCAGCTTTGCGAAGCCTACAAGGAGGGCATTTTTCCTTGGTTCAGCGATGGCCAGCCCATACTTTGGTGGTCGCCAGATCCTCGCATGGTCTTGTGCACAGCGGATTTCAAACTACACCGGTCACTACGCAAAACGCTACAAATCTTTCAAAAATCCCCAAACTGCCAATTGCGAATTGACAGTGCGTTTGAACAAGTCATACGCCACTGCGCACAAAGCCCTCGCAAGGGACAAGCAGGCACATGGATTTTGGAAGAAATGATCCAAGCCTATATTGCCCTCCACCACGCAGGGTTTGCTCACAGCGTTGAAACTTGGATCAATGGCCACTTGGTTGGTGGCCTGTATTGTGTGTCTATTGGTGACACTTTGTTTGGTGAGTCTATGTTTGCAGCACAAACCGATGCATCCAAAATCGCATTGGCTGGACTTGTGGCTTTTGCGCATTCTCAAAATTTAACTTGGATAGACTGCCAACAAAACACCAAGCATTTAGCCTCATTAGGTGCAAAAGAAATGGCGAGATCAGATTTTTTAAGACTGGTCAGAGGTGCCCCAAAGGACACGCGTCGGTCATGGCGCTTTGAACCTTCATCATGGGCTCATGTACTGTCACCTACAACGAATCTATGAACCATCAGAACGACCTGCCGTTCCAAGCTGTGCAGTTTTATGCAACAGCGCCTTATCCGTGCAGCTACTTGCCCGATCAAACCGCACGCTCGCAGGTGGCAACACCTAGCCATTTGATTTCCACCGAGGTGTACGACCAGCTTGTACAAGAGGGATTTCGACGCAGTGGCCTGTTTGCCTACCGCCCTTATTGCGACAGCTGCCGTGCATGTACGCCTTTGCGAGTTGATGTAGCCAACTATGCTCCTAGTCGCAGTCAGCGACGCGCTTGGGCAAAACACCAGCACATGCAAGTCCGTGTCCTAAAACTTGGATTTGACCCAGAGCACTATGCCCTCTATCTGAGGTACCAGACGCTGCGCCATGCTGGCGGCGGTATGGATGAAGACAGCACGGAGCAATACACGCAGTTTTTACTGCAAAGCCGTGTCAACACCCGATTGGTCGAATTCAGAGAACCAGCTGACAACGACAATCTTGGTCTACTCAAAATGGTTTCTATCGTTGATGTTCTCAGGGATGGCCTTTCAGCTGTTTATACGTTTTATGAACCAGAAGCACACACCAGCTACGGCACATTCAATGTGATGTGGCAAATTGAGCAAGCCAGAAAATTAAGCATGCCATACGCTTATCTTGGCTATTGGATCAGCGACAGCCCTAAGATGAATTACAAGGCCACCTATGTGCCGCACCAGCGATTTATAGACGGCACATGGCAAAAAAGCTGACCTTTTTATTTCACATGATAAAATTACATCATGCGTAAAACCACCGTGCCCGCCACACCCAATATTCAGGTCATCGAGCGAATGTTTACGCTCATTGACGTCTTAGCATCTCGCGAAGAAGCCATTTCGCTCAAGGAAATCAGCGAACGCACAGGCTTACACCCCTCCACCACACACCGCATCCTGAATGATTTGGCCGTCGGTCGCTTTGTGGACCGACCTGAAGCGGGTAGTTATCGCCTAGGCATGCGGCTTCTAGAACTAGGTAACTTGGTCAAAGGCCGCTTAAACGTGCGTGACGTGGCTTTCCAACCGATGCGTGAATTGCACAAACTGATTCAACAGCCGGTCAATCTGAGCGTACGCCAAGGTGATGAAATTGTGTACGTCGAACGTGCATTCAGCGAGCGCTCAGGCATGCAGGTTGTAAGAGCCATTGGAGGCCGCGCACCACTGCACCTGACGTCCGTAGGTAAATTGTTTTTGGCCATGGATGATCCACAGCGTGTTCGAGCCTATGCAACTCGAACTGGCTTAAGTGGACAAACACGCAACAGCTTGACCCAACTCACGGCACTGGAGCGAGAGCTTGCCAAAGCACGTCAATACGGTGTGGCACGTGACAACGAAGAATTGGAGCTAGGTGTTCGCTGCATGGCATCGGGCATTTACGACGACCAAGGAAAATTGGTGGCAGGCTTGTCTATTTCAGCGCCTGCGGACAGACTGGATGAAGAATGGCTACCAAAGCTTCAAGCGACCACACAAGCCATTTCACACGCTCTGGGTTACCAAATTAATCACGAGTGAACGTAAATCACTTAACAACAAAAAAGCCAGCAAAATTTGCTGGCTTTTTTGCATACAGACAATTGATTTTCAGGTCTGTGGGCGAGCGTGACTGCCATGGTTAGTTTCAACCCACTTGCGAACACGTTCAGCATCTGCAATACGACTTAACTTACCTGCCGAATCCAAGAACACCATGATTAACTTGCGACCGGACACCTTAGCCTGCATCACCAAGCATTGACCCGCTTCTGAGATGTAGCCAGTTTTTTGCAGGCCAATGTCCCAATTTGGATTTTTGACTAGGCGATTGGTGGTGTTGTACTGCAAAGTACGGTTACCCACCTCAACACTATGGCTGGGCGAAGTCGATAATTCGCGCAATGTTGCGTCATGGTAAGCAGTGCCAACCAATGTCGCCAAGTCTTTGGCACTGGATTGGTTTTGGCTTGAAAGACCAGTTGGCTCGACATAACGCGTGTCACGCATCCCCAACTGTGCCGCTTTTGAATTCATCAACCCCACAAATGTGGACATACCGCCAGGATAAGTTCGCCCCAAAGCATGGGCGGCACGATTTTCACTGGCCATCAAAGCCAAATGCAACAGTTCACCACGAGTGAGGGTGGAGCCAACACGCAAACGTGAACTACTTCCCTTTTCTGTGTCCACATCGTCTTGGGTAATGGTGATGGACTCGTCCATGGGCAACTTAGCCTCGCTGATGATCAAGCCTGTCATCAACTTTGTAATAGAAGCAATAGGCAAAACAGCTTGGTCGTTTTTGCTAAGCAAAACTTCGTTGGTGTCTTGGTCAATTACATAAGCCACGCTGGACTTCAAGTCCAACATATCGCTGGTGGCGTGCAGACCTGCTTTTTGGCCGAACGATGGCACCACTGGTGCAGCTTTGACCATTTTGGCGCGACGTACTTGTGTCTTGACGACCGCTGGCTTGGACTTTTGTACGGTTGGTTTTTTCTGGCTGCTTCCAGCTTGAACGTGCATGGTGCACAAAGAGGTCAGCAATCCGAGCGAGGTGGCAATCAGCAGTCGTTTCAAGAGGCATTCCTTTGGCTTGAAAAACACATTATGCCTAGTCTAACAAGAAAAGTCACGCAAGATCAATGACTTGCGTGACTTATTTAATAAAATTGATACGGTATATCGATTTTTGCAACTTAACCTTGTGCAGCCACTCGGTCAGACTTGCTTTGCAACTTATTCAAAGCACTTAAATACGCCTTGGCAGAAGCAACCACGATATCAGGATCTGACCCCACTCCGTTGACAACACGACCGCTGTTTTGCAAGCGCACCGTCACCTCACCTTGGCTTTCAGTGGAGCCGCTGATGGCATTCACGGAGTACAGCACCATTTCGGCCCCACTCTTCACATGTGACTCAATCGCTTTAAGAGATGCATCCACGGGACCGTTGCCGTCTGAATCCCCTTTCACCTCCTTACCTGCGACCGTAAACACAACGCTCGCATGAGGACGCTCACCAGTTTCGCTGTGTTGCGACAAAGAAACAAAACCAAACTGCTCGCTGGCACTTGCCACAGTCTCTTCACTGACCAAGGCCAAGATGTCTTCGTCAAAAATCTCGCTCTTACGATCTGCCAGCTCCTTGAACTTGGCAAACGCTGTGTTGATGTCGGCTTCACTCTCCATCTGAACACCCAAGTCTTCCAAACGTTGTTTGAAAGCGTTGCGGCCGCTGAGTTTGCCCAACACAATTTTGTTAGCGCTCCAGCCCACGTCTTCTGCACGCATGATTTCGTAGGTGTCACGCGCTTTGAGCACGCCATCTTGATGAATACCGGAGGCATGCGCAAAGGCATTCGCGCCCACCACGGCTTTGTTAGGCTGCACCGCAAAACCTGTGGTCTGGCTCACCATTCGGCTGGCCGCAACAATTTGCTTGGCATCGATGTTCAAGTCAAGGTCAAAGTAATCGCGACGGGTTTTGATAGCCATCACCACCTCTTCCAACGAACAGTTACCTGCCCGCTCGCCCAAACCGTTGATCGTGCATTCGACCTGACGTGCGCCGCCAATCTTCACACCGGCCAATGAGTTAGCCACGGCCATACCTAAGTCGTTGTGACAGTGCACTGACCAAATTGCCTTGTCAGAGTTAGGCACACGCTCGCGCAAGGTTTTGATGAAGTTGCCATACAACTCTGGAATCGCATAACCCACAGTGTCGGGAATGTTGATGGTGGTCGCACCTTCAGCAATCACAGCCTCTACCACGCGGCACAAGAAGTCCATTTCGCTACGGTAGCCGTCTTCGGCGCTGAACTCGATGTCACCCACCAAATTACGTGCAAAACGCACTGACTGTTTGGCTTGCTCGAGCACTTGCTCGGGAGACATACGTAACTTCTTCTCCATATGCAACGGTGATGTAGCAATGAAGGTGTGGATACGAGCACGGTTTGCGCCCTTGAGCGCCTCTGCAGCACGACTGATATCGCGGTCATTGGCACGCGACAAAGAACACACCGTGGAATCTTTGATCGCATTGGCAATGGTTTGCACCGCCTCGAAATCACCGTTAGAGCTAGCTGCAAAACCAGCTTCAATGACGTCCACCTTCAATCGCTCGAGTTGACGGGCAATGCGCAGCTTTTCGTCGCGCGTCATAGAGGCGCCAGGCGATTGCTCGCCGTCACGCAAAGTGGTGTCAAAAATAATGAGCTTGTCGGTCATGGTCAGGACTCCTAGATTCCTAAAGAACTTGCAACGTTTGGTTGGCCCCAAAGCAAAAGGCCCGCTGCGAGTGCATACGGGCCTTGTGGGGTTTGCGCGTGCGCTACCAACTCCGCCCGTAGGGGGATAGAAGCAGTAGAGCCAGCGAAAAATTTGTCATGTCTCGAATTTAGCACAAAGAAAAGCCCCATGCGCTCGATGGTGTCTTATTTGTGCAAACCTTCTTCATCTGGTTCGTCAGTTGAGGTACTGATGACGCTGGTTTGCATACCTTTGGCGCGACGCCAAGCATATAAGCCGTAGCCGCTTAAGCCATAGAACATAAACAAAGCAAACAACACAATCGGCGGATGAATCGTGATGACGGCAATCGTCAACGCCAACAAAACAATCACCACAAACGGAACGCTTTGCTTCATTTGCACATCTTTGAAGCTGTAGAAAGGCACGTTGGTCACCATGGTCAAGCCTGAGTACAAGCACCATGCAAACATGGGCCAAGCCACCTCAGGGCCAGAAATACCCATCTCAGTCATCAGCCACATGAAACCCATCACCAATGCAGCAGCAGCTGGTGAAGGCAAACCTTGGAAAAAGCGCTTATCCACCACTGCAGTGTTGACATTGAAACGTGCCAAACGCAATGCAGCACATGAGATGTAAACAAACGCGGCCACCCAGCCCCAACGACCCAAGCCTTTGAGCGCCCACTCGTACGAAATCAATGCAGGTGCAGCGCCGAAAGAGACCATATCTGCAAGGGAGTCCATTTGCTCGCCAAAAGCGCTTTGCGTATTTGTCATTCGCGCTACGCGACCATCCAAACTATCGAGAACCATAGCGCAAAAGACACCAATTGCTGCCAGTTCGTAATTGCCATTCATGGCCATCACGATGGCATAAAAACCACCAAATAAAGCAGCCAAGGTAAACAGGTTGGGCAGAACATACACCCCCTTGCTCGGTTTACGAGGTACAAATTCTTCTGTTTGATCTTGTTGTTCTGACATTCGTAAAGCTCCGAAAAGTAGGCCTAGAGTGTAAGCGCTACGTCAAGCACATACAAAAACGACAAAGGCCACCGAAGTGGCCCTTGCCCGCGCAATAAGCGGTGGCTTAGTTGCGAGTTTGGTCAACCAGCTTGTTCTTGGCAATCCAAGGCATCATGGCGCGCAATTGAGCGCCCACCTTCTCGATCGCATGCTCCGCGTTCAAGCGACGACGTGCGGTCATGCTTGGGTAGTTGGTCTTACCTTCCAAGATGAACATCTTGGCGTATTCGCCAGTTTGGATGCGCTTCAATGCGTTGCGCATGGCTTCGCGTGATTGCTCGTTGATGACTTCTGTACCCGTCACGTACTCGCCGTATTCGGCGTTGTTCGAGATGGAGTAGTTCATGTTGGCGATGCCGCCTTCGTACATCAAGTCCACGATCAACTTCAACTCGTGCAAGCACTCGAAGTAAGCCATTTCGGGAGCGTAGCCAGCTTCAGTCAATGTTTCGAAACCCATCTTCACCAATTCCACAGCACCACCGCACAACACGGCTTGCTCACCGAACAAGTCGGTTTCTGTTTCTTCTTTGAAGTTGGTTTCGATGATGCCGCCTTTGCCGCCGCCGTTGGCCATGGCATAACTCAAAGCCAAGTCACGGGCTTTGCCAGACTTGTCTTGATACACAGCGATCAAAGATGGCACGCCGCCGCCTTTGAGGTACTCAGAGCGCACAGTGTGGCCTGGGCCTTTTGGCGCCACCATAATCACGTCTAAGTCGGCGCGTGGCACCACTTGGTTGTAATGCACGTTGAAACCGTGAGCAAACGCCAAAGTAGCACCTTGCTTCATGTTGGGAGCGACGTTGTTGTTGTACACCTCTGGGATGTTTTCGTCTGGCAACAAAATCATGACCAAGTCAGCGGCTTTCACAGCGTCATTGACTTCCATCACGGTCAAACCGGCCTTGGCCACTTTGTCCCACGAGGCACCACCTTTACGCAAACCGACTACGACTTTGACGCCGCTTTCGTTCAAGTTTTGGGCGTGTGCGTGGCCTTGTGAGCCATAACCAATGATGGCCACTGTTTTGCCTTTGATCAGAGACAGATCACAATCTTTGTCGTAAAAAACTTTCACAGGGTTCTCCTAAAAAATACTTTGAACAGGTTTTGAATTTAAACGCGCAAGATACGTTCACCGCGGCCAATGCCACAAGCGCCCGTGCGAACGGTTTCGAGAATTGCGCTGCGGTCAATCGCCTCTAAGAACGCATCGTTCTTAGACAGGTCACCCGTCAACTCAATGGTGTAGCTCTTCTCAGTCACGTCAATGATGCGACCACGGAAGATGTCGGCCATGCGCTTCATTTCTTCACGCTCTTTGCCAACAGCGCGCACTTTCACAAGCATCAACTCACGCTCGGTGTAGGCACCTTCTGTCAAGTCAACCACCTTCACCACTTCGATCAAGCGGTTCAAGTGTTTGGTGATTTGCTCAATCACATCATCCGAACCATGGGTTTGGATGGTCATGCGAGACATGCTGGCGTCTTCTGTGGGCGCCACGGTCAACGACTCAATGTTGTAGCCACGGGCCGAAAACAACCCCACCACGCGCGACAAAGCGCCAGGTTCGTTTTCAAGCATCAGGGAAATGATGTGTTTCATGTTCTGCTCTCCCCGATCACAAGTCTTCGCTGCCCAGCAGCATTTCGGTAATGCCCTTGCCGGCTTGCACCATCGGGAACACGTTCTCAGTGGGGTCGGTACGGAAGTCCATGAACACCGTGCGGTCCTTGAGTTTGCGAGCTTCGCGTATGGCGGGCTCGACATCTTCTGGACGTTCAATCAACATACCAACGTGACCATAGGCTTCAGCCAATTTCACAAAGTTTGGCAACGCATCCATGTAGCTGCTGCTGTAGCGACCAGAGTATTCAATCTCTTGCCACTGACGAACCATGCCCAGATAACGGTTGTTCAAAGCCATGACTTTGATCGGCGTGTTGTACTGAAAACAGGTTGAGAGTTCTTGGATACACATCTGTACCGAGCCCTCACCTGTGATACAGAACACTTCACTGTCAGGCTTGGCCAGCTTAATACCCATGGCGTAAGGAATACCCACACCCATGGTGCCCAAGCCGCCTGAATTAATCCAGCGACGAGGCTCGTCAAAGCCGTAGTACTGCGCGGCCCACATTTGGTGCTGGCCCACATCTGAGGTGATGTAAGTGTCTGTGCCTTTGGTGAGCTTGTGCAACGTCTCCACCACATACTGAGGCTTGATGACTTGGGTATTCTCGCGGTCATACTTCAAGCAATCACGCTTGCGCCAACCCTCAATGGTTTCCCACCAGCCGCTCAATGCAGCACCATCAGGCTTCAAACCTGATTCTTTGATCATGTCGATCATTTCAACCAGCACATCTTTAACGTCACCCACGATTGGGATATCCACCTTGACACGCTTGGAAATGCTGGAAGGATCAATGTCGATGTGAATGATCTTGCGTTCGTTTTGAGCGAAATGCTTGGGGTTACCGATCACACGGTCGTCAAAACGTGCGCCCACGGCCAACAACACATCGCAGTGTTGCATGGCGTTGTTCGCCTCAATCGTGCCGTGCATGCCCAGCATGCCCAAAAACTTGGGTGCGCTTGCTGGATAAGCACCAAGGCCCATCAAGGTATTGGTCACGGGATAGCCCAACATATCGACCAAGGTGCGCAGCTCCTGCGAAGCGTTGCCGAGCAACACACCACCACCGGTGTAAATGTAAGGACGCTTGGCGCTCATCAAGAGCTGCAGCGCTTTGCGAATCTGACCACCGTGCCCCTTGCGAACAGGGTTGTAAGAACGCATCTGCACTTCGGCTGGATAGCCCTCAAATGGCGCCTTTTTGAACGACACGTCCTTTGGAATATCCACCACCACAGGGCCAGGACGGCCACTGCGCGCGATGTGAAAAGCCTTTTTGACAGTCATGGCCAAATCGCGAACGTCTTTGACCAAAAAATTGTGTTTCACGATGGGGCGCGTGATACCCACGGTGTCGCATTCCTGGAATGCATCCAAACCAATCGCATGCGTCGGCACTTGACCCGTAATGATGACCATCGGAATGCTGTCCATGTAGGCAGTGGCAATACCAGTCACGGCATTGGTCACGCCAGGACCAGAAGTCACTAAGGCCACGCCTACATCGCCTGTGGCGCGTGCATAACCATCGGCAGCATGAACCGCAGCTTGCTCGTGACGAACGAGCACGTGTTGCATGGTGTCTTGCTTGTACAGCGCGTCGTAGATGTAGAGAACAGAACCGCCTGGATAGCCCCAGATGTGCTTGACGTTTTCAGCTTGAAGGGCTTTGACCAAAATCTCGGCGCCCATCAGCTCTTGCACTTGTCCGCCTGTCGCGGATGCGGAATGCGATTCCGACTTTGTAGTTTCCATGTGTTTACCTTTTAACCTGAGTGAATTTCGTCAACGAAAAACCTTGGGTGCCTCTTTGCTAACCCTTGTGGGGCAGCATCAAGACTTTGGACCTTCAGCCATAGACGCATGGTTCGCGCCGGACCCAGACCCGTTTGCCTTTTGTGTCGAATTGCAGCCTGCAATTATGGCACTTTCCTGAGCGAAATTAAGCACCGAGCTCGTAAAACCCTAGACAGATGACATAATCGCGCCCGATTCAAGCTTGAACCCATTCGCAGTGGCCACTGAACAAGAACTGTCAGACTTTCTGAAAAGCGTTGAGAAGCGAGCCTTCAAACGCTCGGTCTACCACGTTCGCGATGAAGAAGCCGCACTCGATATCGTTCAAGACAGCATGATGAAGCTTGCCGAGCACTACGGCGACAAGCCCGCGCAAGAGCTCCCCATGTTGTTTCATCGAATTTTGTCAAACACCACGCTAGACTGGTTCCGTCGCAACAAAACGCGAAAAGCAATATTTAGCAACTTCAGCGATTTCGATTCTGACAAAGACGATGGCGAATTTGACCTGCTAGAGGCCTTAGCCGTCGGCAATGACAACCAAACCACCCAAAGCGCTGAAGACAACTTTGCCAGCATGGCAAATGTCCAAGATATCGAAGAAGAAATACAAAATTTGCCAGCACGTCAACGAGAAGCCTTCTTGCTGCGTTACTGGGAGGATCTCGATGTTTCTGAGACAGCTGCCGCTATGGGTTGCTCAGAGGGAAGCGTCAAAACACACTGCTCGCGGGCCGTTTTAGCACTCAGCAAAGCGCTCAAAACCAAAGGACTTCAACCATGACACATACCGCAAACCCCCAAGACGAGTTTGGCTTGCGCATTGCTGCCCGTTTGAACTCTGCCAGCCTCGACTTACCCCA
>JACCDH010609038.1_pt1 | contig 21999 bp, 30 predicted proteins | sample 7442481 | NCBI WGS metagenome assembly JACCDH01 (sample SAMN15323433, study PRJNA562643) | freshwater metagenome | isolation source: river surface water | place: USA:Blue River Watershed | collected 2017-08-15
AACAAAACAAAAATTATAGTACTATCTTCGAGCGTAGATCCATTCGATAAAGATAACTCCGAAACCGACGAATGGGTTTCGCGTTTCGTAGCCAAACCCATTCGAGTGGAAATTCTTAAAGAAATAGTGGCGAATTAGCGAAATGGCGAATTAGCGAACTAGCGAACTAGCGAATTGGCGAGTTTGTACCGCCAATCAAAATAATGTAGAATTGGCAAAAAAAAGACCATCATTTATAGCTGCTCTACATGATGATCTTTTTTTCCTATCTTTCAAACCAATCAGCCCTTTCGCTATTTCGCCGCTTCGCTAATTCGCCATTTCGCTAGTTCGCCATTTCGCCATTTCGCTAGTTCGCCATTTCGCTAATTCGCTAATTCGCTAATTTGCTAGTTCGCTAATTCGCCAGTTCGCTAGTTCGCAAAAAAAAAGAGAAAGCTATGCTTCCTCTTTTTGTACCCTATAGGTTGAAATTATCGAACTTTTTGGAGGATTTTAACCGAATTAGAAAATTAAAATCTTTTCTGGAAATCAAACAGTTAGTGTAAAATTTTATCCTTTTTAACTCTTGGTTCTTTATGCCTGTTTTATATACTTATTGTTACTTTTATCCGTCAATATTGACGGATAAATATAATCTAATTTAGAGCAATAACATATAAATATTCTTTAGGGAGTTATTTTCAGTAGGGTGAAAAAATGTGTAGAAGCAATTATTGCCTTAATTGCTTCTTAGTTTTAAACTCATTGGGTGAAAAACCAGTGTTCTTTTTAAAAAAATTGCTAAAAGCCTGAACATCATTAAATTGGAGTGTGTCTGATATGTTTTTAATTTGTTGATCAGAATACAACAACAATCTTTTAGCCTCTATTAGTCTTCTTTCGTTAATAATTTGTATAGGGCTTTTGTCTATATACATTTTAAACAGATTAGCCAAGCTTTTAGGCGTCTTGTTTAAAAGCCTTGCGTAATCTTTTACTTGTGTTAAATGCTTAAAGTTTTTCTCTACTAAAAAGTTAAACTCTCTAATAATACCAATCCCAAGCTCTGTATTTTCCTTTGTAAAATTTTCTTTTTTGTAAATCCTTGTACATAAAATTAAAAACCTAGTGAGTAGCGATTTCAACATCTCCAAAGTATAAGTATCAAACTCTTCAATCTCCATGTATAGCATATCCCACATTGTGTTAAAATATTGGATAGAATTTTTTGGCAATATTATTTTTGGGATAGATGAAGAACCAAAAAACAAAAGCCCTTTGCAACCGATATCCTCATCATGCTTTTCTACGCAATGGAAATCTCTATTAAATTGAATCACGTTCAGTTTCTCAAAATTGAACTTTGTAATCTTATGAAATTCAGTAATAAAAATTATACAGTTTTTATTTAATGTGATTTTCTGATTGTCAATAAAAAACTCAGCTCTATCTCCAATATTCCATATAACGCTAAGGCCTGTCCGTAAGTCTTCCTTAAACATATAAAGCCTTTCTGGCAATAGTGTGTTTACAAATATTATTTCTTTTCTTTTTCCAATGTACTTCATTAAAGATGTTTTTCTGCAAATATACATTTTTTTATGAAAGGAAATATTTACAAATATTGATGTAATTCAGATTAAGAGTTTCAATCTCATTCGAGATAGATTTGTATTGTAAAATCATTAAAAATTAAACAATATGTTAAACTGGAAAAAAGTAATCGAGTTCTCAAAGAACGGAAACCCTACACCCTCTAAAAGAGTTGAAAAACCAAACACGGAGTGGAAGAAGATATTATCGAATGACCAATATTATGTAACAAGAGAGCATGGCACTGAGCCAAGGTTTTCAGGTGGATTATGTAGTAAACAAGATCCTGGGCTATACAAATGCGTTTGCTGTAATGAATTGTTATTTGACAATAGTGAGAAATTTGATTCAGGCACTGGGTGGCCAAGTTTTACACAACCGTATCAAGAAAATAGCATCAAATATATTTTGGATAATTCTTGGGGTATGGAAAGAGTAGAAGTTCAATGTAATGTTTGTGATTCCCATTTAGGGCATGTTTTTCCTGACGGACCGGCACCTAGTAAGCTACGTTACTGTATTAATTCTCTCTCTCTAATAAAAGAAAAATAGCTAGGAATTATTTACAATAATGAGGGAAGTTAGATTAAAAAGAAAACTTCTCATCAAGCATAAATTTGTTAAAGATTAAAAAGACAAGTAGAATGAAAAATATAAATTTAAAAGAAGCAACGTTTGGTGGTGGGTGCTTTTGGTGTATAGAATCACTTTTCCAAAACATAAAAGGAGTTGAAACTGTATTTTCAGGTTACGCAGGTGGAAAAACCTCTAATCCTACTTATAGAGATGTAAGTAATGGAAAGACTGGGCACGCAGAAGTAGTTCAAATTATTTACGACGAAAATATTGTTATGTATGAAGATTTGTTGGTAATATTCTTAAATAGTCATGACCCAACTACATTAAATCGACAAGGAGCAGATTATGGTACACAATATCGTTCAATTATTTTATATCATGATGATATACAGAAAGCAATTGCAGAACGCGTTATAAAGGAGTTGAATCCCTTGTTTAATAATAATATTGTAACTGAACTTAAGGAATTAGATACTTTTTATAAAGCTGAAGATTATCATCAAAATTACTACATGAAGAACCCACATACTGGTTATTGTATGGCAGTAATAGATCCAAAACTTAAAAAGTTAAAGATGATGTATCCTAAAAAAATAAAGGAGAATAACTAAATGAAAAAGATCATTGTCGCATTACTTGTTCTAATCAGTATGCAAGCCTGTACCCAAACTAGTAAACAGAACTTTAATTTAGAAACGGAGAAAAAAATGAATACAGAAGCAAGTTATACATACGGTATTGAGGGGCAAACAGCTCCAGAATGGAATGTTCCGATTTGGATTAATTCAAACGGAGAAAACACAAGTGAGATTAAATTATCAGACTATAAAGGAAAATTTAAAGTTATGTATTGTTTCCAGAGTTGGTGTCCAGGGTGTCATAGCATAGGCCTGCCGTCTTTACAAAAGATGGTTAATGCCCTAAAAGACAATGATAAAATTGCTTTTGTTGCCATTCAAACAGTATTTGAAGGAAAGAACGCAAACACGTTTGAAAAATTAAAAGAAACGCAAAAAAAGTATGACTTAAAAATACCTTTCGGACAAGATAATGGCAATAAATCTACTAACGATATATCAAGCGTTATGTATAACTATAGAACTGGCGGTACCCCATGGTTTATTTTTATAGATGAGAACGATAATGTGATTTTTAATGACTATCACATTAACACAGATGCGGCCATTAAATTTTTAAGTCAAATAAAATAACGAGTGCTTTCATTGGCACCACCACATAAATCCCTCGTAGTAGCACTTTATTGTGCTACTACGAAAATATTAACCAGTATAAATTTAATAATTATGAAAACGATCAACATCATATTCCTTTTTAGTCTAATAGTTCTATCATCTTGTGCTCAAGAGAAAAGCAATAAAACTGAGACGCAAAACTCTGCGAAAGCAGTTCAGAGTTTTCAAAAAGATCCAAATAAAAAGCTTACGGATGCTCAATACTACGTGTTGCGTGAAAAAGGCACTGAAGCCCCATATTCTGGCGAATTACTTTTAAATAAGGAAAAAGGTATTTACAAATGTGCCGGCTGCGGTAACGATTTATTTACGGATGAGATGAAATTTGATTCACATTGCGGATGGCCAAGTTTTGATAAAGAAATAGCTGGTGGCAAAATTATAAAATCCGTAGATAATAGTCATGGTATGACAAGAACGGAAATTACTTGTGCAAAATGCGGAGGACATCTAGGTCACTTATTCGACGATGGCCCTACACAAACCGGACAAAGATATTGTGTAAACTCTCTATCGCTTGAGTTTGTTCCAACTTCAAAAAAGGAGGAAGTTGCAAATAAGGTTGATACAATTACATTAGGTGGAGGATGCTTTTGGTGTGTAGAAGCAATATATGAAAATTTAAAAGGTGTAAAAGAAGTAGTAAGTGGTTACAGTGGTGGTAAAACAGTAAACCCAAGCTATGGCGATGTTTGTAGTGGTAATACAGGCCATGCAGAAGTAACTCAAATTGTATTTGATAAAACACAAACGAGTTTGCTTGAAATATTGGAAGTATTTTTTACATCACATGACCCTACAACGCCAAATCAACAAGGTGCAGATCATGGAACACAATATCGCTCAGTAATATTTTATAGAAATGATGAACAAAAACAAATTGCAGAGAGCACAATAAAAAAGTTAAATACTCATGTTTATGAAGGTAAAATTGTAACGCAAGCAATACCATTTAAAGCCTTTTACAAAGCAGAAGATTATCATCAGGATTATTACAAAAACAATAAAGAAAAGCCGTATTGTCAAATGGTAATACAGCCTAAAATAGAAAAATTCGAAAAAATATTTAAAAACAAATTAAAATAATTTAATGTCATGGAAAAGTTAATAGATAAAATAGGTTTTTTTAGATTGGTTTATACTCCACTTGGTTTTGCTATTTTGCTAAATGGCTTAGTACATGGCATTTTACTTATGGCCCTAATTGGCGCCGGTTTAACGTACGTCGGATTAAGAAATAGATGCCCTTTAGGAGGTTCATGTGAATATAAACCAAGAAAGAAACATTCGCGAGAACAAATTGAGTTCTCTAAAAAATGTCGCGAAAAAAGACACATGAACAGGTTTAAAAGACTTCATGGCTAAAAACAAAAAAAACATAATAATAATATTTCTAAAACAAAGCAACTATAGGAGGTTGAAATGAATACTAATAATTTAAACGATAGAGAATTAATCGCATTAATTAATTTGATTGATGATGAGGATAACTCTATTTATAGACATGTTGAAACGAAGATAATTGAGCAAGGATATAGAGCATTGCCCTTCTTGAATAACTCTTTATCTATAACAAAAAGCATAATAGCTAAAGAGAGGCTAGATATTTTGATTGAAAAATTAAAATACGATAATCTTCTTCACGAGATAACAGAATGGAAAAAAGTAGATTCTCATAATCTATTAAAAGGATGCATTATTGTTGCCAGATATGCATATCCAGATATTGATAGTGAAACTATATTCAATCAAGTAAATGAAATTTTTCGTAAGGTAGAAAACGAGTTAAAAAAAACCGGACAATCCAGAACTGAAATTGTTAAAGCACTAAATAAAGTGATTTTAAGTGACTTGAATTTTAAAGGAAATAAGCAAAACTACTCAAGTATTAATAACTCATTTATTAATAAAGTAATGGAAGACAAAATTGGAAATCCAATTATGTTGAGTGTGCTATACTTGCTTGTGGCAAAACGATTTAGTATTCCACTTATTGGTATTAATAGTCCAGGCCATTTTGTTTTAGGATACATTAATCCGCTAATTGATATTGCTAAAGCAACTAAAAACGAATTAATGGATAACCTTTTATTTTACCTAAGCCCATTTTATGAGGGCGCTGTTTATCAACCGTCTGATTTCGATAAAATGCTCAAAATATATAATCTCACGGAGCTAGATAAAAACACATTACCTGCAAATAATATCGATATCATAAAACGAATCATGAATAATGTGATATATGCAATTGATCAAAGCGGCGATAAGAAGCAAGCAATACATTTATTAGAAATTTTAGAAAGGATTTAAATTATGGAATCAAAATTTGAACATAAACCAGAACTACAAAGCTTTGTGTTAACTAAGGATGGTATAAATTCGTTTATTAGCTATCAGGTGAGAAATAACACTTACATACTTTGGCATAGTAAGGTGCCATTTCAGCATAGAGGAAAAGGGATAGGTAGAGAGTTGGTGGAAAAGACATTAGATTATATTAAAAAAAACAATCTTCAAGCAATTGCTACATGTAGTTATATAGCAAATGTTGCCTCTCGATCTGACAAATGGAACGACGTAGTTAAATTTTAAAATTAGCCAACATGAAATTAAACATTAATAATACATTCACAGAGTTACCACATGATAAGGTAAAAGAAAACTATATTAGGCAAGTCCCTAATGCCTGCTTTTCATATGTAAAGCCAAGTGTTCCCAAACAACCTTCTTTACTACATGTATCCGAAGCGATGGCGGAAGAATTGGGAATTGAAAAGGTAAATCTTTCGCAAGATGATTTTTTAAATGTCTTCACCGGAAAATCAATTTATAGCAATACAAAACCTTATGCTATGTGTTATGGCGGACATCAGTTTGGGAATTGGGCTGGTCAATTAGGCGATGGGCGCGCCATAAATTTATTTGAGGTTTCTCACAATAAAAAACAATGGGCTGTTCAATTAAAAGGAGCAGGCAAAACACCTTATTCTAGAAGTGCAGATGGATTAGCGGTCTTAAGGTCATCAATTAGAGAATATTTATGTAGTGAAGCCATGCATCATTTAGGCGTGCCAACTACTCGTGCTCTTTCTATTGCTTTAACCGGTGATTTGGTATTACGGGACATATTGTATAATGGAAATGCTGCTTTTGAAAAAGGTGCAATTGTAACCCGAGTAGCTCCAAGTTTTATTAGGTTTGGAAATTTTGAAATACTTGCAGCACAAAGGGATACTGAGAATTTGAAAAAAATTGTTGACTATACAATAAAACAATTTTATCCTGAAATTGATATAGACGCTGGAGTTGATGCGTATTTGAAGTTTTATGAAACAGTTATGCTTAAAACAATTGATATGATTGTTAACTGGCAAAGAGTTGGGTTTGTTCATGGGGTCATGAATACAGATAATATGTCAATTTTAGGATTAACCATTGATTACGGCCCATATGGTTGGTTGGAAAATTATGATCCAAATTGGACGCCTAATACAACAGATGCTGAAAGGAAAAGGTATAGGTTTGGAAATCAATCAAACATTGCACTTTGGAATATTGTCCAGTTGGGTAATGCACTATTTCCATTAATTAATGATGTTAATGCGATGGAAATCGTCCTCGCAAAATACAAAATAGTGTACGCTGAAAAACACACTGAAATGATGTTAAATAAGCTTGGAATAAATGATGCTACTGAATCAAGTAAATTGCTTATTAAAGAACTGAAACAATTATTAGAGCAAAGCGAAATTGATTACACCATGTTTTTTAGAGAACTAACTCAATTTTGTTGTAAGGATAAAACTCAATTTATAGAGAAAATTAAAAAAACGAGTTATTCTACCAATTTCGATCAACATGAAGGTGAGTGGATCGAGTGGATTAACAAGTATTCAGCTATTTTGATAGAAGAAGATGATCCATTACGAAAGCTAAAAATGAAACGGGTGAATCCAAAATATGTTTTACGCAACTATATGGCACAATTAGCCATTGAGGCGGCGGACAAAGGAGACTATACTGTTTTGAATGAGCTGTTTGAAATATTAAAATACCCATATGACGAGCAAAAAGAATACGAAAAATGGTATGCGCTTCGCCCTGATTGGGCAAAGGAGAAAGTAGGCTGCTCACAACTGAGCTGTAGTTCTTAAATAAAGGAAATATTTACAACAAAAAGCGCCATTTGCACAATCTTTAACGTCCATAATAAAACTATTTTTAACAACTTAAATAATTAATAATATGTGTAAAAATATTTTCGCTATACTAAGTATTACTCTTCTAATAATTTCGTGTAGTAGCTCATCAGAAAATGAAAATCAAGAAAAACAAAAGGTTGATGTTGAGAAGAAACCTTTAGGGTTTGTCTATACAACCACAAATGGCGAGGGAAACAATATTGTAATTCAATTAAGCCGTTTTGCTGATGGGTCCTTAGGAGATGAAAAAACCTATGATACTGGAGCAAAGGGAGGCTCAGATCATTCAGCTCCTGCTCATGGAGATTATGATGCACAAGGTGCCACAAAAATAGTTGGAAACTGCTTACTGACCTGCAATACAGGCGACAACTCAATTGCCGTATTTCATGTAAATAAAAAAACGGGCGATTTACACTTTGTTGGAAATACACCCTCACATGGAACAAGACCTGTAACAATCGGCTGGGGTCCAGTGAGTGGGTCTGAATCTGAATTTTGGGTAGCCATAGGAAACCAATGGAACACACCAACAGTTATTTATGATGGAGATAAAATGCAAAGATTACCAAATGATGCTTTTTTTAAGCAAGACTTAACAAAACCTGACCCAACAGATAAAGAACGTAATGTTCAACTCTTTAAATTAAACACTAATACTGGAGAGCTTGCATATCAAGGTTTGGTAGGTGAATACAACCGTCAAAACGGGGGACCGTGTGATGTAAAATTCAGTCCCGATGGTAAAAAAATAGCAGTTACGCTGTGGGGTGTTCCGCACTTCCTCACAGCAAAGCCTATTTTAAAAGAAACTCGTCCTAGTAGAACTTATATTTATGATTTTGAAAGTGGTAAAATTTCAAATCCAAGGTATTTCGAAGAAGAAGGCATCGTTGGTTCCGTAGGCTTCAACTGGAGTAAAAACAGTGATATGCTATATGTTTCTAACTTTAATTTAATTCCAGAAAAAATAGATCAAGGCCTAATGATTTTGAAAGACGAAGGAACTAAACTTACAAAAATTAAAACCTTTGTAACTGGTATTGATGGAAAGGTTGATGAAGCTTGTTGGACAGCAGTTTCCCCTGACAACAAAAGATTATATGTGTGTAGTTTTGCAACTAACGTTTTAGGTTCCTATGAAATTGATGACGCAGGAATGGTAACAAAAAACATCAATTTTGAAAAACGAGGTGATAATGTACCTATTGAAGATAGTAAGGATATTTATGTTACACCAGATAATAAATTTGTTTATTTCTTGGGCTCATTAACCTCTTTTTCAATTAATCGATTTGATATTACTAATGAGGGTATTAAATATAAATCACAATACAATGTTAATGCCACAAAAGACAAAATTGGCCAAACTGGTGTTTACGACCTTGGTGGCTTAGATGGATTTGATATTAAATAATATTTTAACTAACCTTTAAACAAATAAATATGGACAAGCAAAAAATTAAACAAGCATTACTTAAACACGAGCAACAACACATTGATCTTACCATTAAGGACTATGAAAATTTCTTAAATGACAGCACGCCAAAAAGAGGGGAAGTTAATGATCCAGACGATCACTCACATTTAAACCAAAGCTTAGATGTCGCAAAAAAAATTGACACTGTTATTCATGAGCATGAGCGTCATTTAAAACTAATTAACTCTCTAAGTTTTGCTCCAAGTACTATCGTTGAACCAGGCGCTATTGTAAGTGTGGCTGGGCGTTGTATGATTATTGGAATTTCAGAACCTCAATTTGAAATTGAAGGACGGAAATTTATTGGTGTATCAACAACAGCTCCAATTTATGAATGCTTAAAAGGTAAAAAATTAGGCGACGAATTTCTTTTTAACGGAAAAAAATATTCAATAGAAGCAATAAATTAATAATTAGATAAATGATGAAAAATATGAATAGCATCGGATTAGATATAAAAAAGTCGGAAAAGTTGGCCTCTAAATTAAATGAGTTATTAGCAAATTACTCTATATTTTATCAAAACACTAGAGGATACCATTGGAATATTAAGGGTGAAAAGTTTTTTGAGTTACACGTTAAATTTGAAGAACTATATAATGATATTGTTCTAAAAATTGATGAAATAGCAGAAAGAATTCTAACTCTGGAACACGCCCCCAATCACAATTATTCTCAATACACAAAAATTTCAAAAATTAGCGAAACAAAAGAAACATCAGACGGTGTATTAGCTATAAAAGATATTTTAAGTTCTTTTAAAATAATTTTAACACTACAGCGCGAAATTTTAACCCTCGCGGGCGACGCTAACGATGAAGGCACAAGTTCATTGATGAGTGAATACATTGCCTCTCAAGAAAAATTAGTTTGGATGTATTCATCATTTTTAAAAAAATAATTTATAACCTATGATATTAAATCTTAATAACTCAAATTTTGGCGAAGCCATACTTAATAACGAAGTATTATTGCTTGACTTTTATGCTGATTGGTGTGGGCCATGCCAAGCCTTACATCCTACTTTAGAAAAAGTATCGGAGCAAATGCAAGGCAAAGCCGCAGTAGCAAAAATTAATGTAGATCAAAACCCTGAACTTGCTGGCGAATTTGGGGTAAGAAGCATACCTGCATTATTTTTTGTAAAAAAAGGAAAAATTGAAGCAAAAGCAGTTGGTATGCAAACTTCGCAGGCTTTAGTCGACAAACTAAATGAAATTATTGCAAAATGAAAAAAAGCGGTAAAGATTGGTTTGATATAACCAGTAAATCAGACATTGCAAAAATAATAGATGAATCGGTGGTAAAACCTCAAATTATTTTTAAACATAGTACCTCTTGTGGTGTTAGTTCTTATGCATACGAAAGACTTTGGGCAGGTGCAGATTTACTTGCTCAAAAAGCTGATGTAAACTATTTAGATCTATTAGCTCATCGTAGTGTTTCAAACTATATTGCTGACGAATTAAAGGTACTGCACCAATCGCCACAGGTAATTTTACTTAAAGATAAAAAGGTTGTTTATACAGTAACACACAGTGCTATTGACGTTGCTAAAATTTTGGCTCATATATGATTGTAACAAAGGCGAATATTGACCAGTTTATAACTACGGAGAGATCTGTGGGTAATATTGCTCGAGTATTAGGTGCTATTGCAAAAGCGTATATTCCACCGGTTGTAAATGATAGCCATACTAATTTTTTGTGGTGTAACACTAATAAACATCTAGTTGTTCGTCCTATAATTTTAACCTATGGCAAAGCCTTAACTGTATCTTATCATCCGGGGCATTTGCACATTCATTTTGAGGTTGAAGCATCTGAATCGCACGAACACATGATACTGCTTAAAGGAAATTCCATGTCTTACCTGCAAAACAGAGCTGTACAGATTTTATGTAAGTTAGGCTTAGATGGCGATGAATTTTTGAAACATATTGAATTTAGATACCCGGATTTAAATGACATTAATGGTAAAATTATTAGACTAGATAAAACATATATTAGCGAGTTTAGTAACATAAGAACTGAGGCTAATAATACACTAACAAGTTACGTTGTTAATAATAAGCTCGTTGCGGAGTTGCCAAGAGTTTGGCCGTATAACTTCGATACAGGTATTGTTTGCAATTTAAAAAATGATATAACTCAATATGCAGGGTACGCACCAGCAGACGAAGCAGTTTGCAATGTGCCGTATTTTTACAATAGTTTTTACAAAGATGGCAAACAGATTGTTGCAAACAACCCTTTAGAACACGGTGAGTGGCTTACCTCTGATTGGAAGGGAGCGATATTGCCTGTTAATAGTTTTGAAACAACAGAATTGTTTTTGGAGAATGCATACGCATTTATTGAAAACAGTAGTAAAGAATTTTTAGATAATTAGCATTAATACTTATGGAAGAAAATAATTTAGTTCTTATTGTTGCCAATTTAATTGATAACGGTTATGCAGAAGAATTTAAAATAAAATGTAATCTGTTATACGCCATTTCGGCAAACAAAGGATTAAAAATGGATGAATTTGATATTGATTCGTCCTACAAAATTGTAAGCGATGATAACAATGAAGATGCTCAACGTTTATTTGCTATTACTAGCAAGGATAAAACAATAAAAGGGCTTTTGTTTGATTCCTTAAATAATGTTGAACATATAGATTCGAGTTCTGTTCAAGAAAAATTTAGCGTAAACCACTCACATACCATTATTGCAGATAAAAACGAGCAATTAAAGTTCGGACTTAAAAAAATAAACAAAGTTGCGTTTAACGAAAAACCTGAGCGTTATGTTTTTAGAAAAGGATTTCCTGATTTCCCACCTTGCCCTTTTGGGAACAGTTTTGAGGCATTAGGTTTGGATACAGACGATAGTAAATATGTTTGGCTTGTTACCTCGGTTTTAAGAGATAAAAGATTAATAACGGAAGAATATTCTAAATGATAAAATAACATACGCTCCATGAGTTTAAATGAAAACGATTTACTAGCAGTAGTTAACCAATTAAGACAAAAAGGATACACGGAAAGTATTCAAATTGTTGATGGTAAAATGTACTCGGTTGAAGATTCAGGTTTTATTGGCCAGAAACCAATCGAATTAGAAAACGGCTATAAATTTGAAATAACAGAAAATGCTACCGATACCCAATTATTATTTACATATACGGATAAAGCAAAAAACAGCAAGGGCTTAATAATTGATTTACTTGGTTCTTATTATTACAACGATGAAATTTTTAGTCAAAAACTAAAAACACCGTTGCAAGTTTATGTTACAAATGAGCAATCGCCAACGAAATACGGCTTAAGAAAGGTTTATAAAAAGGAGTTTGACGAAAACCCTAACAAGTTTGAGCTCAGAATAGATTTTCCTGATTTTCCCACTTGCCCCTTTGGTTTTGGCTACAAAGCATTAGGTTGGGACAAGGAAAAACAGGAATATGTGTGGCTTGTTACCAGTATAATTAAAGATGAGAAACTAATAATAAAACGATACTAAATTTTTATAATGGAATGGTATTTACCCATAACAATTATTCCTGGAATAGGCGTTTTGATTGTTTCTACAACCAATCAAATGATTGCGGTTAGTGAAGAAATTAGAGAAATAATTACTGCTGATTATACTGCGTTTTCAAAAAATATTGCTGCTCTTAAGATAACGCAATTAGGTAAACTAACATTGGCAACTTTTTTTCTTTATCTCTCCTGTGCATTATATGTTGTTTCAGGAATTTTCTCGGCATTTTTAGCTATGCATTTTTTACCCGATTTATTCTTGATAATTGGAACCTTATGTCTATTTGTTGCTATCGGCTTCCTTATCGCGTACGGATTTAATTTGATACAAATAAGAAAAAAACAATTTCAAAATTTAATAAACTATGATGACAAAAAATGAAGTAATAGATTTGGTAAAATCAAAAGGATACAGCACGGATTTTACCTTAAATGACGACTGTTTGTATTGCTCTGCGCAAGATAGAGAGTACTTACTTTCCAGTTTTAAAATTGATTCAGAGCACCCATTTACAGAAAACAATCAAACAAAAACGCTGAAAGCGGTTTCGTCAACAGAATACAATCTTTCAGGTTATTTTATTAATTAAAAAGATATACTTATGCTAAAGTGGATAGATGTTATAAAAATCGCTAATCATAGCAACCCGGCACCTGATAGAAAAGTAATTAAAACCGATTCTGAATGGCGTGAAATCTTAACTGAAGAACAATATCGGGTAACCCGTTTAAAAGGTACTGAGCGGGCACATAGCTCTGACATGTGTACTTTGTTTGAGCCGGGTAAATACGAATGTATTTGTTGTGGAACTGAATTATTTGATAGTGGTGAAAAATTTGACAGTGGAACAGGTTGGCCCTCGTTCACACAACCAATAAAAGATAACGCTATAGCTTATTTTAAAGACGTAAGTCATGGTATGTATCGTGTAGAAACCACTTGCAATACCTGCGATGCACACTTAGGCCATGTGTTTCAAGATGGGCCAATGCCAAGTGGTTTGCGATATTGTATAAATGCGGTTGCCCTAAAAAAGATTCACGAATAAAAAATAGTATTATGGTAGTAGGCGCTTTTAAATACAAAGTAAATCATAAGCATAAAGAAGAATTTGAGAAACTCTATGCACATGCCCGAAAGTATGTTTCTATGATTGAAGGATACGAAGGGCACGAAGTTTTTTATGGAGAAAACGGACACAATATGCTTGTAGTTTATTTTAGAGATTAAGACTCTTTTATCAAATGGGATGAACACCCTGAACATAAAAAATACAAACAACGCGGTAAAGAAGAAATTTTCGAATCATACGATGTTTCAGTAGGCGAGATTTTTGAACGACATACAAAATAATAAACATGGCAACTAAAATTAATGTAAAAAATTTACCCGAAGGGTATCAAACCATTATTACTAACGGCAAACACAGTATAATTGCTGATGAGCCTGTTTCCAGTAAAGGAACAGATTTGGGGCTTTCACCAACAGAACTAGTTCTTAGCGGATTAGCAATGTGCAAAGTAGCTACCGTTCGTTTTATAGCACGTAAAAACAACTGGGATATTCGAGATGTGAGTGCTTCGCTTGAACAGGAAGTTATAAGAGGTGACAATGGTTTAAAAACTTCCGTAAATGTTAGGCTAACTATTGAAGGAGATTTAACCAACGAACAAAAAGAAGAATTAATAAAGCAAGCAGACAGATGCTATATTCATCGTTTATTGAATGGTGATTGGGACATTAAACCGGCTGCCATAGCAAATACGTCAGAGAAATTAGAATCACAATAACTATGGTTGGTAAAACAGCAAAATGGATTTTAATAATCGGGACTGTATTAATGTTTATAGTTCCCTTTTTAATTGAATTTTTCAACATAAAACACATTGGTGAATTTGGAACAGTTGGCGATACAATAGGTGGTATTACATCACCAATTTCAGGATTAATTGGCTCTATACTAATTTATTTGGCTTTAAAGGCTCAAATTAATGCAAACACAATAGCTCAACAGCAAATTAACGAAAACGAAAAGCAAGAATCTATTAAGCATGAGCTTGATCAAGTACAGCAGCTTTTTACGTTTTTTGAAAATAGTATTAAGAATTTCACCTACGAGTTAAAGTTAAAAGAACAAATTAATTCCGGAACCATACTGTATGGAAGAAGAGCCATTAAATGTTTCTTACAGGATATTGAAGATATGAAAATTGATTTGCATGATGATGAATTGATTTTAAAACAAGATGGAGTTAAAGAAATTTTAAGCATACTAAAAAGTGCAAAACTGTTTCTCGAAAAACTTAAAACTTCAAATATACCCGAGATGGATCAATCATTTTACAAACAGTTAATCTACCACGAATTAATTTTTGGAGTGTTCCCAGACTCGGAAATTGAAAGTGTAAAAAACATTAAATTAACTCAGTGTGAAATCTGTAATATTAGTCACGGTTCATACCCTCCGGTACTTTATGATGAAATTCTGATACTTAAAGCCTATTTTAATTAACCCTTTTAAGTGCGAAAAAAATAATGAGTGATAAAATTAAGCATGAGTGTGGGTTAGCGTTCATCCGTTTATTAAAACCCTTATCGTTTTACAAAGATAAATACGGTACAAGTCGGTATGGCCTCTTAAAAATGAATCAACTCATGCAAAAACTCATTAATCGTGGGCAAGATGGAGCAGGGATAGCAACTGTAAAATTGGATATGCCTTACGTCTTTCAGCATATTGATAGATTACGATCTGCCCAACACAAAGCCGTTGATGATATCTTCTCCCAAATAAATCAAACTTATCAAACAGCAAAAAATGAACAACCCGAACGATACAATAACATTAACTGGCAAAAAAATAATTTACCATTTATGGGTGAGGTTTTGCTTGGGCATTTGAGATATGGAACCTTTGGCGAAAATAATTTTGAGAATTGTCACCCGTTTAATCGCCCTGGTAAATCAAGTTCCTGTGATTTGGTATTAGCCGGAAATTTTAATCTAACAAATGTTAGCGATTTAAAAGATTTTCTTGCAAATGCCGGTTGTAATTACAACAACCAAACTGATACAATTACCTTAATGGAAACAATAGGGTATTTTTTAGACAAACAAACACAATCACTCACAGAACAATTTAAACAAAAGGAACTTTCAACAGAGGAAGAGATAAACGAAGCTGTAAGAAACAATATTGATATTATTGAAATATTGAAGGAAAGTAGTAAAAACTGGGATGGTGGCTATGTAATGGGCGGTATGATAGGCAATGGCGATGCCTTTATAATGAGAGACTCTAATGGGATACGCCCCGCTTATTTTTATAAGGATGATGAAATAATTGTTATAGCAAGCGAGCGGCCGGTAATACAAACTGTATTTAATAAAGAGTATGATAGTATTCAGGAGCTTAGTCCTGGTCATGCGGCCATTATTAAGTCTAATGGAGATTTTAGCCAACAGCAAATCAATTTAAGTGCAACCATAAAACCTTGTTCGTTTGAGAGGATATATTTTAGTAGAGGTAATGATGCTGATATATACGAAGAGCGCAGAGCACTGGGGGCAAATCTTGTAAACAAGGTTTTAACAGCGGTAAATTACGATTTAGAGAATACTGTGTTTAGTTATATTCCCAATACCGCAGAGGCGGCGTTTGAAGGCTTAATAGACGGTATTAATTCCGAATTAGATGTTTTAAAAGTAAATCAAATAAAAAGGCTGGGAACCACAGAAAACACAGATTTAATTCAACAAATAATTTCTAAACGGCCTCGTATTCGTAAAGTTATTATTAAGGATGTAAAACAGCGCACCTTTATTACAGATGACAGTAATAGAAACGAAATGGTTAATCAGGTGTATGACATTACATACAAAACCGTAAATAACACAGACACGCTAGTGGTAGTGGATGATAGTATAGTACGCGGAACAACTTTAAAGCACAGTATTTTAAACATTCTTGATAGATTAAATCCAAAAAAAACAGTCATTGTTTCATCAGCTCCGCAAATACGTTAACCGGATTGTTACGGTATAGACATGTCGGTACTTAATAGTTTTATTGCTTTTGAAGCGGCAATAGAACTTGTAAAAGAAAAAAAGGGCGTTAATTTTTTAACTAATAAATATGAAAAGGTACTTGGTGAAATTAAAAAGCCAGATGCAGACCAAAAGAATATTTTACAAGAGATATATAACGAGCTTACGTACGATGATGTAACACTAAAAATAACAAAGATGCTGAAACCTGAAAATTTACGGGCAGATTTTGAAATTATATATCAGTCACCTGAAGGGTTAACTAAATCGTGCCCGAATAATTCAGGTGATTGGTATTTTACTGGCAATTATCCAACCTGCGGTGGTAACAGAGTGGTAAACCAAGCGTTAATAAATTATTTTGAGAATAATGGCAATAGAGCATATTAATTAATAAATAAAAATGGATACAGTATTTGAAATAAATAGGCCACTTCCATTATGGAGTATTGAAAATATAGAAGAAGGTGTTTTGCCTCAGGTTTCTGATTTCGGGGGGAAGCCGCTTATTGTCTTATTATTTTCATTACAATGTCCGGGATGTATTGGACGAGCAATTCCTTATGCTAACAGATTGGTTTATGAGAATACAGATAAAATTAATGTACTTGGAATTCATACTCACTTTGAAGGGCCAGAAAAAACCCTTGAAGAGTTAATAGAAGCTAAAGAACAATATTTTATACGCTTCCCCTATTATAAAGATAGCGGCTTTGCAGAAACCTTTTACACTTACGAAGCAGGCGGAACCCCACATTGGATAATTGTTGATAAGGATGGAATTGTTATAGAATCTATTTTCGGGTCAGATCCTAATCGTGCTCTATTAAGAATCGATTTGCATTTAAAACAATTACTTGAATAGATATTAGGCTGTCATGTTTAAAAATAAGGCTTACAATAAATGATCGTTCAAAGTGTTTTTGAAAATATACCATTAAAGGAAAAAGAAACGGTTTACCATACCTTACTACAAAAACTTGGTTTTCAAACTGTTTCAAAGATAAACAGTGATAACAAAGATGTTATCAAATATATTGGTATTATAGAACTAGGAATAATATCGTACCAGTTTTTAATACATGTTATACAAGGTAAAGAAGAGATTACCGAAATAGACCTTGAGAATTTACGATCAGAAAAAAATCCGCATACCAATAAAGGCTTAATCATTACTACTTCAAAAGTATCAAAAGATGCAAAAAAGGCAAAGTTCCAAAAGGATGACATTTCAATAGATATTATTGATAAAACGGAATTAATCAAACGAATAAAGGATTTAAACATAAAAATAAGCGAGTTAAAACATTAATGAATAACAGAGTTTATGAGTGCAATAAAAACAAATCCATATAATCAAAGTGTTGAGTTAGGAAAAGTGTCTTGGTACAGAGATTACGACGATGCACTTGTATTGAGTAGAAAGCAACAAAAACCTGTACTACTTTTCTTTCAGGAAATACCTGGTTGTTCTACTTGCGTAAATTATGGAAGAGAGGTGTTAAGTCACCCCTTAATGGTCGAGATAATCGAAAACGAATTTATTCCCTTGGCTATATACAATAATAAGCCGGGCATGGATGCAGAAATACTTAAACGTTATAATGAACCCTCAAGGAACAATCCTGTAACTTATTTTATTGATAGCGAAGGAAAATCCTTAGTAAATAAGCTTGCAAATAATTACGATCCTTTTTCGCTCTACAATAAAATCAATGAGGTTTTTGCAGTTATAAATAAAGAGGCACCTCTTTATTTTAATTTATTTAAAAAAGATATCATGCTGGCATACGGCAAAACTACAAAAGTTCTGTACGAAACACCTTGTTTTTGGTCGGGAGAAACAACCTTTGCACAACATCCTGCTGTTTATGCCACAATGCCCGGTTTTATTGGCAGTAGAGAAGTTGTGGATGTGCAATATGATAGCCAACTTATTTCAAGAGAGGAGCTCGACCGCTTTGCAATTGAACAGGGATTTTTTTTAATTGAGCCTAGTTCAAATTTTAGAATAGATAAAGACCCTCAATATTATCTAAAGAAAACTAATTATAGATTTTTACCTTTAAGCTATGCTCAAAAAACAATTATAAATTATGTTATTCCTTATAAAGAAAACCCTGAAAAATATCTTAGCCCAAAACAGAAATATTGGCTAAACAATAAATTGCTTCCTGAACTTAGTCACCCAAAGGCTTATACTTTGCCCATGCAACAGTCCTGGGAGTTTTTATATAACAGCATAAAATAAAAAACGGAGCAAAACTTATTAACTCCGTTTTTAATTTAATTATTCGGCTTTTCGGCAGGCTCCATAATAATCCTGATGGTAATCCTCTGCTTTATGAAATTTTATTAATGGATACACCTCGGTTTTTATTTGTCTGCTGGATGATTTTTGCATTTCAGATATTACTTTTTCAATAACTTCCTTTTGCTCATGGCTATGATAAAGAATGATTGAACGGTACTGTGACATTGGGTTGCGATTCGAAGGATTTCTTTCTGTGGGATCGTGTATAGACATAAATCTTTTAACTAAGTTTTCGTAGCTAATTTTTTCAGGATTAAATTCAACCTGAACTACTTCCGCATGCGCTGTATTTCCGGCACAAACAGATTTATAACTAGGACTTTCTGTTAACCCACCAGAATAACCTGATACAGCGTCAATAACCCCCGGTGTGTTTTGTAAGGATTCTTCAATGCCCCAAAAACAACCACCTCCAAATGTTGCAAATTGATTTTTCATAATTATACCTTTTTATCAAAGATACATCAACAGCCAATTATTCTATTTGAACATTCTTCCTTAATACTTGTAAATATATCCATTACCCTTTAAACAAGAACAAACCAATACTTTAGATTAAAGTTGTTTTATTGCGTAAATCACTCAGATTACATTAACACACCATTATCAGAATCAATTGGTCGGGGTATGGAACTAGCATTGATCATTTCTAATATGTCAATTTCAATTGTTCTTGAAATTGAAGTAATTGGCACATCATTATAGGTTCCTTCAAATGGATTCTCAGAATAATCGCCTATAAACTCCATTAAGTAAAAAATCCAAATAACAGCCGTAGATACAGGTATAGCAAGCCAAAGATGGTATGAAGAAATAGCAGAGAAAACATCAATCATACCAAAAGGGATAATTGCAGAAAAGATCATTGTTAACCACCATGCTATGGAAGCATACTGGCGAGGGAATGGAAAGTTTTTTATTCGCTCGCTTTGTCCCTGGCTTTCATAGAATGATTTAATTGTAGTCAAAATATCTAAATCTCTGAAATCTTCAAAAACCTTCTGTTCTTTCAACTCCTGTATTCTTTTACTTTGCATTAGAAGAATTTGTGTTGCGATATTCGACTTTGTTTTATAAGAATCAAATTCCGCATCTGAGATATACGGACTAATTTCTTCATCGAGTTTATTAATATAAATAGGGCAAATTGTTGGCGTAAACATTTCATTTAATCGTTCTTTTGAATGTTCCCATTCCTTTTCTAATCGTAATTGAAAACGAAGTGCTGTTAGCCAAGCAATGTGCCTATTTACTAGTTCATGTATGATTTTATCTTTATCTTCCCCTTTGGTAAAAACCACTAATTGTGTTGCAAAAATTCTGCTATTATTAGTAATATTTCCCCATATTTTACGGGCTTCCCAGGTTCTTTCATAGCTTGCATTGTTTTTAAACCCTAAATAAAATGCAACTGCAATTCCTAAAACTCCAATAGGTTCCCAAGGTAAATAAAACGATATATTAAAATGCTGTTTTAAAATTGCATAAATAATTGTAATTATTGAGCAGTATATAAGAGAGTATATAATTACTGACTTTGTCCATTTGAACAACATCGAAATTCCGTAACGCCTGTTTATATACATACTTTAAATTTTAAATTATTTTTATTTATACCTACCAAAAAAAACATTTGTGTTATTTCAATTAATTTTATTCAGCCATAAATGGATAACGGTAATCAGTTGGTGGTACAAAGTTTTCTTTTATTGTTCGAGCAGAAACCCAACGTAACAAATTAATTTTTGAACCTGCCTTGTCGTTTGTTCCACTACCTCTTGCTCCTCCAAAAGGTTGTTGCCCCACAACCGCACCGGTACTTTTATCATTTATATAAAAGTTTCCCGCAGATTGTTGTAATTTATCTGTTACGAACTCAATCACTTCTCTGTCTTTTGCGAAAAAAGCGCCTGTTAGTGCATAAATCGAGGTGTTTGATACTAACTCAACTGTTTCTTCAAACTTATCGTCATCATACACAAATAACGTTAAAATTGGACCAAATAACTCTTCGCACATGGTAACATATTTTGGGTCATTTGTTTTAATAATTGTTGGTTCAATAAAATAACCTATTGTTTTGTCATAATTACCACCAGTTATTATTTCAACGTTGGGGTTTTGTTTTGCACTATCAATGTAAGATGCCAACTTATCAAAACTTTTTTCATCAATTACTGCATTGATAAAATTGGTGAAATCTTCTGGACTTCCCATCTTAAACGACTTAACATCGCTTTGCAGTTTTTGCTTTACAGCAGGCCATAAACTTGTCGGCACATAAGCTCTTGATGAAGCGGAACATTTTTGTCCTTGGTATTCAAAGGAACCTCTTAATAATCCTGTAACAAAAGCATCAACATTTGCACTGGAGTGCGCCATGATAAAATCTTTTCCTCCTGTTTCGCCTACTATACGTGGATAAGATTTATATTTATGAATATTGTTTCCAATTGTTTTCCAAATATTTTGGAAAACAGCAGTACTGCCTGTAAAATGAATACCTGCAAAATCTGAGTGATTGAACACAACTTCGGCGGCGTCAGGACCTGATGGATAAACTAAATTAATCACGCCAGCAGGAAGTCCGGCTTCCATAAATATTTCCATTAATACTTTCGCGCTATAAACCTGTGTATTACTTGGTTTCCAAACCACTACATTACCCATCATAGCGCAACTTGTTGGAAGATTAGAAGCAATTGATGTGAAATTAAAGGGAGTTAAGGCATATATAAAACCTTCTAAGGGTCTCCACTCTATTCTATTCCAAACTCCTGCACTTGATTCTGGCTGCTCTGCATAAATTTCTGTCATAAAATGGACATTGAATCTCAAAAAGTCAACTGATTCGCAAACACTATCTATTTCAGTTTGAAACACGTTTTTACTTTGAGCAAGCATTGTAGCAGCATTTAATTTAGCTCTATATGGTCCGGCCATTAAATCTGCAGCTTTTAAGAATATCGAAGCCCGTTGCTCCCATGCCATTTTTGCCCACTTTGCTTTTGCTGCAAGCGCG
>JACCDH010397888.1_pt1 | contig 21990 bp, 19 predicted proteins | sample 7442481 | NCBI WGS metagenome assembly JACCDH01 (sample SAMN15323433, study PRJNA562643) | freshwater metagenome | isolation source: river surface water | place: USA:Blue River Watershed | collected 2017-08-15
ATAAATGGAATTTTTGGGCATGTGCCAATTTTATTGTTACCAAAGTAATCAATAAGTATTCGCAATAACTAAAAGAAGTATTATTATTTCTAATAATATCAATTAAACGTCAGCGACTATCAAAATTTAGATACCATTGAATGCTTAAATTGAGCACCAAATTCGCTTTTATGAAAAAACCATTCCTATTCCTACTTATTGCTTTTTCTTTTTTAGTAAGCAATGCTCAAAGCCTACAACCGATTGAACAAAAACTAATAAAAAAGATAGAAGAGCATTATCCAGCAATGATGGAGCTACTTAAAAATTCGGTTAACATCAACAGTGGAACATTTAATGTAGCAGGCGTAAAAGCAGTAGGTCAATTATACGCCAAAGAATTAGAAAAATTAGGCTTTACCATTGAGTGGATCAATATGCCCGATTCCTTGAAGCGTGCAGGTCATTTGGTAGCAACCAGAAAAGGCAACAAGGGAAAAAAAATCATGTTGTTGGGTCATTTAGATACCGTGTTTGAACCCGATATGCCGAGTAATCCATTTACTGTGTTGAATGATAGTACCATTACAGGACAGGGCATTAATGATATGAAAGGGGGAGATGTAATTATTATTGCCGCAATGAAAGCAATGCATGAATTAAACTTATTGAATAATGCTAGCATTACTATTTATATGACTGGTGATGAAGAAAATGCAGGTGAGCCAAGAACGGTTAGCAGAGGAGATTTTATTGCGCGTGCAAAGCAACAAGATGTAGTGCTTGCATTTGAAGGTGCTTCAGGATTGAATACGATTGCAACAGCAAGAAGAGGTGCCAGTTCTTGGGAGTTAACAGTAGAAGGAAAGCAAGGTCATTCATCCGGTGTATTTGGGTCTGGGGGATATGGTGCCATTTATGAAGCAGCAAGAATTGTCAATAGTTTTAGAGAAACATTAAGTAAAGAGCAATACCTCACATTCAACCCAGGTATTTTTATAGGCGGTTCTGAAGTGAGTGCCAATTTTGAACAACAACGTGGAGAAGCATCTGGTAAAACCAATATTATTTCGCCTAAAACATTTGTAAATGGAGACCTGCGTTTCTTAACAGAAGAACAAAAAAATAATGCAAGAAACGCCATGCGTAAAATTGTTTCCGAAAGTTTACCGGGTGCAAAAGCCAGCATCAGTTTTCAAGATGGAATACCGTCCATGGCTCCTACTAAAGGAAATGAAGCATTGGCTAATATCTTGAGCAAGACCAGTGAAGACATGGGCTTGGGTAAAGTATTACCAGGCAATCCGGGGAGCAGAGGTGCAGGAGATATTTCTTATGTAGCGGCTTATGCAGACTGTTTAGATGGTTTAGGCGCTTCAGGTAGAGGAGCACATGCGCCTGGAGAAACATTGAATTCAAAACAGTTTCCTATATTAATGAAAAGAGCAACCCTATTTATTTATCGACTAACTCAATAAGCAAATTGTAGTGATAGCGACTATTTAAAAAGTCTCGAGTAAGTTGATGTAAATGCCATTGCTACCATCTCTGCCCATGCCGTAATCAATTCCAATATTGGTATTGGTTTTCTTACTCATTTTAATTCTTAAACCAATGCCATAACCAGCAGCAAATTCATCTGCTAGTTTTTGTTGCTTGGCTTCATTGGTTGCTGTAGTTAAATTTAAAAAAGCAACTCCGCCGAGTAATCCGTTTTTTGAAATGGGGAAACGATATTCTGTTTCTCCGTACCACATATTTTCACCACGAATTCTTCCCTGCACATAACCCCTACCGGTTCTATTATACATATCCCAAGAAATACCCGGCATTTCTAAATAGGGTTGTTTCCCACTGGTTACAAATTGACCCATTGTCCAGAAACCAATGATATGGGGCCTTAGCAACTTTTTGGTAGGATTCCAATAAGTTCTGAATTCATAATACAAAGTATTATGAGAACGTGTACTTCCAAAAATTTCGTTGTTGATTCTAAAGCTCATTAATGCATATTGACCTTTTCGAGGATTCACTGCATTGTCTCGATTATCAAATAAAAAATTGGCACTTAATCCTACTGAAGAATACTGGTCTTGTCGAATATTATTGAGCGTAGAATAGTCATAATGTGCTGTGAGAAATTTTTCAGAACCAGTCGTGTCTAAGCGTTGGTCTACAATATTATAATGTCGATCTATATTAATACCAATACCAGCATACCAGGGGCCCAATACTTTTTTATAGAGGGTTTGATAAAATCGGATATAATTGAATTTCATGGGTTGCTCCACTGCAGGTGGTCTAAAAGGATTGTTGAAATTGATGCCCAAGCCATAAGTGGGTTGTGAAAAAATAAGCCAGCGCCAATCCCCCTGTAAAACCCATTGATCGTCTTTTAAATAAATCATATTGCGAATATTCAGGTTGAACTGATTTCGCGTAGTAACGGTGGCATTCGCTAAAATATTAGAGCGACGTGTACTCGAAGATTGTCCCGACAAAAAACTAGAACTGATTCCTCCTCCTATCACAAAACCCAATGCTGGATTGTATCCTGGAATAGGTAAGAAACTAGTATAGAATTTTCGAGGAATCAAGGAATCGTTTTGAACGGGCGCTTTACGCTTCTTCGATCCAAACAAAATGTCGCTAATATCTTTTTGAGGAAAGGGAATATTTTGTGCCCCTGCATGGTTGAATACCCATTGACTGGCTAACAGCAGTAAAAGGCAAATCAATTTTTTCAATAAAAGGGGTTTATTGGGCAATGCAATTGTATAAGCAACAAAAATACAATAAACTTAGCGAAGCCCTGAGGCTGCATTTACATAATTACTATCTTGAAGAAAGAATAAAGCAGGAAATATGAATAAGAAAACCCTTCTCATTGCATTGAGTGTAGTTTTAACAGTATTGGTTGGCTTATCTACACAAGCACAAGTACTTCCATTAAGAGAGCAAGCAAAAATTATAGACGAAGTAATAGACGATCGATTAAATAATTTACTGCCATCGTTAATGGAAAAAACAGGCATTGATATGTGGGTAATGATTACCAGAGAGTACAATGAAGACCCGATTGTAAGAACCCTATTACCTGCTACTTGGATTAGTGCAAGAAGAACCACCATGTTGGTTTTCTATTATAATCCTACCACGAAAGAATACACCAAGTCGGCAGTAGCTAGGTACAATGTAGGTAGCTCCATTAAAGCCGCATGGGATATGAAACAATATCCAGATCAGTGGGATGCATTAATGGCATTGGTAAATAAACACCAACCGAAAAAAATTGGCATCAATACTTCTAAAAGTTTTGGGCACGCAGATGGGTTAGACCATACCGAATATGAGCAGTTCATGCAAAAATTACCTGCTGCTTTTAAAACAAAAGTAGTTTCATCAGAACCATTGGCAGTAGCTTGGTTAGAAACCAGAACAGCTAGAGAAATGCAATTCTACCCACAAGTAGTGCAAATTAGTAAAGCGATTATTGCAGAGGGATTTAGCAGTAAAGTAATCACACCCGGTATTACAACATCAGAAGACTTGGTTTGGTGGTACCGTCAAAAAATCAATAGCCTTGGATTGAGTACCTGGTTTCATCCATCCGTTGAAATTCAACGCAATGACCAAGTAGAATTTGATCATTTAAAAGCATTCAGTAATAAGGGATATGATCCTAAAAATATTATACAACCAGGCGATTTATTGCATGTAGATTTTGGTATCACTTATTTAAGACTGAACTCCGATATACAAGAGCATGCGTATGTTTTAAAACCAGAAGAAAAAGATGCGCCCGATTATTTAAAAAATGCATTAGCAGTGGGCAATCGATTACAAGATATTTTAACCAATCAGTTTGCCCTCAACAAATCGGGTAATAAAATATTATCCGATGCACTGGCACAAGCAAAAAAAGAAAATATCAATGCCACTATTTACACCCATCCGATAGGAGCACATGGGCATGCAGCAGGACCAACCATTGGAATGTGGGATCAACAAAATGGTGTACCAGGAAGTGGAGACTACCCCATGTATTATAACACGGCTTATTCCATCGAATTAAATGCAGCAGTAGAAATTAAGGAATGGAAAAAATCAATCCGAATCATGCTCGAGCAAGATGGATTTTTTGATCAAACCGGTTTTAAATACATCAGTGGAAGGCAAACCAAATTGCATTTAGTTGGAAATGCTAGTTGGCAGTAGGTTCTGTAGTATTCGTTAATGGAACGGTAGCGCTCATAATAAATGCGGGAATGGTACAAATGATGATCCAAATAAAGAACTCATAGTAACCCATGTATTCGCTTAAATAACCACTGAACATGCCAGGTATAATGAAAGCAAAGTTCATGGCAGCGGCCGCAAAACTGAAATAAGCCAATCGATATCTACCAGGTGTAATTTCTTGTAAAATATAATAGACCAATGCCAATAAGCCAAAGCCATAACAAAACTGTTGAAATGCTACCAGTAGTATAATCGGCAACTCGTCCACCGGTTGGGTAATTGCTAAATAAGAATAAACCAATAAAGGAATATTCATCACTGCACAAAGTGTTAGTAAGGTTTTTCTATTGAAGGTTTTCTTCGCAACAAAATAACCAGATGCTAAACTGCCAACCACAAAAGCAATCAAGCCAATCACGTCAAAAATAAAACTGGCATCCGCTTTATCAATACCTAATCCGCCATCCATTCTTGAAGCTTTAAAAAACAAGGGAGCAATCTTAACTACTTGGGCTTCTGCCAATCGATAAAGAAAAATAAAAGTTAAACCAATCCAAAGGTTTTTCTTTTTCAAAAACTGAATTAAGACATCTCTATAAATAACAATAGCTTCTGGCGCAGATTCAACCGCATGAACAGCTTCACCACCGGTGGGTAATTTATTTACAGTAATTACACCATGTGTGATCATGACAACTGCATAAATAATCATCACCGTCATCCAAGCAATTTTTAATCCATATACTTCTTCAATTTGAAAAGCAAAGAATACCAATGCAGCACCAAAAATGGCTTTTGACAATTGTTGAAAAACAGATTGCCAACCAATCAATTGTTGTTGTTGAAATTTATTTAACTCATTAATATAAACACCATCCGCAGCTGCATCTTGCGTAGCAGCAAAAACAGCAATAGCGGTAAATAAACCAATTGATAAACCAAAAAATCGATCTGAAATAATACTTACCGCAACCAATGCAAACAAGACACCTAAAAAAAACTGTGATACATACACAAAGTATTTTTTGTTCTTGAACATTTCTAAAAGTGGTGCCCATAAAAATTTAAATGCCCAAGGCAAAAGAATAAAAGAAGTCCAAAAAGCAACTTCCTCATCAGGCAACTTAAATGAATGATACATAATACCAGCTGTGCTAGACAATGCAATAAAAGGGATGCCCGTTGCAAACCAGGTGCTGGCAATCCAACCCAAAGGAGCTACTTGTTTGGTATTTATTTCAGACACTATATCAATTTAATCTTATCAATAAAAACATGAATATAATTCATTTTCTTACTTAAATAGAGCGTTTGAATCGAGGAATGGTTCTATGCTTAGTAGCTTGCTCATAGGCATAAGCCAAACCAATGATGGTACCTTCTTGATAACCAGAAGCAACAAAGGAAAGACCCACTGGCAATCCATGAATATCGCCCATTGGAACAGTGATATGCGGATAACCAGCCATTGCAGCAGGAGGACAAAAATAAAAACCAGGGTCTTGGTCTCCATTTACCCAATCAATACAATGTGCCGGACCATAACTGGTACCCACAATGGCATCCAATTGATTGGCTTGTAATGTGCGGTCGATAATTGCTCTTGCAGAAGTAGATTTAGCCAAAGCTGTTTTATATTCAGCAGTGCTTAAATTTCCTTTGGCATTGCTCATTTCAACCAATTCTTGTTTAAAATAAGGCATGGTTTTATCCGCATGCTTTTTATTGTACTCAATTAATTCGCTCATGCTCTTCACGCCATTCTTTACAGTAGACAAATATTTATTGAGTCCATCTTTAAATTCATACAACAATACTTGAAACTCCGCTTCGCCTAAAGGACCTGTTTCTTTAACCAGCTCAACAGGAACAATCGTAGCACCCAATTTTTTTAAATCATCAATGCCTTTTTGATACAAAGCCACTACTTCTTCTTGGCGGCCCCTTAAAAAAGATTGCTCCACACCAATGCGTTTTCCTTTTAAAGCATCTTTTTTCAAATGAACCGTATAGTCTAATTCAAACTTATCTCTACTATTTAAAGTAATCGGATCAGCAGGATCATACCCTACCATCGCATTCAATAAAATAGCGGCATCCGCAACCGTACGCGTCATAGGGCCAGCCGTATCTTGTGTTGCGGAGATTGGAATAATACCCGATCTACTTACCAAACCAACAGTTGGCTTCAACCCAACAATACCACAAAAAGAAGCAGGCGCAACTACTGATCCATCGGTTTCAGTACCTACCGCGGCAGCACATAAATTAGCAGAAACAGCCACTGCCGATCCAGCACTAGAACCACAGGGAGAGCGATTGATGACATAAGGGTTTCTGGTTTGTCCACCTCTGCTGCTCCAACCACTACTAGAACGAGTAGACCTAAAATTGGCCCACTCACTCAAATTGGTTTTGGCTAAAATTAAAGCCCCTGCTTTACGCAACTGTGTTACCACAAAAGCATCTTGGGCAGCAATATGATTTTCTAAAGCCAAAGAACCAGCCGTGGTATGCATTTTATCGGCAGTATCAATATTGTCTTTAATCATGATTGGAATACCGTGCAAAGGCCCGCGCAACTTACCCGCTTTGCGTTCCTTATCCATTTGTTCAGCCAATTGCATGGCTTCCGGATTTACTTCAATCACCGATAATAAATCGTGTCGGCCTTGGTCAATTTCACTTATTCTACGCAAATAGAGTTCAGTCAATTTTACAGAAGAAATGGTTCCCGCTTTTAAAGCAGCTTGAAATTCGGCAATCGTAAATTCAGAAAATTCAAACTCATCTCTTCCAGAAGCAGCTGCAGCAGCCAATTCGGCGCTATCTGCTTTATTTTGTTTGGATGGATCACTGCCACCGCCACATCCAGTTAATACAGAAGCAGCCGTGCCCGCTACTGTTACAGCAGCCGCAGCCGCCAAAGAACCATTGCGTAAAAATTTTCTTCTGTTCATACGTCAAAATTGAAAAATGAAAATAACATAAAAAGGTCAATCCACTTTGTACATTTGCCGCATGCAACAACCAATTATTTGTATAGGAGCCATTTTAGTAGATGAGCTCATACATGCCGGACACCCCATTCTTCCAGCAACCACCGTGGATGCTAAAATTACCAAGACAGCCGGGGGCGTGGCCCATAATATAGCCAAGCAATTGAGCATATTGGGTGCCCATGTACAATTAATCAGTGTATTTGGAAACGATAGCGATGGAGATTGGTTAAAACAGTCTTGTTCTGCAGCAGGCGTAAAAATAGATGCCAGCATTACCAAAGAAGGCATTTCAGGAAGGTATACAGGTGTATTAAATGTAGACGGCTCTTTGTACACTGCATTCTTATCGAATGCGGCGGTTGAAATGGTGACTCCAGCACATTTAGAAAAACAGGAAGCCCTATTATTAACTGCACAGTATATCATGGCGGATGCCAATACCAGTGTAGAGAGTATGAACTGGTTATTAGCATTTAGTAAAAAAACAGGAATCCCCTTTATCATAGAGCCCGTATCGGTACCACCAGCTTCTAAATTAAAAGAGATGGATTTGAATGGCTTGTATATGGTAACCCCTAATGAAGATGAGTTACCAGTGATGTGCAGCGAAAAGTCGTTCTTAACGCAATTACAAGTAGAAGAGTTATTAAAGAGGGGCGTACAAAATATTTGGTTGCACAACGGAAAGCAAGGCTCTGCATTTTACAATAAAGACAAAGCCATTACTTTACACGCACCTGATATAGAAGTAGTAGATTGCACTGGAGCAGGAGACGGCTCATTGTCTGGATTCTTATTGGGAAAAACTTTGGGAAGAACAGACGAAGAATGCATAAAGCTAGCACACACATTGTCTGCAGAAATACTGCAAGTGAATGGAGCCATTGTAACGCATTTATCACAGGAAGAACTATTATCAAGGGTTACTAAATATTATCCATCTTAACGCAACCACCATTCCAATGCATCCATCCATTCATTTACACCCAACAGTAGCTGCCGCATTAAGAGACGGAGAACCCGTAGTAGCTTTAGAAAGCACCATCATTGCGCATGGAATGCCTTACCCGCAAAACACGCAAACAGCAAGGGCTGTAGAAGAAATAGTGAAAAGCAATGGAGCTGTTCCAGCCACTATTGCCATCATCAAAGGAAAATGCACCGTAGGATTAACCGAAGAAGAATTGGAATATTTTGGGCAATCAAAGGATATACATAAAGTGAGTTTGCGAGATATGCCCTATGTAATCAGCAATGGATTATATGGAGCAACTACGGTTGCAGCTACCATGCGCATCGCTGCCATGGCCGGCATACAAATATTTGTAACAGGAGGAATAGGCGGCGTGCATAGAGGAGCAGAAAACAGTATGGATATTTCAGCCGACCTAACAGAAATGGAACATACCAATGTGGCAGTTGTATCAGCAGGGGTGAAATCAATTTTAGATATTGGACTTACATTAGAATATTTAGAAACAAAGGGCATACCTGTGGTAACCATGGGGCAGGAAGCTTTTCCCAGTTTTTATTCGCAGAACAGTGGATTTAAAAGCCCACTACAATTAGACAGCGCAGAAGCTATTGCAGCCATGCTGAAAGTAAAGTGGGATATGGGTTTGAACGGATCGGTTTTAATTGCCAACCCAGTTCCTGCCAATCAAGAAATTCCATCCGAAATCATGGAAGAACATATTGTATTGGCATTGGATGCAGCAAAAAGAGCGGGCGTAACTGGAAAAGATATTACTCCGTTTTTACTTAAATATATTGCAACACATACCAAGGGAGAAAGCCTAGAAGCCAATATTGCATTAATCAAAAACAATGCAGCATTAGGCGCACAAATTGCAGTAGACTTATCGGCGATTACTGATTAAAAAAGGGCTGATGCTAAGATGATTCAAGTTCTATCGAATCAGTTTTCTTTTTTCGATATCATAGCGTTGCGGTTGAGCCATCATCATAAATGGTTTCAATACACGGCCCCATTGCTTTTTTTGTTCTTCCCAGTTTTGTGCATCATATACCATTACATAAGATTTGCCCAATACAGAAAACTGATTCCCTTCCACCACAATGGCAGTAGACTCATCAATCGCAATGCCCAATAAATGGGGATATTGTTCAATCACCGGAATCAAATCGAATTGACGATTTCTAGCCAATACGTGTTGATCAATAGCCGTATTCTTCAATAAATTGAGAGCAAGCGGAAAATCAAAGGGCTTGGTCAAATCTTTTCTAGCATCACCGCCCACTAAAAGGGTACCCATAATAGTAGCACCTGCAGAAGTACCCATGAATACACCACCTCTGATAAATAAATCTTGCATAGCAGCGTGTACCTTAGTACCAAGGAATGCATCAGCAATGCGGCTTTGATCGCCCCCGGAAAAATAAATTCCCTTCGCATTTTTGATTGCTTGAATAAACTCAGGTGCATCAGCAGCATCTTTAGACCGTGCATGTACGGTCGTTAAATTGGTGAATCCTTCTTTTTTAAAACGAGTTAGATGAGCACCCGCGTTAATAGCGGAGTCATTGGTTGCCGTAGGGATTACCACCACCGATTGGTCTTTTCCACCAATGGATTTCGCAAACAACTGATACATGGTATCGGGCATAGAACCACCGCCAACGATGATCAATTTTCCTTTAGGAATCGCAGTTACTGTTGCTGTTTGAACAGTGTTGGTTTGTGCAAAAAAAGATGACCCATTATGCAAGAACGCAATAACCAATAGGGCTTTGAAAATTTTTCTCATTCAATAAAATTAAACAAAGGGATTTCCCTTTAAAGATTGAAGAACCAATGCTATTACAAAAGCAAAATAGATCAATGCTATTACCCAAACATAACTTTTAGCTTTACTTTCTTCGGTTATTTTTTCAGCAATCAAATATCCAGCGAATGGAACCACTTGTAAAGCATGAATGCCGAAAAAATGAGCTACACGTAAGTCGCCATATAAAGTACTCCAGTTTAAAATAGGCAATCCTGACTCACCCATTGGTCCACCAATATTATGCGTATTCAATGCACTCATATAACCACCAAAAAAACTAAAGACCACAAATAAAAACAGTCCAATTTTAATAGATAATGCAAATGGCGCAGGAATACTGTATGATCGTTGAAAAATAAAGCGAAGCGTTAAAACCAATGTGGCAGTTGTTAGCCAAACAATGAACACGCCCATCAATGCATATAGCATACCACCTAAAGAAGCCGTTTGATTAAAATGCGAAAGCCCCCCTAAAAAAGCCTGACCAATAATGACGCTCAGTTCAAAAATCATTACAAAAACAGACAAATATGCATACCATTTTACCCTTTGTTGATTGTTTACATAAAACAGTAAATAGGCCATTGTCCATTGATAGATCCAAACACTCAAGCAGAATTTAATGGGCTTAATCATCGAATTCAAGCCAAGTACTTCTTTACTATTAAAAGGAGCGTAGATGGCTAATAAAATGGCCACTAATAAACAAATGAGTCCAGAATAAGCCAAAAGTTTATTCCGCTCAAAAATTGCATTAATGAGTTTCATTTAAGGTTTTTGTTTTGATGGTCTTGAAAATAACAAACAACAAATACCCTAATGGACCAAACATAAAAGTAAAGGGTAGGGTAATCGTATACAAAATTCTCGAAAGCCCTATCTCCTTAGATTTCTTAACGATATAAGCACCCACGAATAAATCAAAAGCCAAATAGTGAATCCAACCCGCAGCAACTGCATCATCGTTTTGAAAAAGGGTTTTCACGTTGGCTAAACTGCTAAAACTTTCTGGATTAAAATTGCCAATATCTTTTAAAATGATGAAGGCATAAATAGCTGCGAACAAAACAATTAATCCATTCAATATAATTGTTTGCGTGTACTTCCAATTAGGTAAGAAGATTAACAAGATCCATCCCAATAAAATCACTTGATTACAAATGGAGAAAATTTGAGCAGCTTCCATAACGATTATTTTTTAGCGAGCCATAGGCCCTGTTATTTCGCTGGTGTTAAAATAATATTTCGATACTCCACCGGACCATGGTCTCCTTGCAACATAATAGGACCTGGTTCACCTTCTTTACTATTGAGTGCACCACCTGTAATACCAGGAATAATTTGATCTACTATAATTGCTTTTCCATTGGCAACCACGGTTACCCTGCGACCCACTAAAGTGATATCATAGGTTTGCCATTCGCCTGCTGGTTTAGCAGCCATTTCATTGGGTGTTAAAAATCCGTAGATACCACCAAACAAAGTAGCGCTGGGTTCTTTGCCTGCATTGTCTTCTACTTGCACTTCGTAACGACCTCTCAAATACACACCACTATTGCTTCCTGCAGGATACCTGAATTCAATATGTAATTTGAAATCTTCAAATTGTTGATCGGTAATAATATTAGCACCACTTTTTGGGCTGGTTAATACCCCATTGATATTAACCCATTGATTGTTGTTTCTATCTGCATGCCAACCTTCAATGCCTTTGCCACTTAATAAATTAATTGGCTTACCCCAAACAGGTGCTTTATCTCTTTTTAATAAAGGAGCACGCTCGCCGGTGAAGGAATGTACTTTACCATAAGACTGCGTGATGGTTCCCTTTAATTGATCGTTTTCTAAAACTGCATCAAACTCCATGTATTTATCTAAACGATCCCACTGAGAAGGAATGCTGAAATGAATTTTGCCCTCTTTTACTTTCACATGGCTGATGGGTCTTGCACTACCACCATCGGCTACAAAATAACCCACTAAAGTTTTTACACCAGATAATTTAACTTCTAACCAAGATGGAGCAATACGACCATCCATATTCACAGTTAAATCCCAACGACCAATGATATCATTGTCGGCAGCCAATTTTTTAGCGGCAGCAGTATGATTGGCGGGCGCAGCAGGAGCAATATTTCGTGGCTTAGCAAATACAGCCGCGGTTGATAAAAGGGAAACCGTAAGGAACAAACAAATTTTTTTCATATCGGCAAGCTTTACTTTTTAATAGTAAGCTTGAAGATAATTAAATATGTCCATTCTTAATCTCATCTACTACACCCGGATCTAATAAAGTAGAAGTGTCACCCAAGTTTTCTGTTTCACCTTCCGCAATCTTTCGCAATATTCTACGCATGATTTTACCACTTCTTGTTTTAGGTAATCCATTGACGAACTGAATTTTATCTGGCTTAGCAATGGGCCCAATCATACGAGTTACGGTTTGTAAAATATCTTTTCGGGTAAGCTCTTCGTCTCCATGGGTATTGCTGTAAATAACATAAGCATAAATACCTTGGCCTTTTACATCGTGCGGATAACCAACAACCGCACTTTCAATTACACCCGCGTGCATATTAATCGCATTCTCTACTTCGGCAGTACCAATACGGTGTCCACTCACATTGAGTACATCGTCTACTCTACCAGTAATTCTAAAGAATCCATTCTCATCTTTTAAGGCACCGTCACCTGTAAAATATAAGTTCTCATAAGTAGCAAAATAATTGGTTCTGCAACGCTCATGATCGCCGTAAGTAGTGCGCAATAAAGAAGGCCAAGGAAACTTAATACATAAATTGCCTTTGAAAATACCGTCTTCGGCTTCGGTAATTTCTACCCCTTTATCGTCTACTAAAATCGGTTGCACGCCAGGCATTGGCAAAGTAGCCCATCCTGGTTTAGAAGGTGTGATGCCGGCTAAATTGCTGATTAAACAACCACCAGTTTCGGTTTGCCACCAGGTATCAATGATGGGACATTTTTTCTTTCCTACATTTTCATTGTACCAATGCCAAGCTTCTTCGTTAATGGGTTCACCAACGGTGCCCAATACTTTAAGCGAGCTCAAATCCTTTCCCTGTAAGGGTCCTAAGCCATAGCTCATTAAAGAACGAATAGCAGTTGGGGCAGTATATAAAATATTGACTTTGTATTTGTCTACAATTTCCCAGAACCTTCCTGCATCGGGCCAAGTAGGAACCCCTTCAAACATTAAAGAAGTAGCCCCTGCGCTTAATGGACCATATACAATATAAGAGTGCCCTGTAATCCATCCAATATCTGCTGTACAAAAATGTATTTGACCGGGTTGATAATTAAAGATGTTGACAAAAGTATAATTGGTGTAAACCATATACCCTGCACATGCATGCACGACTCCTTTTGGTTTACCCGTACTACCCGAAGTATATAAAATAAAGAGTGGATCTTCTGCATCCATTTCAACCGCATCAATTTCTCTAATGCCCATTTCTTCTACATGGCGCATTTCATCTTCCCACCAAACATCTCTTCCTTTAATCATAGAAATGGGTGTGCGGGTACGGGTATAAACAATCACTTTTCTAACAGTTCTATTCCCTATCAATGCATCATCAATCACCGATTTTAATGGAATATCTTTTCCGCCACGGAAAGCGCCATCACAAGTAATAATGAATTCGCTTTGTGCATCATATAAACGATCGGCAATACTTTGTGCACTAAAGCCACCAAAAATAACGGAGTGGATAGCGCCAATTCTAGCACAAGCTAAAATGGCAATGGCTAATTCAGGAATCATGCCCATGTACACACAAACACGATCACCCTTTTGAACACCATTGTTAATGAGCACTTGCGCAAACTGGCAAACGCGTTTATGCAAAATGCTATATGTAAGAATTCGTTGTTTCTCGTTAGGATCATTCGACTCCCAAATAATTGCAGGAACATTTCCACGATCCGCTAAGTGACGGTCTAAGCAGTTTTCGGTGATATTGAGTTTGCCACCTTTAAACCATTCGTTCTTTGGTTCGGTAAAATTCCAGTCGAGCACTTTATCCCATTTTTTCTTCCAAACAAAGTTCTCTGCAACGGACGCCCAGAAAGCTTCTGGATTTTCTACACTCTCTTTGTACACGCGTTGGTACTCTTCAAAAGAATTGATTTGATAAGGATATGACATAGCAATTGTTTGAGAACACTAAAGTAGTTCTTTGCTTTTTTACTGCATATCAAATTGTTGCTAAATTGATATATAAATGCTAAATGAATATAGATATGTTGTAAATTAAGGGTATGAAACTGATTCATTGCCCCAAATGTAAAAGTGACGAATACGTTAAGAGTGGCGTCATTAAAGGAAGACAGCGATTTAAATGTACGGCCTGTGGCTATCATTTTACTGTTTTTAAAGAGGGTAAAAACATCGATCCATACTATGTAGTCAAGAGTTTACAACTCTATATTGAAGGAATTAGTTTTAGGGAAATCGAGCGAATTTTAGGAGTGAGCCATGTAAGCGTTATGAATTGGGTAAGACAGTATGGAATTCAACGACCAGAAAACTTAGAATACCACCCCACGTATAAAGTGCTGAATCACGCTGAGCTAAAGGATTTAATGGCAGATCGAGAAGCACTCAAATCAGCAGGTTTTATGGTAACAGAGTTGGGAGATAAATTCATGGTGATTCGGTGGGAGCGATTTAGAAAAACATCGGTCTATTAACTATATACTTACCAGATATATATATATCATTTGCAATCGCATTTGGCAATGACCAATTTTAACTTATCAGCATTGCTAAAAAACCACGATTGCTATGTCATTAAAACAAGTTCTTCCAGCACTAGGGTTGCTACTCTTACAGCAACTAGCACAGGCCCAGGGTAGTGAAGCGTATGGTTCAGGATTAAAACTGAATCTTAACCCAGAGGGCAGTAAATACATTCGCTTCATTGTTTGGAATCAAATTTGGGCAAGGTCTATCAGTAACAACCCTGGCACACAAGTAAACGGCGAAACCCGCAGTAATACTTGGGATGTAGGTGCGAGACGCTTGCGTATTTTAACCTATGCACAAATTACCCCGCGCTATTTGGTCTTAGCGCATTTTGGTATCAACAACCAAACTTTTGCAACAGGTGGAGCTGCAGGCGCAACAGGTACAGGTGCCTATGGAGCTGGTAAAAAACCAGGTATGTTTTTTCACGATGTATGGAATGAATATGCATTGGTTCCCGCTGTTAACCCTACCACCAAAAAAGCCAATAAATACAATGTCTATATAGGTGGTGGATTACATTATTGGTGGGGCATTAGCAGAATGAGCAGTGCCAGTACATTGAATTTCTTGGCCATTGATGCACCAGTAATTAACTGGCCGTTGGTAGAATTGAGTGATCAATTTGTAAGACAGTTTGGAATTTATGCAAAGGGGAAATTGGGTAAACTCAACTATAGTTTGAGCTTAAATAAACCATTTGCAACCAATATTACGCCAGCAGTAGATGCAATCAAAGACAGGGTAGCCGTTGATAATAATGGAGACGCAAGAGCAGCTGTGCAAGGTTATTTTGATTACCAGTTTTTAGATCAAGAATCCAATTTATTACCCTTTAGAGTGGGTACTTATGTAGGCACTAAAAAAGTATTCAATATTGGTGCAGGATTTTATCATCAAGCAAAGGGCACCAAAAGTGTGAATAGCAATGGAAGCATTGCACAACACGATATCAATTTATTTGGGATTGATGCTTATGCCGATTTACCTATTGGAGATAAAAAGAAAAACATGGCATTAACTGCCTACAGTGTTTTTTATAAATACAATTTTGGACCGAACTATATTAGAACCGTTGGGATCATGAATCCAGCCAGCGGCTTTGATCCCGCTGTTGCGGCCAACCAACGCAGTATCAACGGATTTGGTAACAATCGGTTCTTTGTAGGCACTGGAAATATTTGGTACACACAGGCAGGATTATTATTACCCAAAACCAGCCAAACCAGCAAGCTTAGGATTCAACCATTTGCTGCATACACCTATAAGAAATTTGATTACTTAGATCAAACGGGTAATTACTTTGATGTAGGGGCTAATTTTTTCATAGACGGACATAATGCAAAAATCACCCCGCAGTATAGTACCAGACCATTGTACTATTTAAGGAATGGACAAAGATTAAGAGATGGATCCTTAGGAGAATTCATGATACAATTACAAGTATATTTATAATGCTCACCTGCTAAACAAACCATATGAACAGCACTAAAAAAACATCACTCACGAGCGTCATTGGCGCATCCTCTGTAGGCACCATGATAGAATGGTACGACTTCTATATATTCGGAAGTTTGGCCACCGTAATTTCAACTAAATTTTTTCCGCAAGACAACCCCACTGCTGCATTCTTAAGCACATTGGCCACATTTGCTGCTGGCTTTGTGGTAAGACCATTTGGAGCATTGTTTTTTGGAAGACTCGGCGATTTAATTGGACGTAAGTACACATTCATGGTCACCCTTCTATTAATGGGTGGTGCCACTTTTTTAATTGGATGTATTCCTTCTTATGAAACCATTGGCTTTATGGCACCTGTACTGATCCTTCTGCTAAGACTTTTACAGGGATTGGCTTTGGGCGGAGAGTATGGAGGAGCAGCTACCTATGTTGCAGAACATTCGCCCAATGGACAAAGAGGATTCATGACCGCATGGATTCAAACCACTGCAACGGTTGGTTTATTTGTTTCATTACTGGTAATCATGGGAACCCGCGCTGCATTGTCTGCAGAAGATTTTGATGCATGGGGTTGGAGAGTACCATTTTGGGTATCTATTTTAATGGTATTGGTGTCTTATTTAATTAGAAAAAATATGGAAGAGTCTCCAGTGTTTGCTAAAGCAAAAGCATCTGGAAAAACCTCTACCAATCCATTAAAAGAAAGCTTCGGTAAAAAACTCAATTTCAAATTTGTATTGTTGGCACTGTTTGGAGCTGTAATGGGACAAGGCGTTATCTGGTATACAGGACAATTCTATGCAATGAGTTTTATAGAAAAAACCATGAGTGTAGACAAAGAACAAGTAGACAGTTTAATGTTTATTGCACTCATGCTGGGCACGCCGTTCTTCTTGGTATTTGGATGGTTGAGTGATAAAATAGGACGCAAATGGATCATGATGGCAGGTATGTTGATTGCCATTGTTTCATACAGACCTATTTATGAAAAAATGTACCAAACTACCAATGTAGCCAATAAGGTAGAATTGAGCACCAGTAATAGTATGGTGAATAATGTAAACACCGTAACCACTACTTATATAGATAGTACGGTAAGAAAAGAAATACAAAAAACCAATCCAGAAACAGGTGCCATTACTACTACCATAAAACTAAGCATCAATAGCAGCGATAAACAAAAACTTATTTTATTGGTGTTTATACAAGTATTGTTTGTAACGATGGTGTATGGACCAATCGCCGCATTCTTAGTAGAAATGTTCCCAACCAAAATCAGGTATACATCCATGAGCTTACCTTACCATATTGGTAATGGGGTATTTGGGGGATTGTTGCCAGCGGTTGCTACATACCTCGCAACCAATGCCAAGACCTCTGGTAAAGCAGATTGGTACTTAGAAGGATTATGGTATCCAATAGGCGTAGCCGCTGTATGTTTGGTGATAGGTGTGATATACATTAACGGAAAAGACAAAGAAATCAACGATTAAACCAATTTAAAAAAATACTGTTATGAATATTATTAAGAAAGTACTCGGCATCGTTTGGCTGGCATTGGGATTGGCTGTAGCTTATTATGGTTTAACCATTTTAGGAATACCAAAACTCACCAGCGGCAAACAAGACGATTTAGTATTTGGTATTATTATCTGTTTTATTTTATTGCCTATTGTAGTGGGCGGATTATTGGTTTTTGGAAAATACGCATTACAAGGAGAATACGATTTGATAGACGATAATGCAGAACATGCGCACTTTAAAGAGTAAGCTCAAATAATTATACTCCCCCCGATTCAACAACAATCCCTTCATTTTTAATGAGGGGATTTTTTTATATTCATAGCATGATTGCATCCCAAGAGAAAAAGCAACCTGTCAAATTATTGTTGATTGCATTACTACTGATGGTGGTTTTGAATTTCCCTTTATTATCTATTGCCAATAAACCCTTATTAATAATGGGCATACCATTACTGTATTGGTATGTATTTATTTGGTGGGGAACCATTGTATTACTCGCAGGCATTATTGTACATCGCAAATACCCATCATGAGTACCACATTAATTATTATTTGCGGTATTGGATACTTGTTATTGTTGTTTGCCATTGCCTCATACGCCCAAAAAACGATTAACACAAGTAGAAACTTGGTGAATCATCCATTCATCTATGCATTGAGTATGGGTGTTTATTGTACAGCTTGGACTTATTATGGAAGTGTAGGAAGAGCGGCCAGTTCGGGAATTGACTTTATTACGATTTATTTAGGACCAACTATTATGGCGGTTTTATTCTGGCCAGTATTGAAAAAAATTTTAACCATCAGCAAAAGCTTACGCATTACATCCATAGCTGATTTTATCAGTACGCGTTACGGGAAAAACTTTTCCATTGGAATGGTGGTAACACTGTTTTGCGTATTTGGCGTAATCCCCTATATCGCTTTACAAATTAAAGCCATCGCCAGCAGTATATCGGTATTACAAGCAGATAGTCCAAGTAGTTTATCAACCATTTACATCGCTTTATTTGCCACCATAATTTTATTTGTATTCACCATATTATATGGCGCAAGAAGTGTAGACGCAGCAGAAAAACATCCAGGACTCATGACCGTCATGGCATTTGAGTCGTTGGTGAAATTGTTGGCGTTTTTGATAGTGGGCGTATACATTACTTATTTTTTATTTGATGGCTTGGGTGATATTTTTAATAGAATAGCGGCAACAGAAAACAAACAGTTATTTACGTTAAATAGCAAGAGTGGATATGCAGGATGGATGAGCATGACCGTATTAAGTATGTTGGCAATTGTTTTTTTACCAAGACAGTTTCAGGTAAGCATTGTAGAAAATGTACAAGAGCAACATTTAAAAATGGCTACTTGGTTATTTCCATTGTACTTAATACTCATCAATCTTTTTGTATTGCCCATTGCCATGGGCGGATTATTACTGCTGGGCAATACGGCCAATGCAGACTATTATGTACTCTCGATTCCCTTAATGCAACACCAAGATTGGTTGGCCATGACCACCTGGATAGGAGGCTTATCAGCAGCTACTGGAATGATTATTATTGAAACGATTGCATTGAGCATAATGATCAGCAATCACTTAGTCATACCACTATTGTTGAGAAGCCAACAAAACCAAAACTGGAAACAGGTATCCTTGCAAAGTAATATCTTAACCATTCGAAGGTTGAGTATTGGTGCAGTGTTGGTATTAGCACTCTTGTATTATTTGGAATTAGGGCAAGGAGAAAGTTTGGTATCCATTGGATTGATTTCCTTTTGTGCAGTAGCACAATTTGCACCAGCATTATTAGGGGGCATTTATTGGAAAGAGGGAAATAAACGAGGGGCAATTGCCGGAATCATCATTGGGTTTTTAATATGGTTCTTTACACTGGTAGTGCCTGGAATGGTAAACAATGGATTTTTACCAGCAGAAATTTTACAAGAAGGTTTGTTTGGAATAAGTTGGTTACACCCCCAACATTTATTCGGCCTAGATCAATTTGATTCCATTAGTCATTCGGTATTTTGGAGTTTATTGCTCAATATCACAGCTTATATTTTCATATCGGTATACACGCAACAAGAAGCACAAGAACAATACCAGGCAGAAATATTTACCAATATCAATAAACACGGAGCAATACAAGAAAATGGATTGGTGTGGAAGGGAACTGCCCAAATGCAAGATATCCGCAATCTGCTGAAAAGCTTTGTGGGAGGGGAAAGAGCAGAAACTTTATTAACTGCTTATGCTAAAAGGCATAAAATTAATTTACAAGAAAAATTGGTGGCCGACCCCCGCATCATTGGATTTACTGAAAGAATATTGGGGGGCGTAGTAGGAGTAGCATCTGCAAGAATATTGCTACAAACAGTAGCCAAGGAAGAAGAAATCAGTATAGAAGAAGTCTTGACCATTTTGAATGAGAACCAACAGATGGTTGAGATGAACAAAGAACTGAGAAAGAAATCGTTGGAACTTTCAAAAGCCACTCAGCAATTGCAAACCATGAATACGCAGTTGTTGAATATAGACGAACAAAAAAATGAGTTCTTGTATACGGTAACGCACGAATTGAGAACGCCACTCACATCCATCAGGGCATTGAGCGAAATATTATTTGACAACCCCGATTTAGAAGCTGAACAACAACAACAATATTTAGAAGCGATTATTAAGGAAACGGTACGATTGAGTAATTTAATAACCCAAGTATTAAACCTAGAAAATTTTGAAGCGGGAAGAAGAAAATTAACCATCACCGAAATCAATGCAGGAAAATTACTAGACGATATGGCCGCTACCTTAAGTGGCATCATACAATCCAAGAACTTATCATTAACTATTCAATTGGCGCAGCGGCCCACCATGATACAAGCCGATGCCGACTTAATACAACAAGTGTTTATGAACTTGTTGGGGAATGCCATCAAGTTTGCTGAAAAAGCAATCAGTATCAGCATCACAAAAGAGGAGCAACTATTTACCATCACCATTACCGACGATGGAAAAGGCATAGATGCAGGAATGGAAGAATTGATTTTTGATAAATTTTTCCAGGCCAAAAACCAAACTTTAAAGAAGCCGGAAGGCACTGGATTGGGCTTGGCTATTTCCAAAAAAATCATCGAATTGCATGGGGGGAAAATTTGGGTGAACAAAGGGTATACAAAAGGTGCCCAATTTGTATTTACTTTGCCATATGAGCAAGAAAGTATTGGTGGTAGATGATGATCCATATATTTTAATGTCATTGGAATTTCTGATGAAGAAAAGCGGCTATGGAGTAATGGTAGCACGCAATGGACAAGAAGCCATGGAATTGCTGAAAGAATTACCCGCATTGGTGATTTTAGATATTATGATGCCCGATGTAGATGGATATGAAATTTGTAAACATATTAAGTCTACCACCGATTTAAAGGAAACCAAAGTGGTATTCTTAAGTGCCAAGTCGAGTGAAGCAGATATCAAAAAAGGATTAGCGTTGGGCGCATCCTTATATATTACCAAACCATTCAGCACGAGAGAGCTGACCAAACAAATCAAAACTTTATTGGATTAGGCGTTATTTTTATCCTGCTCTTTCACCCGTCTAATTTGCTCAACACACTTGTATTTTTGATTCTGTGCATTTTGCTTGGTGGTGTATCCGTATTCTTTTTGGATTTGTTCAATTGCTTTTTGTTGAAAAAACATATCATGTATCAGGCCTTTACAGTGCTCGGTTATTTGGTGCAAATAATTTTGAAGTTTGTCCCAATAGGTCTTTTCAGCTTCAATTGCCTGATTAATTTCCTCAAAATATTGTTTTTCAAATAATTCAGAAAATTCAACTGTCTTATGTGGAGATCGTAATCGCTTGAGCCAAAGATTCTTTGCTATGGCCATTATATAGGTTTTTATAGACGCTGTCAACTCAAAGTTATCTTGCCGAAGTTTTTCAATTAATACCACCATTGTATCTTGAAACAGATCTTCTGCATCTTCGATTTGCCCGCTATTATTGGTAACGAATCGGCTAATCATTGAAAAATATGCTTGATATAGCTGACCAAATGAACGATTATTCTCTCCTTTTAGGTCATTTAGTAAGGTAGCATCCATAACAAGAAAATTATAGGAAAAAAATAAATAGTGGCTGAGGGTGATTTTTCCCCTTTATTGGTATAAAGATATAATTCGTTCTTATAGTCCAATATAAAATTTAAAATATGGCAA
>JACCDH011184538.1_pt1 | contig 21985 bp, 21 predicted proteins | sample 7442481 | NCBI WGS metagenome assembly JACCDH01 (sample SAMN15323433, study PRJNA562643) | freshwater metagenome | isolation source: river surface water | place: USA:Blue River Watershed | collected 2017-08-15
ATGACAAGGATAATCTCTCAAGGCAGTACGGGCGGTCTAGTACACTTTAACCAGGGACGGAGAATCTGATTTTTCAGGCGGCGACCCGATCTGCTGCATATGAAGAATCTGCTGATTTCGGCATGATTCGCATCTCTTGGTGATATCTCTGAGAATTCAACAGACGTCGCATTGTGGTCAGATCTTTTTCGCTGATTGACATTGCCGCGTCTACCCATAAAGAAATCACATTCTGCAACTCGGTATTTGTTACGGGGTTAATTAACTGACGGCATTGATAAATATTCTTTAGTGCATTTGCCTGTTTTTCCTGCTTGCGCATCAGGTCATTGGCCAGTTTCTTTCCCTCCCCTTTTGGGGCGATAAAATCAATAACGCCCAGCTTGTGTAAATCTTCTGCTTTGTAAGTATTTCCGCTAGTAACCAGATCCTCGGCAATTCGCATGCCTACCTTCCTGGATAGCAGGCTATATGCTCCCATCCCTGGAAACATATTAAAAAGAATTTCGGGGAATCCGAGGCGTGTTCCCTGCTCTGCGATAATGATGTTGCTCGATAGTGCGAATTCGAACCCTCCTCCTAATGCATCTCCCTGGACGACCGATATAGTGATTGCCTTTGCATTGAAGCCTGTCAGTCGGGTGTAAATCGCTTCGACGCAGAGGCGCGCATAATGCATTAATGCATGTCTGTCTTTCTCGCGAATCAAGCGGATGAACAAGGCGAGATCGCCGCCCAGATTGAAAACTTTTGGATGTCTTGAGGCGATCACGCAATAATTAACTGGCTGCCAGCTATCTCCATGCAGGAAATGTCCTTGCTTTTCATCTAGCAGATGAAATCCATGGTGTATTTCTTCGACAAGATCCTGATTAAAGCAGGGAATGCTCATGGGTTTCATTGATGTCCAAAGAGCTTTGAGTGAGGGGTCGTATTCCTGAACAATTTGCTGGTATTGCCGCCGGGGTGGTGAATAAATATCTGATCGTTTGACGTTGTTCAGATCCGTAGCTGAGATGTCTAGCATGAGGTTCTCCTTTGCAATAGACTTAGAAAACGTTGAATAAACACACTTTTTCCGGTGACTCCGTACCGTTCTGCGATGGGATCGCCAGTAGGACTGGTGCTTCAAGCTGATTTCTCAACAACAAAAAGTTCCGTTACGCTTTATTCAGCGTTTCCTTATGGTTAGATGAATTTGTTAATAAAATTAAACAAATATTTATTTCTTTTAAAGGTGCTGCATAGTTACTGCTTGATTTGGGAATGTTTGCTATCCCAAGTCCTGCAGGCTTGATTTAGTCGTGATCGGCGTATTCCATACTTTGCTGCTGATCATGGACTGCCAAGCTAAATGAAGTCTATGAGTCCTGTGGCGACATGTAAAAAGTATTAGCGCCTTTAGAATTTTCACTAACATTGCTTTCGAATTCGAACTAATTATTGTTGGGGTGCGCGGTTTTCCTTACATTTGGAGGATAACTTTTCATACAGGCCGGATGACCAGCGCTTGGTAGCACCTGCCCAAGGTACAATCTCTCCGTACACTCTAGAGATTCCGCATGAAAGAAAAGAAAATCGACAAAGCCTTGCGCCAGCTAATGGCCAACAACAAAGAGTGGGCAGCATCCATGCTGGCGCGCGATCCGGACTACTTCCAGAAGCTGGTGTCCCAGCAGTCGCCAGAATTTTTATGGATAGGCTGTTCTGACAGTCGCGTGCCTGCGAACACCATTGTTGGCCTGGAGCCGGGTGAGCTTTTCGTTCACCGGAATGTCGCTAATGTTGTCGTGCACACCGACCTGAATAGTTTGTCAGTGTTGCAGTTCGCGATTGATGTATTGGGCGTCAAGCATGTGATCGTCTGCGGTCACTATGGATGCTCTGGCGTACAAGCGGCGATGGATAAGCGACGCGTCGGTCTTGCTGACAACTGGCTTCGACATGTGCAGGATGTGCATCTGAAGCACTGGTACTACTTCCCCGACAGCCTGCCAGTGCAGCAGCGCAGGGATCGTTTGTGCGAATTGAATGTGGTGGAGCAGGTGATCAACGTCTGCCAGACAACTATTGTGCAAGATGCGTGGGAGCGCGGTCAGGAGCTGACCGTCCATGCGTGGGTCTATAGTCTCGAGGATGGGTTGGTGCGGGATCTCGGACTGGCAGTCAGCGATGTGGGAGCGCTGCCAGTTCAGGTGGCTGCCAGTCTGGCGCGCTACGATCGCGAGGCTTGATACGAAAAGCGCTCAGAAACAGTGCTCTGGACCGGGGAAGCTTGCTGACTTCACCGCCTGTACATAGGCGCGAAAGGCCTCGCTTACGCTCGAACTGCCTTCCATAAAATTCCTGACGAATCTGGGTCGGTGTCCCGGAAATACGCCCAGCATGTCATGCATGACCAGTACCTGTCCCGAGCAATCGACGCCAGCCCCTATGCCGATGGTCGGTATCTGCAGTGCGTTGGTGACCGCGGCCCCCAGTGAAGCGGGGATAGCTTCCAGCACCAGCAGGGATGCGCCGGCTTCCTGCAGAGCCAATGCGTCGGCCAGCAGAATATCGGCGGCCTCGCTCGTCTTGCCCTGCACCCTGAATCCGCCCAGCTGATGTACCGATTGAGGCGTCAGGCCAAGGTGAGCGCAGACGGGTATACCCCGCTCTACCAGATGGCGCACGGTGGCTGCAAGCCAGCTGCCACCTTCAAGCTTCACCATCTCAGCTCCTGCGCGCATCAGCCGCGCCGCATTGCTCATGGCTTCATCAGGCGTTGAATATGAAGCAAAGGGCAGGTCTGAGACGATCATCATTGTTCGTACGCCGCGCGCTACGCAGGCCGTGTGATACGCGATATCGTCAACTGTGACTGGCAATGTCGTGCTGTGACCTTGCACGACCATGCCCAGTGAATCACCGACGAGAATGATGTCGATGCCTGAATCATCCATCAGGCTGGCAAAGCTGGCGTCATAGCAGGTGAGCATGGTGATCTTGTCATTCTGCCCGCGCATACTGGCCAGTAGTGCAGTCGTGCGCTTCTTGCGGACGGTCGTCGCATTCATGCCGCTTGTACCGCTGTCGCCAGCATAGGGATTCATTGCGCTCAATCCCCGCGACTGAAAAATTCGCGCTTGCCGCGCATGCCGGCGATTCGCTTCATCAGTAGCTCAAAATCCTCGCTGCGTTCGACCGGATTGAATTTTTCTGCATTCACGATCAGCAGTGGCGTAGCCTCGTAGTGATGAAAGAAGCGGCTGTAGCTTTCACACAGTCGTTCGAGGTAATTGTCGGATATGCCGGATTCTGCCTGTACGCCACGGCGCTTGATGCGTTCGGCCAGTGTGGATGGCGCGGCCTGCAGATAGATCACCAGATCCGGCCGTGGGGCAGACTGACTGAAGTGATCGAACATCTGCCTGTAAAGGTTCAGTTCATCATCGGCCAGGGTCAGCGCAGCGAAGATCGGATCTTTATCGATCAGGAAGTCTGAAACGACCGGTGCGGAGAACAAATCTGTCTGCGTCAGATCTCGAAGCTGGTTCATTCGCTGGAAAAGAAAGAACATCTGCGTCGGCAATGCATAGCGCGCAGCATCGCGATAAAACCGCTCAAGAAATGGATTGTCCTCAGGCTGTTCGAGCAATGGCTGCGCGCCGGTTTCGGAGGCAATGCGGCGCGCGAGGCTGGTCTTGCCGACACCGATGGGGCCCTCGACGACGATGTAGCGGTATTTATCGAAATTCATGAGCGGAGATGATACGTGAATACGTTGGCATATCAACCATCAGGCCGGCAACACCGCCCGGGCTCATACGGCTCATACCCTCATCAGGCAGGCTGGTCCAGTCGTTCGATTTGCTGATGGTTGACCTCGGCCAAATAGTCTCTGGCGGCACCTTTGCCGGGTATCTGAACATCGGGTGATATCTCTAGCAGCGGCAGCAGCACAAAAGCGCGGTCGCTCATTCTGGGATGAGGCAGCTCAAGCCTGGGAGTGTTGGTGGTTGTCTGGTCGTAGATCAGCAGATCGAGATCGAGCGTTCGCGGCGCATTCCGAAAAGGTCTTTCGCGCCCGAAAACTCGTTCGATATGTTGCAAATGATCCAGCAGAGACTGCGCTGGCAAAGAGGTATCCAGTCTGACAACGGCATTGATGAAGTCATCGCCACTGGCATCGACCGGCGCGCTGCGGTACATGGAAGAGATTGCAGAGACTCGCGTATCGGGCATGACTTTCATTTCTGCGATGGCCGCGCGTACCGTCTGCAGCGCGTCTCCAAGGTTGGCGCCAACGCCGATATACGCAGTGCTTGCCATCAGTCAGCGCTCTCGGCCCGGGTCTTGCTGCGACTCCGCCCGCTGCGCCGGCGGCGTTTTTTCGGGGCTTCAGTGTTCTCATCAGCGGGCTTGCGATTGATCAGTACTTCGCGCTCTGACCCATCGGCGTTCATAAAGTCAGTCCACCACTGACCGATCTCTTCATCGATTTCGCCAGATGCGCAACGCAGCAGCAGGAAATCGTAGCCGGCACGCATGCGCGGATGCTCCAGCAATTTGTACGGCGACTTACCTACCCGACGCTCAAAACGCGGCTGCATTGCCCAGATGTCGCGCATGTCGGTAGCGATGCGCCGCTGCAGTGCCAGCTTTTCTGTCTGACCGTCGAGCACATCATCAGCGGCAAGGTGCAGTGCTGGTATCGGATACTCGCCTGCCGACCGATAGGCTTCCCATTTCTCTAGTACCTGATGCCAGAGCAGAGATGCAAACAGGAAGCCGGGTGAAACCGTTTTTCCTTGTCGAACGCGTTCATCGGTATTGGCTAGCGCGAGTGTGACGAATTTTTCTCCGAGAGGCTGTTCAAGTACCACGTCGAGCAGGGGCAGCAATCCGTGATGCAGACCTTCTTTGCGCAGCCGCTGCAGGCAAGCCATTGCATGGCCGCTCATCAGCAGCTTGAGCATCTCGTCGAATACGCGCGCTGCGGGTACATTGTTGATCAGCGGCGCCATCACCGCCATCGGCGCGCGCGTCGCCGGGGCGATCTTGAATTCAAGCTTGGCTGCGAAGCGCACCACGCGCAGCAAGCGCACCGGATCTTCACGAAAGCGAGCTTCGGGCATTCCGATGATGCGCAGCATGCGTGCACGCATATCCTTCATGCCACCGTGATAATCGAGCACGACCTGTTGCGAAGGATCGTAGTACATCGCATTGATCGTAAAGTCACGACGCGCGGCATCTTCATGTTGCTCGCCAAAGGTATTATCGCGCAGCACACGGCCATGCGCATCCTTAGGAGCATCGTCGGTGGAGCTGCCGCGGAAGGTGGTTACTTCGATCAGTTCCTGTCCGAACATGACGTGCACGATCTGGAAGCGGCGGCCGATGATGAATGCGCGACGGAACAGTCGTTTGACTTCTTCCGGGGTGGCGTCGGTGGCGACGTCGAAATCTTTCGGTTTCAGTCCCAGCACCAGATCACGTACTGCACCGCCAACGATAAATGCCTTGAAGCCGGCTTTCTGCAGTGTCTGGGTCACCCGCACCGCGTTCGGCGACACATCATCGGGGTCAATGCCATGGTCTTGCGGGCCGAAGACCTTGGGGCGGGTGGCAGGGCTCTCGCCGGAGCCCACACCAAGGATGCGACGTATGAGTTTCTTAATCATCGAACAGCTGCAGTATGGGCCAGCCATGCGCCTCCGCATGTGCGGCAAGGCTGGCGTTCGGGTTGGTCGCTACCGGATGCGTGACGGCGGAAAGCAGCGGAATATCGTTTTGTGAGTCGCTGTAAAAAGTGCTGCGCCCGAAATCTGAAAGCGATTTGCCCAGCGAGGCCAGCCATTCCTGTGTGTTGATGACTTTGCCCGGACCGAACGGCGGAGTACCGACCAGGCGGCCCGTGATCGTTCCATCGCTGGTGACCTCCGGTTCAGCAGCGATCAGGTGTCCGACACCCAGTGTTCGCGCGATAGGTTCAGTCACGAACCGATTAGTGGCCGTGATAATAGCCACTATTTCGTCAGCATCCTGGTGCCTGGCGATGAGTGCCCGTGCTGCGGGACGGATCGCCGGCGTGATGATGTCCTCCATGAACTCAGCATGCCAGGCATCAAGCTGCCGGCGCGGAAAGCGCGACAGTGTGCCCAGCGCGAATTCGAGGTACTCGATAGGATTTAATGTGCCGTTCTGGTATTGCGCATAGAACTCCGCATTACGGGCGGCGAAAGCCTCGGGATCGACTGCGCCGGCGCGCACCAGGAACTGACCCCACTCATAATCGGAATCTAGTGGAAGCAGCGTATTGTCGAGATCGAATAAGGCCAGGTTCATGAGAGGGTAGGGGCATCGCCCAGTTGCAGCAGTTCACGCAACAGTGGCATCGTGATCGGGCGCTGAGTTTCCAGCGAATAGCGGTCGAGTGCGTCCAGCATGGCCGACAGTGACTGCATGTCGCGCCGGAAATGCGTCAGCAAGTAGGGTAACACGCCCGGTGACAGCGACAGTCCGCGTGCCTGAGCAGATTTCGACAGTGCATCGATTTTTTCTTCGTCCGACAAGCCATGTACCTGATACACCAGCCCCCAGCCCAGACGCGTACGCAAGTCTTCTCGCAACGACAGATGCACCGGTGGTTTGCTGGCGGTAGTCACCATGACCCCACCGGCGTCACGTACCTGATTGAACAATGAAAAAGCAGCCTGCTGCCTGTGCTGCGCCAGTTTGTCGCAATCGTCGATCAGATACAGCGACGTTTTCTCCGACCATACGAAGTTGCGGGAGGAATTCTGTGGCGTCAGCAACAGCGCATGGTCGCTACTCGCCAGCGCATGCAGCAGATGTGATTTGCCCGCGCCTGCGTCTCCCCAGAGTGTGACGAAACGCTGATCCAGCGAGCTGGCTTTGCGCTCTGCGATCAGACGCAGTAACGACAGCAGCTCGGCATTCCTGCCTTCGACAAAATTATCCAGGGTTTGCGGCCGGGCTGCGCCCCAATCGAGCAGCAACTGCCTCATGATTGATTGTAAAAACGACTGTTCAGATAGTGTTGGCGCACACGGCCAAGAACGACCGAGAGTATAGCTGACGCAGGAAGCGCCAGTAGTATGCCGACGAAGCCGAACAACTGACCGAACGATAACAGCGCGAAGATGACGGTCAGCGGATGAAGCCCAATACGCTCACCCACCAGTCGCGGTGTCAGATAAAAGCTTTCAATGAACTGACCAATGCCATACACCACGGCCACCGCCATCAGTCCGTACCAGCTGTCAAAGAACAAAATGGCCGATATCAGCGCCAGCGTCAGCCCGAGTCCGAATCCTATGTACGGAATGAATACCAGCAGGCCGGTGATCATGCCCACCGGCAGTGCAACTTCGAAGCCGGCGATCGCTAATGCTGTGGAGTAGTAGGTGGCCAGCAGCAGCATGACTAGCAGCTGTCCCCTAAGGTACTGAGCCAGCAGACTGTCGGCTTCGCGAGCCATATCATTTACCAGCACTATCCAGCGGCGAGGCACAAATTCAGCCAGCCGGGAAAATATCCGGTACCAGTCCAGCAGCAGGTAGAACAGCACGATGGGTACGAGGAAAATCGTCGCCGCCCAGCCCAGCACGGCGCTACCGCCAACACGCACCCAGGTAAGCATGCTGGCGCCCAGACCCTCGGCGCCGGCCAGCTTTTGTGCTAGCAGTGTTTTCAATCCGGCGCTGTCGAGATGTGTGTTCAGACCAAATTGTTTGAGAAGTGGGCGAACTGCGCGGTCAAAAGCATCCAGCAGCGCCGGCAGACGCTCTTGCAGCACCGGAATCTGCGCGCCGAGCACCGGCAGCAGTACCAGCGCGATCGCGGTGATTGCCAGCACCAGAGACACTAGCGCCACCAGCACTGACAGCGCGCGCGGCACGCCGCGCGCCGAGAGCCAGTCGACCCCGGGATTGAGCATGTAACCGATGATGGCGGCGGCGACGAATGGAGTCAGCACCGGCCCGAGCGGCACCAACAGTAAATAAGCCAGCGCAGCCACGCCCAGCCAGGGCAGCATTTGCCGGAATTCCGGGAGAGGAGCAGAGGCCATGAGCGCAGGTGAAGGGGGTGTTTTGGTAAAATACAGTGCTCAGTGACTGAGCTGATCAAATGCAGCGGGCGCTTTGGCGCCGCCCGCGCAGGGTCTATCGGTCCCTGACTGATGCCTTGTCATAGGGACAAGCGCGCATTCTACCGTTTCCTCCGCCACTCCCGACATGTCCTCGAATTCCAAGGTTTCTCTTTCCTATCGCGACGCTGGCGTCGACATCGATGCCGGCGATGCGCTGGTCGAAGCCATCAAGCCCTTTGCCAAACGAACCATGCGCGAGGGTGTGCTTGCGGGCATCGGCGGTTTTGGCGCGCTGTTCGAAGTCAGCAAGAAGTACCGCGAACCTGTGCTCGTCTCTGGCACGGATGGTGTTGGCACCAAACTCAAACTAGCTTTCCATCTGAACCGGCATGACACTGTGGGCATCGATCTGGTAGCGATGAGCGTGAACGACATTCTTGTTCAGGGTGCGGAGCCCTTGTTCTTCCTGGATTATTTTGCGTGTGGCCGTCTTGAGGTGGCAACTGCCACTGATGTCATCAAGGGTATCGCTGCCGGCTGTGAACAGGCAGGTTGCGCATTGATCGGTGGCGAAACTGCAGAAATGCCGAGCATGTATCCGGATGGCGAATACGACCTCGCCGGTTTTGCTGTGGGCGCAGTAGAAAAATCGAAAATCATCGATGGCAAGAAAATCCGTCCCGGCGACGTCGTACTCGGTCTGGCATCCTCGGGTGCGCATTCGAATGGCTACTCGCTGGTGCGCAAGATTATCGAGGTGGCCAAGCCTGATCTCAATAGCGATTTCCATGGCCGTCCGCTGGCAGATGCGCTGCTGGCACCCACCCGCATCTATGTGAAGCCACTGCTGGCGCTGATGGAAAAGATCGATGTGCACGGTATGGTGCATATCACCGGTGGCGGATTGGTAGAGAATATCCCCCGCGTACTGCAGCCGAACCTGACGGCTGTACTGCATCGAGATGCATGGACTCTGCCGCCCTTGTTTCAGTGGCTGCAGCAGCATGGCGGTGTTGCTGATGCGGAGATGCATCGCGTATTCAATTGCGGTATCGGCATGACCGTCATCGTGGCGGCTGAGGTGGCCGATCAGGCGCAGGCTGAACTCACCCGTCTGGGCGAGACGGTGTACCGCCTCGGTGAAATACGCGAGCGACACGGTGACGAGGCGCAGACGCAGGTCGTTTGATCTGCAGAACGCTAAAAAACTATGACAAAGGCCGCGCAAGCGGCCTTTCTTATTGGTATGAACTGGATGCCGGAAAAGCGGGTTCAGTATTCCATTCAGTATTGCGTATTGCGCGGGTCGTTCTCGGCCAGTGTCTGTAACGGCGCGATATAGTTCCCCGACTGGCTGAGGGTCACGGGAGGGCGCACGCGCACCGGCTGGCTGAAATTATCCTGGCTCGACAATACATTGGTCGTGGTATCGGGGGCCGCATTCCATATCGGATTGTCGATGCCCTCAAACACCGACCGCAGCTGCATGCCCCAGGTACGACGTATCATCTGGAAGTACTGATTATTTTCATCGATGCTTGCGAAACGGTTGATCATCAGCCCGTCCTGCTCATACACCAGCAAGTCGAGAGGAAAGCCCACCGAGATATTCGAGCGCAGCGTGGAATCCATCGAGATCAGCGCGCATTTTGCCGCCTCATCCAGAGGAGTGAATGGAGTGATCACCCGATCAATAATGGGTTTGCCGTACTTTGCCTCACCAATCTGGAAATAGGGATTTTCGTCGAGCGATTCAATGAAATTACCGGCGGAGTACATCTGAAACAGCCGGCAGCGCTCGCCACGTATTTGTCCGCCAAAGATCAGGCTGACATTGAAATCGATACCGAAACGTTCAAGAGATTTTGCCTCCCGCATCTGAACCACACGGATTGAGTCGCCAATGATTTGCGCCGCATCGTACATGGAAGAGGCCGTCCAGATGCTGGTGCCATCAGGCCTCAGATACTCGGTGGCTACCTGCAGTATCGATTGTGAGATCGATAAATTCCCTGCGGTCATCAGCACCATGGTCCGATCGCCCGGATTTTCGAACACGCTCATCTTGCGGAACGTGCCAACCTGATCGACACCGGCGTTAGTGCGTGAGTCCGAGAGAAAGACGAGTCCCGCATTCAGGCGCATTGCTACACAATAGGTCATGGCTTGATCAGTGAAGAGTTGGGTATAGGTTTGTTCAATGGTCAGGCGGCCAGCGGCAGCAGGAAATCGCGACTCACGCGGTCACCTAATTCGTAAACATGTTCGAGAAACTCGGTCAGGTAGTCATGCATCCCACGCCTCAGGATATCTTCCATACTGTTGAATTTCAGGTTCGCATGCATCCTACCCGCGAAGCGCTCGGTCTCGCTGGACACATCATTGCGCACCTGGGCAAGATTATTGACCACTTCGCTCATGCAGGCGATCAGTGACCGTGGCATGTCGCCCCGCAGTATCAGAAGTTCGGCTACCCGTTCCGGCGTAATGACATCGCGGTAGGCTTTACGGTAGGTTTCAAATGCCGACACCGATCGCAGCACGGCAGCCCAGTGATAAAAATCCATTTCGCCCGAAGAGACTCGCTCATGATCTGCATGGAATTTGACATCCAGCAGACGGGCGGTGTTGTCCGCACGTTCGAGAAAAGTCCCCAGCCGGATGAAGTAGAACGCCTCATCCTTGAGCATCGTGCCGATGGTGACGCCGCGAGAGAGATGCGAGCGATGCTTTACCCACTCAAAGAACTCACCCGGGTCACGCTCGAGGATGCCCTCCTTGAGCAGCGCATTCATTTCCAGCCAGGTAGTGTTTTGTGTCTCCCAGACCTCGGTGGTCAGCGTGCCCCGGACTGCGCGTGCATTTTCCCTTGCCTGAGTCAGGCATGCTGCAATCGATGAGGGATTCTCCGGATCGCGCACCATGAAGTCCAGTACATCTTTATGCGACAGGATGCCGTACTTGGCATCAAAGATCGGTTGCAGTTCGGAGATGCCAAGTACAGCGCGCCAGCCTTGTTCGGCTGTTTCCGCAGGCTGCGGCAGCAATTGCGTTTGCAGGTTTACGTCCAGCATGCGCGCGGTATTTTCAGCGCGCTCAGTGTAGCGCGCCATCCAGAACAGATGATCAGCAGTGCGGCTGAGCATGCCTCGTCCTCCCGATTCAGCATAATGAGCAGAGTGATTGCCAGTGAGTTTGAGCATCTTATTTCTCCAGAACCCAGGTGTCTTTGGTGCCCCCGCCCTGAGAGGAATTCACGACTAGCGATCCCTCTTTCAGAGCGACACGCGTCAGACCGCCGGGCACCATGCTGACGGTCTTTCCAGATAAAACAAACGGACGCAGATCGATGTGACGTGGTGCGATGCCTGCTTCCACAAAGGTTGGGCAGGCAGAGAGCGAGAGCGTGGGCTGTGCGATATAGCCGTCCGGTTTCGCGATCACACGCTGCCGGAAGGCCTCTATCTCGGCTTTCGTCGATGCCGGGCCAACGAGCATGCCGTAACCCCCGGCTCCATGCACTTCCTTGACCACCAGTTCCGGCAGGTGATCGAGTGTGTATTGCAGGTCTTCTTTTTTCCGGCATTGATAGGTCGGGACATTGTTCAGGATCGGTTTTTCCGACAGATAGAAGCGGATCATGTCCGGGACATACGGATAGATCGACTTGTCGTCAGCGACGCCAGTGCCGATGGCATTCGCGAGTGTGACGCGACCCGCGCGGTAGACTGACAGCAGTCCCGGCACACCCAGCGATGAATCCGGGCGGAACGCCATCGGATCGAGAAAATCATCATCAATACGGCGGTAGATCACATCAACGCGCTGCGGTCCACGAGTGGTGCGCATATAGACGCTGTCATCCATTACAAACAGGTCCTGCCCTTCGACCAGCTCTACGCCCATTTGCTGTGCGAGAAAGGCATGCTCGAAGTAGGCCGAGTTGTACATCCCTGGCGTCATCACGACGACGGTGGGATCATCCACTCCAACGGGTGCGACGGAGCGCAGCATGTCCAGCAGCAGGTCTGGGTAATGAGCTACCGGAGCCACTTTGTGACGGGCAAACAGTTCAGGGAAGAGCCGCATCATCATCTTGCGGTCTTCCAACATGTATGAAACGCCGGAAGGTACGCGCAGATTATCTTCAAGCACATAGAACTCGCCTTTACCTGCACGAACGATATCTACGCCGGCGATATGCGCATACACATCCGATGCGACCGGTATACCTTGCATCTCCGGACGGTACTGTGCATTGTTGACAATCTGCTCGGCTGGAATCACCCCCGCTTTGACAATGTTCTGCTCGTGATAGATGTCATGGATGAAGAGGTTCAGTGCCTTCACGCGCTGCATCAGACCTTTTTGTAGCTGTGCCCATTCGGCGGACGGGATAATGCGGGGGATGATGTCGAAAGGGATCAGGCGCTCGGTGCCGGCATCGCTGCCGTACACCGCGAAGGTGATGCCAACGCGGCGGAAAATCAGATCGGCCTCGACCCGCTTTCTGGCCAAGATGTCAGCCGGTTGTTCTGACAGCCAGCGTTCAAACTCGCGGTAATGCGAGCGGACCGCTGTACCGCCGTCCTCATGCATTTCATTGAAAAAGCTGACCATTGCTGCGCAAACCTGTTGATGGAGATGTTTTTGTCGTCCTTCCCATCAATCAAGAAATATGCCAGCGGGGAAACAATCGGCGGTTCAGGGGCTGCGCAGCCAGTCTACCAGCGCTTTTTCTTTGGCAGTCGGAGGTTCCGTCAGCAGAGAGACGATGATCATTGCTGCAAAGGCGGCGGGCACGCCAAAAATACCTGCAGAGGCAGGCGCCATGTGGAACCATTGCTGGCCACTGTTGCCGCCGAAGGCGGGACTAGTCTGCACCAAATAGATGAGGCAGACGAAAAATCCGGTCAGCATGCCGGCGATTGCTCCCTGCTGGTTCGCGCGTTGCCAGAAAATGCCCAAAACGAGTGCAGGGAACAGTGTCGATGCTGCCAGCGAAAATGCGGTACTGACCAGCGACAGAATATCTCCGGAACGGAAAGACGCTGTGTAAGCAGCCAGCAGCGCCACCACCAGCAGTAGCAATTTCGAAATCGTTACCTGCCTCTGGCTGGAAGCCGAGGGATTGACCATCCGGTAGTAGGTGTCGTGCGAGAGCGCGCTGGAAATCGTCAGCAGCAGGCCATCAGCGGTGGACAGTGCCGCCGCCAGCGCGCCGGCGGCAATCAGCGCAGAGATCACATAAGGCAGACCGGCGATTTCGGGTGCGGCCAGCGCGATCATGTCGCCATCCAGCGCAATCTCCGCCAGCTGTACCAGACCATCCATGTTGATGTCGGTGATGCTGATCATCGGCTTGGTCTTGTCAATGTTAGCCCAGTAACTGACCCAGCCGGGAAGGTGCGCATAGTCGGTGCCGACCAGACTGCTGTAGATCTCGAATTTCACCAGCACCGCCATCGCCGGCAGTGCGGTATAGAGCAGCATGATGAAGAACAGCGCCCAGAATACCGAGCGCCTTGCTTCAGGTACCGATGTGGTGGTGTAAGAGCGCATCAGTACGTGTGGCAGTGCGGCGGTGCCCATCATCAGGCAGAACATCAGCGCAATGAAATTGTTTCTCTTGATGTCAGAGCTCTGCGCATCTTCGCCCGGGAAAGGCTGCGTGTGAGACTGCAGGGGCCTAGAGCGCGCCAGATTGGTTTGCAATTCCTGTTCCCATAAGCGCTTTGCTTCATCGGGGCTTTTCGGATAATCCGCCAGCGCGCGGCTGGCGGCCTTGATATCAATGAGCGATGCATTACTTGTCTGAAGCTCCTGCAAGTGGCGACGCACCTCGGCGCGGCCCTCATCCCATGACTGCGGCAGCCTCGCAATCTTTGACTGGTAGTGTTCGGCGCGCTTGCGGAACAGGTCGCGGACCTCGCGCTCGCTGCCATCGTCGGCAAGGATGTATTCCTGCGCTGTTAGCTTTGCCACGGCGGAGCCATAGGCAATCTGTGGCACCGGCACGCCGGTTTGTTTGACAGACAGCCATGCAACCGGAATGGTGAATGCGACGATGATGATGATGTACTGAGCGATCTGCGTCCAGGTGATTGCGCGCATCCCGCCCAGGAATGAGCAGACTAGTATGCTGGCCAGACCGAGAAAGATACCAACCGAAAAATCAATGCCGGTAAAACGCGATGTAATCAGGCCAACCCCGTAAATCTGCGCGACCACGTAGGTGAACGAGATGATCAGTGTTGCTGCCACCGAGATCAGCCGCACTGCGTTACCGCTACCATGGCCGCAGAAACGTGCAGCCAGATATTCGGGTACGGTGTAGCCGCCAAATTTGCGCAGGTAAGGCGCAATCAGCAGCGCGACCAGACAATAGCCGCCAGTCCAGCCCATGATGTAGGCAAGTCCGTCGAAGCCCTGCAGATAGAGACCGCCCGCGAGGCCGATGAAGCTTGCGGTAGAAATCCAGTCGGCTGCCGTCGCCATGCCATTAAACAGCGCCGGCACGCGACGACCGGCGACGTAATATTCGCTGATATCCGAGGTGCGGCTGAAGACGCCGATGGCTGCATAGACCACAATCGAGGTGAACAGAAAAAGATAACCCAGCCAGAAGCGGGGAAAACCTTCATGTTCCAGGATCGCGAGCGACACCAGCAGCAGGCCGAAACCTGCGGTGTAAAGGCTGAAGTAGCGGCTGAGCAGCCGGGCGAATTCAGTCGGTTTCATGTCCGCTTTCCTTGCCCGGTGCGGTACCGGCTTCTCGTTCCAGACGATTCACTGCATACGCATAGCCACCGATGATCAGTAAGTAGATCAGAGTTGTGCCTTGTGCCGCCATGTAGAACGGCATCGGCCAGCCACCCAGCGTGAGACTTGCCAGCTCGCGCGCAAAAAAAATCACGCCGAGGTTTACTGCGAACCAGATGCACAGTAGCGCCATCGTGAGTGTGCGTACCCGTACCCAGTAGCGCTGCCTAGCCGGCAGGGCAGAATGCTCATCATCTATCGGCGACTGCAAGTGATGCTTCATCTCAGTGAATACGGGCAGTTGGGAAGCTGATCCTGAACAGACAGCCTTTTTCGCGTGGAGGGTTGGTGATCATGATGTCAGCCGAATGGTGGGTGACAATCTCTTTCACGATCGCCAGACCGAGACCGCTGCCTTCGGTATCGCTGCCAAGTATGCGATAGAAGCGATCGAATACATGGGCACGCTCGGCCGCGGGTATCCCCGGCCCATCATCCTCGACTTCAATCACAGTGCGCATCTCATGATCCATCCCCGGCTCTGCGCGCAACCGGATCGTCACATGGCCGCCAGCACTGGAGTACCTAAGCGCATTGTCGATCAGGTTGTTCAGCATCTCGCGCAGCATGGTCGGGTTCCCACGCACAGCCGGCACACTTTCCTCTGTTTCAAAACCCAGATCAATGCGGCGCGCCATCGCTGCCTGTACCCACTCTTGCACCGTGTCTCGTGCCAGTGTCTTGATATCCACGGTATCGAGCGGCATCGATTGCGCAGATCGGTTTTCTGCGCGGGCCAGCGCCAGCAGCTGGTTGATCATGCGCGTCGCAGATTCCGAGCTTTTCGATAGCTGTTCCAGCGAGCGTTGTATCTCTTGCCGGTCTGACTGGCGCATCGCCAGCTCTGACTGCATGCGCATGCCCGCGAGCGGCGTTTTCATCTGGTGCGCCGCATCAGCAATAAAACGTTTTTGCAGCTGTATGCTTTGCGACAGGCGCGCCAGCATATCGTTGAGTGAGCGGACCAGCGGCGAAATTTCTTCTGGCACGCCACTGGTGTCGATCGGTGACAGATCGTCCGGGCGTCGAGATCGTATCCGTTCTTGCAGGGCAGTCAGCGGCGACAGGCCGCGTGTGAGCGCGAACCAGAGCAAGGTCAGCGCGACGGGAAGGATGATGAACTCTGGCAGTATCACGCCCTTGATGATCTGATTAGCCAGAGTCCGTCGCTTTTCCAGGGTTTCAGCGACCTGCACGAGCGCCATCCTGCGCGTTCCATAAGTAACGTTCGGGCTACGTAGCGGCTGAAGATTCACGTACAGGTAAGCGACCCGCACTTCGGTATTGCGCAGCTGCGCGTCGCGGATCATCGCCGACCAGGGCACCGGCAATTCCTCTTCCGCTGGCGCTGGCAGATCTGCGTCGCCGGCCACCAGCTCCTGCCGGGGACCGACAACCTGAAAGTACACATTGTCGATATCGTCTGCACGCAGCATGTCGCGCGCGGGGACTGGCAGGTCCACACTCAGTACGCCATTCGTTTCTCTTACCTGTTGTGCCAGCACCGTTACGCGGTCTTCGAGAGAACGGTCGAAAGGTTCATTGGCAATCGATGTCGCGGCGACATAGGTGATGCCGATGCTGACTGGCCACAGCAACAGCAGCGGCATCAGCATCCAGTCGAGGATTTCACCGAACAGCGAGCGCTGGCTGCTCTGATCTGCTTGGCCGGTCTTGCTGGAACGCGCGGGCGCGCCGGCTGGGCGACTGTTAGTCAGCACGGCAGATGTCAGGCGCTACCTGCGGCGCCGGGTTCGGCGGAAGGCGGCGCGAATTTCTCAAGGCAATAGCCCAGGCCGCGTACCGTCGCGATGCGCACGCCGCCGACCTCGATTTTTTTGCGCAGCCGGTGCACGTACACCTCGATGGCGTTGTTGCTGACTTCCTCACCCCATTCGCACAGGTGGTCGACCAGCTGTTCCTTGGAAACCAGACGACCGCTGCGCTTGAGCAGCACTTCCAGTAGCCCCAGCTCGCGAGCCGACAAATCGATCATATGGTCATTCATGTAGGCGATACGACCCACCTGATCGAAGCTCAGCGGGCCATGCTTGATCACCGTCGGCCCGCCCCCTGCGCCACGTCGTGTCAGCGCGCGCACCCGGGCTTCGAGCTCTGATAGCGCGAAGGGTTTGGCCATGAAATCATCTGCGCCGAGGTCGAGGCCTTTCACCCGCTGCTCAACCGAGTCACCCGCAGTGAGTATCAGCACCGGCACCCGCGAATCGCGCGAGCGCAGGCGCCGCAGCACTTCCAGTCCAGAGAGCTTGGGCAAATCGAGATCAAGGATCAGGAGGTCGAAGTCCTGCGTCGACAGCGCACTGTCTGCCGCCAATCCGTCACCGACACAGTCGGTCACATAGCCGGACTGGCGCAGCGATCGCGTCAGGCCATCGGCCAGCACGCTGTCATCTTCGGCAAGCAGGATACGCATGCGTCTTGTAAGTTATCTGAGTCAATGGGGCGCTTGCGCGAAGCAGGGCGATCGGCAGCACCGGGCAGCTTGCCAACGGCCTGCCGGTGTCCGAGCTCACCTAGTCTATTGGGTTTGAAGATTGCCAGCAACCAAGCATTTACGGGGAAATACCCGCAAGAGTTTTCTAAAGTGCAATATTTGGGCGTAAAAATACGCTTGCATCATCCACTGTTTTTTTATACAGTACTGTTCAACGCGAGGCTGTGCAATACCGGCGGCCTGATTACCCCCCCCTCACGCACCGAGAGAAATCCATGGACGACAAAAAACTGGCGAATTCCGAAAAGGGCAAGGCACTGTCAGCAGCGCTGGCGCAAATCGAGAAGCAGTTCGGCAAGGGCTCAGTCATGCGCATGGCCGATGGCGCGGTTGCTGAGGAAGTCCAGGTGGTTTCCACCGGCTCGCTGGGGCTGGACGTGGCACTCGGCGTCGGCGGTCTGCCGCGCGGCCGGGTGATCGAGATCTACGGCCCCGAATCTTCAGGCAAGACCACGATGACCTTGCAGGTCATCGCCGAAATGCAGAAGCTCGGCGGTACCTGCGCGTTTATCGATGCCGAGCATGCGCTCGATACGGTGTATGCGCAGAAACTGGGCGTCAACCTGCATGACCTCCTGATTTCACAGCCGGACACCGGCGAACAGGCACTGGAAATCACCGATGCACTGGTGCGTTCCAGCGCGGTTGACCTGATCGTGATTGACTCGGTTGCCGCACTGACGCCGCGCGCCGAGATCGAGGGCGACATGGGTGATTCGCTGCCGGGCCTGCAAGCACGTCTGATGTCGCAGGCGCTGCGCAAGCTGACCGGCTCGATCAACCGTACCAATACGATGGTGATCTTCATTAACCAGATCCGTATGAAGATCGGCGTCATGTTCGGGAACCCCGAGACCACGACCGGCGGCAATGCGCTGAAGTTTTATGCATCGGTCCGTATGGACATTCGCCGTACCGGCTCGATCAAGTCTGCTGACGAAGTAATCGGCAACGATACCAAGATCAAGGTCGTGAAGAACAAAGTCGCGCCTCCGTTCAAGGAAGCGCACTTCGACATCCTTTATGGAGAAGGCGTATCGCGTGAGGGCGAGATCATCGATCTGGGTGTCGAAGCCAAGATCGTCGAGAAGTCCGGTGCCTGGTACAGCTATAACGGCGAGCGCATCGGGCAGGGTAAGGACAATTCGCGCACCTACCTGAGAGAGCGCCCAGAGCTTGCACGCGAGATCGAGAACAAGGTCCGCGCTCATCTCGGCGTGCCGCAGCTGCCGCCGGCAGCATCTGCTCCGGTAGTGGCTGCTGCAGAGGATGCGCCCGCGCCGAAAAAATCTCGCGCGACGGCCGAGCTGAAAGAAGAGTAACCCGGGCATTTCATGCCCGCTCCCAAACCCAGCCTGAAGGCTCGCGCGCTGCGCTATCTGGCGGCGCGCGAGCATAGCCGTCTTGAGCTGGGGCGTAAGCTCGCGCGTCATGCGAGTGAAGATGACGATGTCAATGCGCTGCTCGACTGGCTCGAAGCGCAGAAATTTCTCTCCGAATCCCGTTTTGCTGAGTCTCTGGTGAATCGTCGGGCTGCCCGGTTCGGTAATTCACGCATCCTGTCCGAATTGCAAAGCCATGGTGTCGATGAGGCGACCGTATCAACACTGCGTACAGCCCTGATCGAGGGCGAGGAAGAGCGCGCGTGGCTGACATGGCAAAAAAAATTTGGCAGCGCGCCAGAATCTGCTGAAGCCCGGGCAAAGCAAATGCGTTTCCTGCAACAAAGAGGCTATTCTCACGCCGCGATACAGGCAACGATGAAACGTATCGGTCGAGGCATGACCGAGCAGGATTGAACGCACCGTCAAACTGGCGGACCCCGAGAAGCAGAATGACCTCGTCACTGGTTTAACCGCGGTAGCCCTGTGATAAACTGCGGCAGCTTTGCAGCGCCGCAGGAGCGGCACCAGTCGTAGAAGCTGCGACAGGCTGCACAATCGCTGAATCCGTGCCCGAGATCTGCAGGCACGTCATCAGTACTATGGAAGTGCCTACGAAGTAAGTTCAAAAACTTTACGGTCGCAGACTAGTGCCGGGCCTAGGTTTACAGGTTTACGCGTCGCACAGCTGCGCTGGCTCGCCATAAAACGCAGAACTACTCAGCGCCTCACCCATGCCCTTGTCAGTCCCCACTTCCCCCCGTGCACTGCGACATACCCGCAGCATCGAAGCACAGGCCTTCCAGCGTGAAGACGGTTTGTGGGATATCGACACGCACATCACCGATACCAAAACCCGCATTGCCGATCTTGCCTCAGGCGCCCGACCTGCCGGATCGCCGATCCATGATTTGTGGCTCAGGATCACCATCGACACCAGCCTGAATATCGTCGATGCCGAAGCCGTGTCCGATGCGGTGCCGTATCCGGGACATTGCAATACCATCGGTCCGGCCTACAAGAAACTGATCGGTCTGAATCTGCTCCGCAGCTTCCGTCGCGAGTTGAAAGATCGTTTATCTGGCATCGAGGGCTGCACGCACCTGACCGAGCTGGCCGGGGTGTTGCCAACCGCAGCGATTCAGGCTTTTGCCGGTGACGTGCTGCCAACGCGCGACGGCGCGACTGATGATGGCAGCACTCAACCGCCTTTCCAGATCGATCGCTGCCACGCGTTGCGGCGCGACGGACCAGCTGTAGAAAAATATTATCCGCGCTGGTTTATCAAGCCCGGCACATGAATGCAGTAATACCGCGATGTTTAAAAAATACCTGCTGCACGATTGAATTGAAATTATCCGATCATTCCTACCCATTGTGACTAGAGGGAAGTCCGCATGAAAATCCATGAATACCAGGGAAAAGAAATCCTGAAAAAATACGGCGTCACGGTGCCGCGAGGTATACCGTGCATGAGCGTTGACGAGGCAATCAAAGCCGCCGAGACACTGGGTGGCCCGGTATGGGTGGTGAAGGCTCAGATTCATGCGGGTGGACGCGGCAAGGGCGGTGGCGTAAAAGTCGCCAAGTCCATCGATCAGGTGCGCGAGTATGCGAACCAGATCATGGGCATGCAGCTCGTCACGCACCAGACCGGCCCAGAGGGTCAGAAAGTCCGCCGCCTGCTGATCGAAGAGGGCGCTGACATCAAAAAAGAGCTTTATGTTTCGATGGTCACTGACCGGATCTCGCAGCGGGTCGTGCTGATGGCCTCGTCCGAGGGCGGCATGGACATTGAAGAAGTCGCCGACAAGCATCCCGAGCTGATTCACAAGATCGAGATTGATCCTGCCACAGGCCTGAAAGACAAAGAGGCAGACGATATCGCAGCGAAGATCGGCGTACCCGCTGCATCCATTCCCGCTGCACGCACTTTGCTGCAAGGTCTGTACAAGGCCTACTGGGATACCGATGCATCACTGGCCGAGATCAATCCGATGATCCTCACGGGTGACGGTAAAGTGATTGCACTCGACGCGAAATTCAATTTCGATTCGAATGCGCTGTTCCGTCACCCCGAGATCGTCGCGTACCGCGATCTTGACGAAGAAGATCCGGCAGAAGTCGAAGCTTCCAAGTTTGATCTTGCTTATATCTCGCTGGACGGCAATATCGGCTGTCTCGTGAACGGCGCGGGTCTGGCAATGGCAACCATGGACACTATCAAACTGTTCGATGGCGAACCGGCAAACTTCCTCGATGTGGGTGGCGGCGCCACCGCAGAAAAGGTGACCGAGGCCTTCAAGATCATGCTGAAGAATCCTCACCTGCAGGCGATTCTGGTGAATATTTTCGGCGGCATCATGCGCTGCGACGTGATTGCTGAAGGCGTGATTACCGCCTCACGTGCAGTGTCGCTAAAAGTGCCGCTGGTTGTGCGCATGAAGGGTACCAATGAAGACATTGGCAAGAAGATGCTTGCCGATTCCGGCTTGCCCATCATCTCTGCAGACACCATGGAAGAGGCTGCGCAAAAAGTCGTCGCTGCCGCCAACGGAAAATAATCGCCAAGGAATTCACATGTCCATCCTGATCAACAAAGACACCAAGGTCATCACCCAGGGTATTACCGGCAAGACCGGTCAGTTTCATACCCGCATGTGCCGCGACTACGCAAACGGCCAGAACTGCTTCGTCGCTGGCGTCAATCCTAAGAAAGCCGGCGAAGATTTCGAAGGCATTCCCATTTATGCAAACGTGAAGGAAGCCAAGAAGGCGACCGGCGCAAACGTCTCCGTCATTTACGTGCCACCCGCAGGCGCCGCTGATGCGATCTGGGAAGCGGTGGAGGCTGAGCTGGATCTGACCATCTGCATTACCGAAGGCATTCCGGTGCGCGACATGCTGGCACTCAAAGACAAAATGAAGAAGGCCGGCAGCAAGACACTCCTGCTCGGCCCGAACTGCCCTGGCCTGATCACGCCTGATGAAATCAAGATCGGCATCATGCCCGGACATATTCACAAGAAAGGCCGCATCGGCGTCGTGTCGCGTTCTGGCACGCTGACTTATGAAGCGGTTGGTCAGCTGACTGCGCTGGGTCTGGGTCAGTCTACCGCCGTAGGCATTGGTGGTGATCCGATCAATGGTCTCAAGCACATCGACATC
>JACCDH010640712.1_pt1 | contig 21974 bp, 15 predicted proteins | sample 7442481 | NCBI WGS metagenome assembly JACCDH01 (sample SAMN15323433, study PRJNA562643) | freshwater metagenome | isolation source: river surface water | place: USA:Blue River Watershed | collected 2017-08-15
AGTGGACTTATCAGTGTTCGTTGATAGAGTGCATAGACGCCTTGTGCTTCAATCGCATGTTCAGCAATTATTTTGAAAATATCTTGATGTTTATTCCAAGCTGTTTGAGGTAGATTTTTAATCTGTAGATTTTGTTGAGGAGCATTTTCTGGTACGAGAAAATAAAGATCAGTCTCTTTTTGAAAGAAAATTTTCCAGAGATCTTTTTTGAAAGAAGCAAAGCGATAGGTGTATTCAAAAACATATTCGGTTAAAAGATTATGGGCAGTGATCATCAGTTGTAGGTTTTTAAATAATATTTTTTTTATCGATTCAAGTTCTTTCAGATGAAGTTCTAATATTTCATTATATTTTTTAATAAATCGATTGAGCTTTGCTTTGTCAGCTGTTTTATAAGTCTTAAAAAATGTTTGAAATTCGTTTTGCATGAGATTTAAAAAATAATTTAGTTGAGGAACAATCTGATATTCAGCTTCGTTGATTTCAGTAGTGACTGATGTTTGGGGAATCAAGGAAAAAAAAGATTGAGCTGCATCGTTGATCAGGGTTTCGTTGATTGAATTTTCTTTTGTTTGTAGTTGATGATACCAAGCGCGACGAATTGATTGCATGTACTTAATGCTATCTTTAACCTGCTCTGTTGTTTCTTTTTTAGACTCATACAAAGCAGTGCAGAGTTTTTGAATCGTTGGATAGGGGAGTTTGTTAAGGAGTTCATTTCCTTTTTTTTGGAGTAATAAAAAATTATGAAATACCGCTCCGTTGACAATAACAGGACTACTTTTTTCGATAATTGCATACGCCAAGTAATTAGTGACAGCACCGGTTTTTTGGGCAGTTGCTTCTTGGTGTGCATCAAGAAGTATAATAACGGGCTGGTTACTTTGTAAAAAAGAGATTGATAGTAAAAAAAAGATACCAATTATTTTTTGGTTATATATGAAACGACACCAAGAGCAGCGAATGCTACGCAGTATCCGGGAATCATTTCGGTTATTGAATATCCAAGCCATAAAAGATCTCCATTAAAAAAGCGCCATAATCCTGAACCAAGTGCTCCGCCGATGAGTCCTGCAAGTGCTCCTTGTTTAGATATTGAATACGAAGTAAGGCTGACAAGTACAAGGGGGCCAAAGCTGCTCCCAAGTCCTGACCATGCATATTGTACTAATGAAAATATCGAAACATTTTTTGGATAGGCAACAGAATAGGCAAAAAGCATAAAAAATAATAAAGAAACGCGATAGATGTTTTGAATATGCTTTGACGATGCGGTTTTGTTAATCAGTGTATGATAAAAATCATGGGTAAATGTTGTGGCAACAAGAAGTAATTGTGAAAGCATGGTTGAGAGAGTCGCTGCCAAAACGCCACAGAGCATTAATCCTGCAATAAAAGGATTAAAGTTTTGTAAAACCATTTGAATAAAAATCTGTTCAGGAGCGATGGTTCCAGGAAGTACATAACCAATGGCAATGATACCAACAAAAAGAGCTCCCGTTAATGCTAAAATTTGCCATGTGAGCCCGATGTATTTTGCTTTTTTAAGATCTTGAGCATTATTGCTTCCCAGTAACTTAGTTAAGATATGCGGCATACCAAAGTATCCAAGTCCCCAGGCCATGTTGTTAAGGAGTGTATGCCATGAAGTATGCGAAAAAGGAATGAGTGAGAGTGAGCGTGATGCAGCGTTGGTTGCAATTTCATTAATAGATGGATGTTGAAAAAAAAGCATACTTGGAACAAGGAGAATAACACCGAGTAAAAAAATAGCTTGAAAGCAATCGGTCCAGGCTGCTGCAAGAAATCCTCCGATAAGCGCAATGGCAAGAACAAGCAGCGAGCCAATGGATGTTCCGTAAGGATATGCAATATTAAATGTTGATTCACCGATAATACCAATTCCTTTAATCCCGGCTGCAATATACATGGTAAAAAAGAAAAGGGTGATGCTCGTTGCCAAAAGACGGAGCATGCTATTTTGTGCATCAAAACGAGTTTCAAGATAATCAATAAGTGTAATTGCTTGATATTGTTCGCTCATCTGACGAAGAGGAATGGCTACAAAGTGCCAGGTTGCCCACATGCCACCCACCAGTGCAAAAGCAATAATGTATGCATCACTGCCGTACAAAAATATTTGTGCAGGAAATGCTAAAAAAAGCCAATCACTCATGTCGCTTGCATGAGCAGAAAGTGCAGTGACCCAATAATTGACTGATCGATTGCCGATAAATGATTTGTCATCTGATGTGGGGCTTACCTTTGTTGTTTGAAAGTGTGCAGCTGCAAAGCTGATACAGCATAAAATGAGCGCATAAACAATAAAAGAAAGGATGAGGAGTGATGACATACTATCTCACAAGGTAAAAACATAATAGATTAAAAATAACATAATAAATACTATCAAATTTTATAATGAAAAGTAATTATTTGATTCTGTTTTTTAAAAAAGTATTGTTGTTAGAATGATTTAAATTATTGTTCTTTTGGTCGTTATAAACTACATTTGAGAATATTTGGTATTGTGTAAAAATATATGATAGGGAGGATATTTAGATGTCAGAACCTTTTAATAAAAATAGTCCTGAGCGTATTGCAGAAATGGCAGCATTGGAAAAAGAATTAAATCGTCGTTTTGAAAAAGGTGAGTTCATAAGAAAAAATGATCCTTACGGATATTATTTCTGGTGGGAAGAGGATATGGCTCAAAGAGTTGAAGAGAGTCGTCGTCAAAAAGCAATTGGTAAAGAAGCTTTTATGGAGTGGTGGTTTTTGCAACATAAAACATTACGCTATTCTTCTGAATGGCATTTCAGAGTGCGCGATTGGAAATCACAAGATAATATTGATCGTGCTGAATTGAATGATCATGAGTTTCCGTATAGTCATGGATTTTAATAGTAGAAAAAATTATTGAAAATAAAGAATCGATTGAATAATAAAAGTTCAATCGATTCTTTATTTTTAGGGCTGGTAATCATGATGACAGTCGAATTTTTGGATCGATATCAAATGCTTCAATTGTAGGATTGATATGGTGGAAATAATTTTCTGTTGAAAATCATACAACCCTACTACGCTAAAGCTACGAAGGGCAACCTTAGCTTTGTAATGTATAGATACTTTAATTTGGTCGTGCAGACGTAGCTCATCGAGCGAAGTCTGGTGGAGAGAGAGGGATTCGAACCCTCGATCCGGATTTCTCCAGATACCTGCTTAGCAGGCAGGTGCTTTCAGCCACTCAGCCATCTCTCCGCAGAATTTTTCAATCAATCGTTGTTCAAGAAAAACAGACGATTATGTTACTTGTAAGTATTTGTTCTGAACGCGCAATTTGCCTGAGAATTTTGCGTGTTGGCTGGTTGGCCTGCCGGCAGTAGCTCCATGGGAGCGAAGGCTGGTGCGCCCAAGAGGAGTCGAACCTCTAACCGCCAGATTCGTAGTCTGGTACTCTATCCAATTGAGCTATGGGCGCTTATAATCTATTACTTAAAAGTCTCTTTATGTTATCTTGGTTCTTTGTAAGTGTCAAATTTTATACTCTTTTTTTTGAAAGTTTTTTATGAAAATCAATTTATCAGTAAAAGTGACTCCCAATGCATCGCGTGAACGTATTTTGTATGATGAGCAAGGCATGATAAAAATATATGTGATGGCCCCAGCAGTTGATGGTAAAGCGAATGCGGCAGTGATTGCTCTGTGTGCTAAAAAGTTAGGGATCGCTAAAAAAAATATCAGTATTCAAGAGGGAGAAAAAGGGAGATTCAAAATAATATCAATTGAATCTCCCTTTGAAGAGGACTTGTTATTTAAGCGGTTGGGGCTTGAAGTTCAAACAACCTTTTTATAATTTTACCAGGCATAATTCATGCTGAGATGAAATTCTGAAGCGCTTTCCCCAGCTTTTTTATTACGATCAAGTTTATAGCCCCAATCGATTTTTGCAGGAACGGGTTGAACAAGATTAAGTCCAAATCCGACTGAGTGGCGCATAGTGAAGTTATTACGTTTAATTAATCCTAAATCTTCTGGCGCAATACCATCGGTTACGGTATCCCATCCAGCACCTGCATCATAAAAGAAATGTCCTTTCATGGAATAGTCAGGTACGAGAGGAAAAATAAGTTCAGCATTAAATTGTAATGCTTTTTTGCTGCCGAGTGGCGCTTCAGTCAATGACCATGCTGGCCCAATGCCGCCCCATAAGAAGCCTCTAACGGTTCCTTGTCCACCCATTTGAAAGAGTTCTTTGTAAGGAATTTTTTTATCACTTTCAAATTTATCAATAAATCCGCCTCGTCCATGAAGCATTAACACGAGTGAATCGGGTCCAATGATTGGTGTGTACCAACTTCCTTCAACTTCACATTTATAAAAGCTGAATGTCTGGTTTACAAAAGGAAAAACACATTTGGTAACCAATTCAAGTTTGTATCCTTGGTTTGGATAAATTTTATGATTACGGGTATCTTTGGCAAGGGTGAATGAGAACCAATTAATAGTTCCTTCAATAAAGCGTCCATTTACAATTGGTTGTAAAAGTTTAGCATTCATTCCTTCAACAACAAGATTCTGTTTGTTGTACGAAACATGTTCAGTGCCGATTTCGGTATACCATTGTAATTTAGGATCGATCCAGTCAAGTGCAGAACCGATTTGTGTCGAGATTCCCCAGAGTTTTTCTCGTGGTTGATTTTGAAGATAACTCCATTGTTGGTATTCATCTCGTTTAATATAGATTGAAGCACCGAGTGAAATTTTGCTGTCTAAAAAGTAGGGATCAAAGGTTCTTAATTCTGCACGTTGAAAACTTTTTGGTGATGCTTGAATGATGGCACTTGCATCAAAACCGAGTCCTGCAATATTTGCTTTGCCAAGATCAAGTCCGAATTTAAGACTTTCATCGGCAGATGATCGATCGGCCCCATAAGTCATGTTAAAGTTTAAATGTCCTGTTTTTGCTTCATGCACTGAAAGTTCAAGATCAGCAAGTGTTTCGGTAACTTTATTAATTTTCCAGTTGACTGATCCGCGTTCAAAGTAACTTAAATATTCAACATTCATTTTTGATTCTTGAAGCTTGCGGCTGGTGATAAGATCGCCTTCTTCAAAAGTAACTTGGCGACGAATAACTTTATCACGTGTAATTTTATTGCCGACGATGTTAACGTTGTTCACAAATAATTTATTTGATTTTTCAACAACAAAATTAATATCAACAAGGTTTTGATCTTCAAGTGGTTTTAATTGTGGATAGACATCGGCAAAAATATAACCATATTCACCTAATCGATCTTTAAGGTGATTGATTGAATCAACCACTTTGGTGCGTGAATAAAGATCACCTTCTTCAAAGGCAAGCTCTTTTTTCAGTTCATGTTCATCAAATTCATCATCATGACATTCAACCGAAAGATATCGAATTTTAAATCGATGATTTTCTTTAATGTAAAAGGTGACATCGCGTTGTTTGTCGTTGACAGGCGTAATATCAACGCCGGTCACTTTGGCCATTAAAAAACCTTGATCTTGATAAAAATATTCAATGCGATGTTTATCTTGTTCAAGCATAATTTCATCGATTTTACCTGAGTCATCAGTGCTACTTAAGATCCATTGTGGACGAGTGAATATGAGATTACAGAATGCATAAAAAGGAACTTGATCTGCACCATGAAAATTAACTTTTCTGATTTTAACTTGAATTCCTTCATCCACGGTAAAAACACCTAATTTTTTTTGAGGGTTTTCGGGATCAGGAATAATTTCTGTGTTGACATGAACATTTAAATATTGCGCTTCGCGATATAATTTTTTTAGATCATGAGCGATGCGAATCATTTTTTCAGTATCAAATCGATCATTTTCTTTGAGATGTAATTTTTCAAGCAGATTGTTTTTTTCAAAATGATTAACTCCTTTGAAAACAAAATCATCGATTGGTGCATATTCTTCAAGTGTTATAATGAGATTTGTTTCTTCGTTTGAAATTGGTTCTTCATTAATGCTGATCTGACTAAAAATGCCCAGATTATAGAGTTGATTAATCGCTTGTTGTGAAAGGCTTTTATCAAAAGGTTTTCCTATATCATAAGGAATTCTGTTTTTGATAGCAGCTTCATCGATGCTTTTTGATCCTTGAATAATAATATTCTTAATCAAGGGAGCGTTTGTAGAAGAAGCATAGACAGAGATGGTATGTAATGAAAAACAGCTTAGTAACACGAAGAGAAGTGGTGATCTTTTTTTAAGAATCTTTTTTTTGTACATCATGTAAATCTCTTTCCTTTTTTTTTAATTGAGCAACCAATATTTTTCAAAGGTATTCTTGAGCTCTATGATACCCTTGATATTGATGATTATCAAGGTCGGTTATAATAATTTTTTATGCTTTGATATCCGACGCTTGAAAGAATAATAAAAAAAGGCTCGACAAACATGCGTAAACGACCGCATCCATCAGCTCCCGTGATGCCCCAAAAATATCCTGTTGGAATGATTAAAAACCAGAATCCACACCAATCTTTTTGTATGATTATTTGATAGATTCCAATGAGTGCAAAAAATATGCAGATCAGTCGAATAATAAGTTCAAAGATGCCTAAAAAAATAAGAAAATAAGAATCTGTTTTGTAGACAAGGTATTGCATAATTTTTTGATAGAGTGTTCCTGAAAATTTAAAAAAAGAACATTCTCCTCCTTTTATCTCAGTCGAAAGTAGAACTTTGAGATGATTAGTGTAAAGCCCCATGAGTGTTTTGAGCATCTGAGTTATCCAGACTTGTACTGCAGCTACGGGATGGGTGAGCATGGTTTGTATGCAAAGATTTTGAATTTGATTAAATGCATGAGGATCGGCATAATTTTGAATAGGATATTGTTTATGTAATCTTTTTTGTTCTTCTTCAAAAGAAGTACCAGAAATGTTTGCTTGTAGGTGCGGCAGAAAAAAATAATAGAGATTTACTTTATCAACTGATTTTAAATAATGGTATCCAAATATGCGATAATGGCAGTGCATAAAGATGAGTGGCAACAGTGCGAAGCTGCAAGCAAAAATAAATATTGATTTAATTTTGGTGTTCATTTTTTTTTTATTCTGTAATAAAAAACTGATGATCCAAAAAGGAATCAAATATAAAATTGATGGTTTGATGAGCATTGAAAAACCAAAAATAATAGCAGCAAAAAAGAATAAAATATTGTTTGGTTTTTTGACATGATAATTTTTGAGTAATAAAAAAAATCCAAGGGTGATCAAAAAAACCATGAGCGTTTCTGTTAAAAAAAAGTGTGGATATATCATATATCCCAGATTGATGCTGGCAAGCCAGATCGTTACTTTTTTTGATGCAGAGGTAAAATATCCTGCACTTGCATATAATAATAAAATTGAACAGCAGGCAAGTATAATTTGTGCAATGATAATTATGTAGTTACTGTGATAAAACATGCGAAAAAAAGACATAAAAAATGGATATCCAAGTCCAAACCACGTTGAAAGTTTTGCTGGTGCATCATAAAAAGATCCTGTTTTTTCATAGGTTTTGAGTAGATGAAAATAGGCTAAAGAATCATTTTCAAGGCGTGATGAAAAAGCTGGAATAAAAAACCAGATTAAAGCAGAACCACTGAGATAAAAAATGAGAGGATAGATCCAATAATATTGTTTATTGTTGCTTTGATTCATGATAGGTCTGTTCAGTGTTTACGAGCCATAAATTATCTTTTGATGCAGTTCCTGCAACAAGGTTGTCAACGAGGGTCATAGCGGTCAGCATTGCATGATCTTGATTATTATATTTATGCATGCCGTTTCGGCCGATGAGATATAAGTTCTTGATGCGATTTAAATATTGTTTGATTGTATCAAAATGTGCATAGCTACCAAAATATGCGGGATACGCTTTTGGAGATCTGATTACGGTTCCATCACAAACATGTTCTGCAGCGATTAGTCCTATTTTTTCTAATTCTTGAGCAGCAAAAAGAATAAATTTTTCATCATTCATATTCCATAATTCATCACCTTCGTTGCAAAAATATTCAAGGCCAACCCAGGTTTTAAGGTGATCAGCTGCCATGTAAGGAGACCAATTGTTAAAAATTTGAAGTCGTCCTACTTTGACATCATTTTCTTGGATATAGATCCAATTATCTTTCATAGTAAAGTGAGAAAGTTTTGCTTGCATTTCGCTGTTGTTGCTGTCAAGCAATAATCCGACGGTGATGAAATCACGATAGGTTAAATTTGATGCAACATCACTCACAACTTCAGGAATTGCAAAGCCATGAAGATTATGGACAAGATCTTTGATTGGCATCGTTGAAATACAGAGATCAGCATTAAAAGTAACGGTGCTGTTATTTTTTTTATCGAGCGCAATGACTGAAGTGATTGCTTGTCCATTTCCTTGAATGGCAACTACTTCATGATCAGTATATATAATGCCTCCCTTTTTTTTTACTTCTTCTGCTACATGTTCCCACATCTGGCCTGGGCCAAATTTAGGATATAAAAATTGTTCAATGAGGCTTGTTTCAACTTCTTTTTGGGAAATGGAACTGCTTTTGGTGAATAATTTTTTCCATGCATCTTTGAGTGCAGCTGCTATGGAAACACCTTTAACTCGTTGAGCACCCCATTCAGGTTTAATAGCATTGCAAGGAACTCCCCAGACTTTTTGTGTATAATCTTTGAAGAATGTTTTATATAATTCTTTGCCAAATCGATTGATAAAAAAATCTTCAAGACTTTTTTCTTTTTTGATCGGTTTAATACAGATTTTAAGATAACTGCTGATAATGCGCAGCATGCGAAAAAAACCAAGATTGGTGATGGTGCGTAAGCTTATTGAAATAGGGTAATCGAAAAATTTTCTTAAAAAGAGAATGCGAGATAGTCTTTTTCTAACCATCAAAACATGATCAGTCTGTTTTGCTTCAGGGCCGGTTAAATTTTCTGCTGTTTTTTCAAGCGGCATCATGGAGAACCACCAGTTCATTACACGATCTGATTTTGAAAAAAAACGATGTCCGCCAATGTCAATCCGATTTCCTTTATAATTAACCGTCCTGGAAAGTCCTCCCATCATATTTGTCGCTTCAAGAATGATTGGTTGATAATCGGTTCTAATGAGGAGCTCATAGGCAGCCGTTAGTCCTGCGGGACCCGCGCCAATGATAAGAACAATTTTTTTTTCCATTATAGTTCCTTATTTTTTCCAAGAGTTATTAAAAGAAAAATAGCGAGCAGCGTTGTAATTAAAAATCATTAGTATTCCCGTGGTAAAAATTTTAGGAATAACAAATGATGAAAAGTAATGCGTTTTGATGAAAAAACTTAAAATGCCGAGTCCAACAATAAAGCTACACATATTTGCTGTGACATGTCGTGCGTAAGCAAGTGGGAGTGAAATGTTGTTGCGCGTGAAAATAAAAAAATTGCAAAGAAAGAAATTAGTAGAAACACCGCCAATAAAGGCAAAAAATGATGCGAGAATATAATTGTATTGAACAAGCGGCAGACTCGCAAAGAATATTCCAAAATCAACAAGAGCTGCGGTAGCGCCAACACAGACATATAAAAATAGATGGTACATAAAACTCCTTTTTCTGTATTCATATTTTTATTCTATTTATGATGTACCATAGATTATTTTTTGGGGCAAGGATCTCTTGTTATTCTTTTAAAGAAGCTGCTCTTTTGACATGATTTGCAATGATATCAAATTCTTGTTTCTTACAGGTATGATCTGGCTGCCAGGGAAGAATGTTGTTCTGTATATTTTTAATAAAGGAAAGCGGCAATAATTCTGTAGTCAGTTGTTTTTCATCTTGATGCGGTGAAACAACAAAGCGCACATGATTGTGCATGGGAGAAATATTAATATCAAGATCATTAAGAGTCTGTTTTTTGATTATAGTGTGCATGAGTGGACAAAAAATAAAAAGCGGAAGTGGATATAAAAATGATTGATTACTCTGTTCTTGTTGATGCGCAATAAACCAAAAATCACGATGCGATGGATCTAAGGTATGTGAAGGGCCTGCTATGAGTGATGGAATAATTTTTGATACCCACGTTTGATTGGCTTTGTCTTCGGTTGTTTTTTTAGTAAGATCATAGCTTAGTTTTATTTGAATAATGTGTGTCGGTTTTTCACTACATTTAAAACGTTGATCACTATAGTAACGTGACGTTGAAACCCAATCCATTTTTTGGATCGGATCATTATCAGAATAAAAATTATAGATCCGTTTAAAGGTTTTTGCATCAGTTGCATAGTGATCAGTTTCTGGTTGAATGGGGGTTCCTAAAAGATAGAGTCGATCAATAGAGAGTATTCTTCCTTCGGGAAAGTAGTTAAATTTTTTTTCTCCTTGAGCGCGGTGTATTTTTTTTGGGTTGCACTCTTCTAAGAAGTGATACATTTTAAGTGCTTCTTCATGAAGCTCAGCTGCAGGTTTCTGTTTTGTGGCAAGTAGAGATCGAGCTTGATTGATGCCTGCAAGATTGAGAGCAACATTGCCTCCATGGCTATGTGCAGCAATAATAATTTTTGTTTTAAATCCTTGATTTTCATATTTTGTTATTTCTTCAGACAATGCATTATAAAGACGCAATGCTTCTTGACGGCGTCGTTGACGACTTAAAAGTCCACTCCAACCAAAGGTATAAAACTGTGAAACATTGTTCTGTTTCATGAGTGAATTGATGTCGGCATATGCTTTAATTAAAGCGGGAGCAATTTTTTTAAAAGGATCATTTATTGGCATGGTATAGTCGGGATTGATATGAAAAAGTCCTCGATTAAGCATCGGTTGATCTTTGTAAAAAAAAGGATCTTTGCGCATAAGTCGTGTGGTTTTAACATAATGAGAACCTTTAAAATCATCATTAATAACAGGAAAAAAGCTAAGAAGCCCTAAAGAGCTTCCGAATGTTCCATGAATAAAAACATGCAAGGTGATCTGTTTTTTTGGTTTATACTTCTGTTTTTTTAAAAGAAAAAAAGGACTTAAGAAGAAGAATTGTGCTATGATGAGTGCTCCAATTCCACCAAGAATTACTTTCCATGATTGATTGAGAATCTGCATGCCTGTTTTCCTTACTTCATTATGCCTTCTTTTAATATACTATTAATAATAATTTTTTTGAACTGCTTTGAACAAGAGATTGTTGCTATACAAGAATTTTTAAGATTGTATCCCGCTCCTTTTATTGCTATGCTTATTTTGAAATGAAGAGTTCTATGGTGAACGTGTGTAAAAAGATATTTATAGAGGTTTGATCGATGAAAATTTCATTAGCATGGATATCAGAATATTTTAAAAATAAGAGTTTAACGTCAGTCTCACCTGAAGAGATTCAGAGCCGATTTAATCAAGTGACGGCAGAAATTGAACATTTTGATGTTGTTGAATATTCGATGAATCAACTTGCTTTGGCTCAGGTGACAGCAGTTACTCATGATGCAATTGAGTTGATCATTGATGAATGGAATCAAAAATGTATTTTGCCTCCTAAAACAACGCGAGCAATACATGTTGGCGAGCGACATCTAGTTTTTAAAGATGAAGCAGGAGTTCGTTTTGCAACAGCACGTGATTTATTAAGCGAAAAAGAATTTGAGTTACCGCCTTTTTTTATCCCTGAATCTGAAAAAGATGGATCATGGAAAAAGCGAATTGATCAAAAAGATATTATTTTTGATGTTGATAATAAATCGATTACCAATCGTCCTGATTTGTGGGGACATTATGGATGTGCACGTGAAATTGGGTCATTTTTAAAAAAAGAAATTATTTCGTATGATCTAATAAGTGGGTCGATTAAAGATAAAATCTATGAACATGAAGGGAAATTTCAAGGAGCTTCTCTTACTATTAAAAATCAAGCTTTAGATTATTGTTCAGTTTATTCAGCAGTTTATCTGCCTGAAGCTCCATATCAAGCATCTGAAATTGCTATGGCATTTCGTCTGATTCGTGTTGGCAGTAAACCGATTCATGCGATGGTCGATATAACCAATTATATTTTGTATGATCTAGGTCAACCGATGCATGCATATAATGCGGATGAAATCGTTGGGGATCTGGTGATTCGTCAAGCAAAAGATAAAGAAAAAGTTTCATTATTATCCGATCTTGAAGCGACATTGACTTCAGAAGATCTTATCATTGCTGATCAAAAAAAAGTACTCTGTTTGGCGGGGATTAAAGGTGCAGCACATGGTTCAATGGACCAGAAAAAACATGCGGTGCTTCTTGAAGCGGCAACGTTTCATGCGGCAACCATTCGTCGTTCTGCATTGCGTCATAAATTACGAACCGATTCTTCAGCACGTTTTGAAAAAACATTGGATGAAAAACGAACAGTATGTGCTCTCAAGCGCTTTCTTTTTTTAGCCCAGCAACAAGGACTTATTGATCAGAAAGAATATGAAGCAGTTGTTGTTGGTAAAATTCCTGAACCGCATGTTATCACGGTAAGCCATGCTTTTTTACAAAGTCGATCAGGTATCGATTTGACAAAAGATGATGTCATAAACCCGCTTGAAGCAATGGGTTTTTTGATTACTGTTTTACATGAAGAGCAAGAAGTTTTGTATCAAATCACTGTTCCCTCATTTCGAGCAAGTAAAGATGTCCGCATTAAAGAAGATATTCTAGAAGAAGTGGTTCGACATTATGGTTTTGATCGAATTCCTGTTTTATTGCCACCGCTTATCAAGCAACCAAAATCATTAGATGCAGTGCTTAAAACTCGTTTGATTAAACGCTACTGTGCATACAAAGCTGCCATGATTGAGCAGATAAATTATGCTTACATTGATGATCAGATTTTACAACGACTTGGATGGATTTTTGAAAATCCTGTGCAGATGATTAATCCTGTTGCAGAAAATCAGAAAACAATGGTGCAATCGTTGTTGCCAGCTCTTTGTAATAATGTGATTGAAAATATGCATGAAGCAGATCAACTTCGCTTTTTTGAGCTTGGGCGTACGATGATACTCGGTGAAGAAATTATTGTTGAAACAAAAAAAATTGCTGGCATTTTTTTTAATAAAAGAGCCGATGTTGATTTTTATCAATGCAAAGCGGTACTTGAAGGATTATTTAATCTCTGCGGCATGAAAAAAGTTGAGTGGAAGCAAGTGACTGAAAAACGAGAAGTCTGGATGCGACCATATCGCACAGCAGAACTCTGGTTTGAAGGCGTGATGCTTGGTTATGCTGGTATGATGAATAATGAGATATTGTATGCGCTTGGCGGCATTGAAGAAAGTTCTGCATTCTGTTTTGAATTATTGTATGAACCACTTCTTGCACCTCGTGAAACAACACGCTTGGCACCACTTTCAAAATATCAAGGAAGCTCATTTGACTTTGCTTTAATGGTTCCGCGCGATCAGACTGTTGCTTCGCTTGAAACAATGATTTTAGAGTTAAGTGATCAGATTGTTGATCTGCAATTGTTTGATTTTTATGAAAAAAAAGAATGGAAAGAACATCGTTCAGTTGGACTGAGGATCTGGGTGCAGTCGCATGAACAAACATTAACGAAAGAGATGATTGATGCGGTGCGCACGATGATTCTTGATGCATTGGCTGTGCGGTCGGTTACGTTACGTGCATAAAAAAGAGAAAGGGTCTGTTTGTATGGAAAATAAAAATTGTTGTCGAGCATTTTGGTCAATTTTAGTAGTTGGACTTCTTTGTATTGTTGATCAAGTGAGCAAATATTTAGCTCAAGTATATTTACATGATGCTGATATTATTTTGAGTCCTTTTGCAAAATTAACATTGGCATACAATAAAGGGATTAGTTGGAGTCTTTTAACACCGACGAGTTTACAAGGTGAATATGCGTTAATAATTGGCATTATGATCGTTTTATTAATCTATTTAATTCATGTGAAACAAGAACTACAAAAAGGTAGAAATCTTTTTGCTGAATTATTGATCATCGGTGGGGCGCTTAGTAATCTTATTGATCGAGTTACTCAGGGAGCGGTTGTTGATTATGTTTTACTTCATTATGGTACATGGTCGTTTCCTGTTTTTAACCTTGCGGATCTGTTTATTTTTGTTGGGTTTTTATTATTTCTGAAAAAGGGGTTTTGCCATGAATCTTGTTGAGCGTACAGAATCGTTTTTTATTCAATGTGCAACGGTTGGCCCTTGTGGAAACATGCCGTTTGGTTCAATTATTGCTTCTGGCCTTGGCTTTCCTCTGATTTTATTATTACGTCTCATGAAATATTTGCAGACCGATTTATATCTTTTAAGTTTTATGGTTTTGAGTCTTCTGCTCTGCGCAATTTTAGAGACAGCATTACTTTCATTATCACCTTATGAATATCATCGTGTGGTTTTAGGAAGTGCAATCGGAATTTTTTGTGCGTTTGCGTATCAACCGTTTGCGTTTACCTGGATGATTGTTGGATTTGTTCTATTTCATCTGGTGAGAATTGGCGTGGGGATTATTATGCAACAGTGGTGGCAGATCGATTTTCATCTGTTGCCAGGCATTTTGGGATTTCTGGTGCGCGATTTGATCGCGGGTGTTGCAACTAATATTCTTTTTTTTATCATTCGATTTTTTCTGTAAATAATATTTTGGTGGTGACATGACAGGCGGGTTAATATATCAAGTAATTTCAAAAGTATCTGCTGTGTTAGTCACGATTTTGTATCCGATTTATTGTTATGGATGTCGGTATGAAATTGTTGGTGAACGAGGACTGTGTGGTTCTTGTGAGCAGCGATTGCAGCCGGTTGTTTCAACCATCTGTTCAGTGACGACAAAATATGAACTTCCTGTTTTTGCGGCCTATGCGTATCGCGGGCCGATCTGTGATATTATTCGAGCAAAAAAGCGTTCTGATGCATGTGCTGCGCATGCACTTACATTGATGATCGATGAGGTGCTCGGTGAATTGAAAGGTGAAATTGATTATCTGATTCCGGTTCCCTTACACAAGACGCGTCAGGCTGAACGTGGATTTAATCAAGCTGCTGTGATGACAAAAGAATTGGCACAGCGCTGGCATATTCTCAATAAAGATGTCATTGTTCGATTAAAAAATACGCCGTATCAAGCTTCAGTTTCAGCTCTTGAACGACAAAGTAATGTTGAAGGTGCATTTGCATGGAAGGATGAACGAATGAAAATTGAGCTTGCTGGCAAACGCATTTGTATCGTTGATGATTTGTACACGACGGGTGCAACGGTGAGTGCCATGGCACGCCTTTTGATTTCTGCGCGGCCTCAATCAATTATAGTGATTGTTGCAGCGAGAGCGATTGATGAATGATCCGTCTTCACTCTACGAGCTACGCCGTGATTTTATCCGTCTTCGCTAAAGCTATCGGTCGTCGCTAAGGCTATGCCCGACAAGCGCCGTGATTTTATCCGTCTTCGCTAAAGCTACGCCGTGATTTTATCGGATTGTACTAAAACTTTTTTGCCTGCAAATGCAATTGCTACACAGATAATCTGAGTGATTCCGCGTGCCTCAAGTTCTGCTTTATAGTTTTTTTCTTTGATTTGAGTAAGTCCTGTTTTAACTGCTGCTTCAAGTGCTTCTTCGGTCATATTTTTTGCTCGTTTAAATTCGATAATAATACCAAGCTTTGATGGATCTTTAGGAATAATCATCACATCATATCGACCGCCACCACTTTCACGATTCGACTTTACTTCATGTGTTTCTTGCAAACAGACTAACATGCCAAGAACAAACATATGATAAAATTTCTCTGGTTCGTCGTCTGCGGTGTCAAGCGAACTTAAGACACGTTCAACCGTTCTTTCAAAGACTTCTTTAAACGATTCAAGATCTCCTGAAATTAAGTCTCTGAGTATGTTTTGATAAGTCGAAAGATTTAAAGTTTTTTCGAGCCATTCATTAATGGTATTTCTATAATATATTTTTACTTCTTTGTTTGGAATAACTAATGAAAGATATTCTATGTCATCTTTAAAATATCGTTTTTCAAATGAAAGATATCCGGTCAACAACAAAAAATTAAAGGCGACATCTGGCAAAGTGAACAAAGAATCAAAAGTAACATAATCAACGCGCTCTTTTTCAATACTGTTTCCCAGCATCAATTGCTCAAGATCTTCCTTAAAGCTTGCTGGTGTTTTTTGAATAATCTCTTTGATTAAATTATTGTTGCCTGAGTTCATCCAATGAGCAGCAAGTTCTTTGGTTTTTGCATATGACAAGACCGACCATGGATTATACATGGTGATCTGTTGTCCAACTTGGTATCCATTGTACCAGGCCCGAATTTTGTCTAAATTATCGATTTCATCGTAATATTCAAGTAATGCAACAACTTCTTTTTCAGAAAACCCAAAATGCTCTGCATACTCATTATTTAGAAGAGTACGGACAAATAAATTATTAAATCCACTAAAAATCGATTCTTTTGAAACACGCAAAATGCCAGTCAAAAATCCTTTTTTAAGGTGAACATTTCCTTTAAGTGCTGAACCCAAAAATCCGAGTGTAAAATCTATAATTTCTTGGTAATATCCATTTTCAAAACCTGAAATAATCGGGGCATCGTATTCATCAATAAGTACGATTGGTTCGTGATTATAGTGTTTGTGAAGATAAAAGCATAATTTGAGTAATGCTCGCTCAAAGTCTCCTTGAGACCCTTTTTTTGTAATAATGCTTTGAATTTCCTTTTTTTCTAGTGCATCAATTTTATCTGATTTTAAAAGATAATCATGTCTTTTGTATTCAAATAAAATAACCTCTTGCAACACCTCATAACACGACGCCCAATTTAATTTCTTTGCATCTTTGAGTGTTAAAAAAATAACCGGATATGTGCCCTGATGCTCCATAATGTCTGGATATTGCTCTATGGCAAGACTATTAAATAAATGTCGATTTGATTGTTCAGTTTTTTCAAAAAAATACTTAAGCATGGTCATGTTAAGTGTTTTTCCCCAACGACGTGGACGTGGAAGAAGAACGACAGGTGAACTCTCGCTTATTGCCTCTTTAATAAATAAACTTTTGTCGATGAGATAATGATTTCCTTCAACTACTTGTTTAAAATCGTCTGTGCCGAGTGCTATTGTTTTTTTATTCATCTTGTAACCTCTATATTTTTTTCACCAATCATTATAGCATGGGTTTTTATTATAGCACAGAATGGGGTTTATTATAGTTTGAGGATAAAAAAGAGATCTGATTTAAAAAATGAGCATAAAAAAAAGAGAGCTTTTTTACGGCTCTCTTTTAATTTTGTAATCTACGTGATGTTGATTAGTTTTGGTTTGCTGTATACCAGGTATAACCTTGTGGAACAAGAACAGCTAAAACTGCTGCTGCTAATGCTGCTATTGTTACTTTATTTGTTAATACTTCTTTAGCTGCTTCCATTTTTTTGCCAGCGTTTGCTTTTCTAGCTGCAAGACTTGCACGAATAACTTGGGTCAAAAGAGCAATGCGTGAAACTGCGTTAACGGTATTAAGAGTAATAGCAGCTGCATTTTCTTGTGACCTATCAAGATTCATAGCACGATCTGCATTTAAGCAATATTGTGATAATGTAGCATTTTTAACATGTGAAGGTATTGCTTTGACGAATTCTACTGTTGAGTCTGTCCAGGATGCTGCTTGTAATGAACCTGCTGCTAACATTGCTACGAGAGCTATTTTTTTAAACATAATTATTTCCTTATAGTTTATATTAAACCATTTATTTGATTATCTATTAAAACTACGCTGTTTTATAGAACCTCAATATTTTAAACTCAAATTTATATACAAAAATAAAATAACGTTATTTCATAATCTAAAATAAATATAAACTATTCATCTCAAATTATAATCAAATGGTAACATGATTTTTTCTGAGTTGCAAGTCAAAAAAGTGTGACAGTTGAAAATTTAATGAAAAAACGATCTATTTAAAAAAAATACTTCAAAAAGATCGTTTTTTGACTTCTTTGATTGATCAATTCCCTTTATAATGAGCGATTTTGACGATTTGGATTGAGCCGATTGAGTGTTTCATCAAGTATTGGGTCTGTGGTGGTAAAATCAACATTTAAATATGCTATGTGTGTATTGGTACTTATTGTTTCAGGAAGAGAAGAAAATTTATTTTTACATGCATTAACACAGAAAATTTGGGCATTGGCTGCAAAAGAAGCTGGAATTGAGGTGAATTCATTATTTTCTATGTGTAAATAAGAGAGTTTGTTCATTTTTCCGATACCGCGAGGAAGCGAAGTGAGCCAATTATCATTGATTTGTAATTCGGTCAATTTTGACAGTTGATCGATATTTGCAGGCATGCTGGTCAATTCATTGCTGTTTAAAAAAAGTTTTTTGAGATGAGTCATAGTGTACAATGCATCGGTGAGTGTTACACAGAGATTAAGAGATAAATCAAGAATGCGAACTTCAGGTGCTAAATAAATACCGGCTGGAACATCGGTTAATGAATTATTGCGTGCATAAATTTCTTCAAGTGCAACAAGATTTGCGAGTGCAGGATCAATGGCCTGAATATTATTATTTTCTAAATGTACAACACGCAGATTTGTCATCGCTACAACTTCAGCAGGAATTTCAGTAAAGGTATTATTGTGTGCATATAAAACATCATATGAGGTAATATCAGGAATTTGTGCAATGCCACGAAGGCTTTTAAGTCCTGCGTTGTATAAATCAAGTCCATAATGTGCTTTGTTTGTCCATCCAAGGCTTAAAAGTTCTTCAACAGAATCAAAGCCAATGATGATGCCATCTTTCCAATATCGATTTTGGATAAAAAATAATTTTCGATCAAGCGTGTCGTTACGTGGTTGAACGGGCAAATATTCTTGCATAGGATTACCGAGAAGTTGGATAGAAAAAATATTTTTTAAGTACTGCATCGTATCGCTTAAACTAAAGCACTGATTAAATTCCATGTTGCAGCTGCTTAAGACCGGCATGCCGGTCATGGTGTACGGGAGGTCTGCTAATAAATTCCCTGCAATGTTGAGAGCTTCAAGATGGGTTAAATTGCTGATGAGTGAAGGAAGTTCAGTTAAAAGATTCGAATGGAGGTCAAGAATAATGAGTGAAGGTGCAGTGAAAAATGAAGTATCAAAAGAAGTTATTCTGTTTTTTCCTAGTGAAAGATCAGCAAGTTCTGGAAATTGATTTAAAAAAGCAGGAACTTCGGATAAAAAATTATCATAGAGATTGAGTGTGACCAGTGATGTAAGTGCTGTGATGCTTGATGACAGCGATGTAAGATTATTGTTTGATGCATTAAGAGAGAGAACTTCATTTACATAGCTCAGTGTTTCAATGCCGTCAAGACTTAAAAGATGTGCACCATGAAGATTGAGATACTGATTTGATGGAGACTCCCAGCCCAATTGTTTCAATTCATTGAATGAGGTAAAGGTTTCATTGATGTATGTGTCCCATATTTTATTGGTTGCAAAATCTGCTTTCTTTTTGATCGGATTATTGTTGAGCGACGTGAATGCAGTCAATGTTGTGTATGACATGGTCGATGAGATCGTAATAATATTGTTATCATTCAGATTACACGTGATGAGCGAGGGCATAGTAATTAATGAATCGGGAATGCTGGTGATCTGATTATCTTGTGCATCAAGATAGGCTAAATTGATTGCTTGATTAATGTTTGAAGGAAGCGTGCTCAGTTCATTATGGGCAACATATAATTGTTGTAAATTAGGCAAAGAGGTGCAAATAAAAGCAGGAATTTCAGGAAGAAAATTATAATTAAGATCAATTTCTTCAACAAGATGAATATCAGTCAATGTTGCAATGCCATCAAGCGATTCAAGGCCGCAGCTGCTTAAATTAAGAAATGTTGAAGGAGTCCATGTCCAGCCATAATCTATGAGTTCAGTAATTGAAGTAAAAGAAAGCATTGTTGCATAGGGCCAAACACTGGTCGTAGCAAATATTTTTTTTCTTTCAATAGATACGATCGGGTTTTCGTCAAAAAGCGTGAATGGTAAAGATGTTTCATAGATCCAGTTTGTTGGAAGTGTCGTAATATTGTTATAACGAAGATCGAGTCCTTCTAACCATGTCATGGTTGCAAGAGCATCAGGAAGTGTGTTGATATTGTTATGATGTAATGATATTCGTTTAATAAAAATTAATTGATCAATTGTTGTAGGAATCGTTGTAATTTGATTGTATTCAAGATTTAAAATTTGAAGATTGGTAAGTGTATAGAGCTCTTCTGAAATATAAGTAAAGGTATTAACATTACAAGTGAATTCTACAACATCAGTGATGCCCGTGACTGAAAGAATGCCATCAAGTGATGAGAGATAGGCATTATTAAGAGAAAATACGGGGATAATGCTACTTTCAGGGGTCCATATCCAGCCATAATTAATCAGTTCAGTGATGGAAGCAAAGCCAGGATATTCTGCATCGGGCCAACTGGTATTTTGAGCAAAGTATATTTTTCGTTCTTCATCAGTATAACTTTCAAGTCTATTGTTGAAAAAAATAGTAACAAAAAAAAGTAAAAACAATAAGGCTTTGCGCATAAAAAATCCTTCAAATAAAATAATAATTATCATCTTTGGTAAACGATCTTATCTGTTTAAAAGATGATTTTTCAAGAACTTGCATAAAGTTTTTATCAGTTATTTTTTTAAAGTATTCTGTCCTCTATAAAAAAAAGATTAGGATCAAGAAAATATTTTTAATTAATTTGATATAAACAAGGAGTTTTAAATGAAAAAATATAGTGCTCAATTCTTTATTTTCTGCTGTTTTTTTACTTCATTTTTAGGTGCTGGAACACCAAAAAAAATACGGCTGGTGGTTCCCCTTGTTATTGATCAGGGGGCTGCATTATTGGTGCAAAAAGTTTTACCCTTTATGAAGCGTGGTATGTATCGCATTCATAAAGAAGGTTTATCATTTAATAAAGCATTTTTTCCTCATGGATTTCCGAATACAGCAGCAGGTCATGCGGGGCTCAGTACCGGAGCATATCCCGATACGCATGGCATTGTTGATAATAAATTTGTTGATGAAAAAGGTGTAAAGCATGAATGTGTTGATGATGATCGACCTCAATCATTCATGTTTATGCCTGATGGCACGTTGTATGATCGAGGAATTTCACCGCTTCATTTGCGCGTTGATACTTTAATTGATCAAGTAGTTCTTAATTCTGAGCCGCTTGATTTTTGGCAAACAGCTGCATTTGCTATTAAAAGTCGTGCTGCCGTGATGCTGGCTGGTCATCAGGGAAAAGCGTTCTGGTTTGATCATGCATTGGGCAACTTAACAACAAGTAAAGCATATTTTAAAAATTTACCTGATTGGGTGATTTCATTTAATGAAAGTCATGCACTTTCGACCGAAAGTTCTTATGAGTGGAAACCTTTTTTTCCGCTTAATCATGAAGCGTATAAAAAATGGCAGATTAATAATTATGCTCATAGTTCAATGCCTTCGATTCTTGAAACAATTATTAAACCAGACTTTAAAGAGAAAGAGCCATTTGATGTTTTTACTAAAACACCCTGGGGAAATGAATGGACTTTACAAGCAGCAGCAGAGTACATTGAACAAGCGATAGATGATGATCCAAGTAGTAATTTGTTAGTCTGGGTATCATTAAGTAGTGTTGATCGAGCAGGGCATATGTATGGGCCATCGAGCATGGAATTGATTGATATGATGTATCATCTTGATGCAATGCTTGAACGGTTTATGAAAAGAATTTTTGAAGTTGTTGATGAAGATGAAGTTTTATTTTTGATCACAGCAGATCATGGAATTTTTGAGATTCCTGAAGTTTTAAACGATAAAGGATTTGCATTGCCGCATCGTATTTTAAGCGAGAATCTCATGAAAAGTATGAATAATTATATTAAAAAATTATATGAAATTGATAATCTGGTAACATTCTTTGATGCACC
>JACCDH010971838.1_pt1 | contig 21974 bp, 18 predicted proteins | sample 7442481 | NCBI WGS metagenome assembly JACCDH01 (sample SAMN15323433, study PRJNA562643) | freshwater metagenome | isolation source: river surface water | place: USA:Blue River Watershed | collected 2017-08-15
CGCTGGTCCCAAAGACTCGTCTCTGTGGCCCTATTCCGCGCCTCACGGCGGACGGTCGTTAGCCGTCACCCTGCTCTGTGGAGTCCGGACCTTCCTCCCGCGCATTGCTGCGCCAGCGACTGTCTGGCCTGCTTCACGGACTCGATTGTAATCCCTCGGTGAGTTATTGACCGTGAAGCTGACGATTAGCCGAAGACCGGCTTGCGTTTCTCGAGAAACGCCGAGAAAGCCTCTTTTGCATCGGGCCCTTGAAGCAGCCGCATGAAATGTTGCAGCTCTTCCTGCATCGCGGCATCGACGCCTGCTGCCAAATCTTTTTTCATCAGCTGTTTGGTAATGCGAAGGGATTCCGCAGGAAGCGCTACCAGTTTAGCTGCCTGTGCTGCAACGAATGAAGGCAAGTCATCTGCTGGCATGACCTTGCTGACTAGGCCCATTTGGGCCGCTTCATCTGCTTTGAAGACTTCACCGAGCAATAATTTTTCAGCCGCACGCTGATAACCCGCCAATCGCGGAAAGAGGCAACTCGATGCAAATTCGGGACATAGTCCGAGCTGTGTGAAGGGCATTGCAAAGCGTGCGTTCTCTGCGGCATAAACAAGATCGCAATGCATGAGTAGAGTCGTACCAATACCGATCGCCATACCGCTGACTGACGCGATGACGGGCTTTTCTGCATCACGCAGCGCGTTCATGAACAACGTGACGTGCGAATCACCGGGTTGCGGCGGATATTTCAGAAATTCTTCGACATCGTTTCCGGCGGTGAAGATGCCGCCCTCACCTGTGATCACGATAGCGCGTACGGACTTGTCGTTTGCAGCGGTTGTTAGTCCGTCAGACAGCGATTGGTACATCGCTCGAGTGATGGCGTTTTTTTTGTCAGGGCGATCAAAGGCGAGTGTGGCGATGCCATCGGCGATGTGGAATTTTATGGACATTTTTTTCGCTTTATTTTTTGAATATGGCGCTGCGTGGGTTGGTATTTAATGATGCCTTGTAGTTTTCATTTTCAAATTCAGCTGGTGCACAACGAAAGCCACTGGATCCCGGCCTGCGCCGGGATGACGGTAGCTGTTGAGGCGACCGTATTAATTTCCACCGTCATCCCGGCGAAAGCCGGGATCCAGTGTCTTTACTTTGCTAGTGAGCATATATTTATTTCTCGGGTTTATGCCGATTCACGATCGAGTTTAGCTTTGTGATTAGCATCGCTCAAAAATCCCCGCCGCACCCATACCGGCACCAACGCACATCGTCACCATACCGTATTTCAATTGGCGGCGGCGCAGTCCGTGGATGAGCGTAGCCGCGCGTATCGCGCCGGTAGCACCGAGCGGCTGGCCGAGCGCAATCGCGCCGCCCAGCGGATTGATCTTTGCCGGATCCAAGCCAAGATCCTGGCGTACGGCGAGCGCTTGCGCCGCAAACGCCTCATTGAGCTCTATCCAATCCATCTGATCCAGTGTGAGCCCGGCCAGTCGCAGCGCTGCGGGTATGGCTTCTTTAGGGCCGATGCCCATGATCTCTGGTGACACGCCTTTGACTGCAAAAGACACAAATCGCGCCAGCGGCTGCAAGTTGAATTGCTTGAGTATTTTTTCGCTGACGAGTATCAGCGCACCCGCGCCGTCAGACGTTTGCGAGCTATTACCTGCGGTGACTGTGCCTTTGGCGGCGAAGACTGGTTTGAGTTTGGCTAGCGCTTCCAGACTGGTATCAGCGCGCGCACCTTCATCTTGCGATACTGTCTTGGTGATTGTTTTTATCTGATTACTATCCAGATCAGGAAATTTTTCTATGACCTCAACAGGCGTTATTTCATCGACACACTCACCATTTTGCTGTGCATCGATGGCCCGACGATGCGATTCAAGTGCGAAGGCATCCTGATCTTCACGACTAATCTTCCATTGCTGCGCGACCTTTTCTGCCGTGAGACCCATGCCATAGGCCATGCCGATATTGTCGTCTTTGAAGATACCCATGTTCATCGATGGATGATGACCAGGCATGGGAATCATGGACATGGATTCAACGCCGCCGGCGATCATCACATCGGCTTCGCCAGTGCGTATGCGGTCGGCGGCCATGGCAATAGCCGTGATGCCAGAGGCGCAGTACCGGTTGACGGTGACGCCCGCGACTGTTTTAGGCAAACCTGCCAGCAGCACAGCCATACGTGCAAGATTCAAGCCCTGTTCGGCTTCGGGGAATGCGCATCCGATGACGGCATCTTCAATGGTGGCCGGGTCGAGATTCGGTACTTGCGCGAGCGCTGCACGTATCGTGTGCACGAGCAGATCGTCGGGACGTACATGTCGAAAAACGCCACGCGGTGCTTTGCCGATGGGGGTGCGGGTGGCGGCGACGATGTAGGCTTCTTGCAGCTGTTTGCTCATGTTGGTGCACCCCTCGTATTTGATGACTTAGCATCGCGCGATGAATCGATACTGACTGCTTCTGCTCCGTCCGGGTAAATAGACCCAGGTCTACACCTAGTACCATTCGGTTCATGGTTTAGGCTTTTTGTGTACAACGAAAGACGCTGGATCCCGGCCTGCGCCGGGATCCAGCGTCTTAATTCCTCACCGGCTTCCCCGTCTGCAGCATGCCCATAATCCGCTCTTGCGTCTTCGGATGCGCTAGCAATGACATGAATGCCGCACGCTCCTTGTCCAGCAAGCACTGCTCGCTCACCCGACTGCCCGGCTCGATGTCACCACCGCACACGACATCGGCAATCAAAGTCGCAATGTGCTCGTCATGCGCAGAGATAAAACCACCCTCGCGCATATTGACTAGCTGCGCGCGGATGGTGGCAATGCCGTAGCGGCCGGTAACGGGGATCAGCGTAGGTAATGGCGGACGATACGCCGCATCAGCCAATGCCAGCGCTTGTGTGGTCGCGACATGCAATAGCTCATTCGCATGCAGAACAATCACATCATCGCTTTGCAGATAACCCATACGACGTGCTTCATGCGCTGATTTGGCGACTGCTGCGGTGGCCGCATGCGTGAACCGATCTTTGAGAAACGGGTAGATGTCATTACCTTTTGCTTCCTGTGCCGCACGCAGCGCGATTTCTTTCAGGCCGCCGCCAGACGGCAGCAAACCGACACCCACCTCTACCAGCCCCGCGTACGATTCAAGCAAAGCCACACGTCGACTAGCATGCAGCATGAGTTCGCAGCCGCCACCAAGTGCGAGGCCACCCACAGCCGCTACTACCGGCACGCTCGCATACTTGATGCGCATCATCGCGCGCTGAAAATTCGCAACCACCGGTTCAATGGCCTTCACACCACCCATCATGAACACCGGGAGCATCGCTTGTAAATCCGCACCCGCTGAAAACGCGCCACCCTCGGCAACATCGGTTTGCCAGATGATGAGTGCGCGATAATTTTTCTCAGCCTCGGACACAGCACGTTCGATACCGGCGATGACATCCGGTCCCATCACATGCAGCTTGCTTTTGAAAGACAGGATCAGTACATCGCCGTTCAAATGCCAAAGCCGGACCGAGGCATCTTCATGCACGGTCGTACCGGCTACCGCAGGGCTGAGGTGATCATCACCCACCACCGATGCGCGGAAAGACTGACGCGCATAGACAGGCAAATGCGAACGCGGTACGTAGGTCTGCTGTGGCGCTGACCACGATCCTTCGGGACGATGCACGCCCTCACGTCCGTCAAACACCCAGTCCGGTAAGGGCGCCGAAGACAACGCATGTCCGGCATCAATATCTTCTTTCACCCAATGCGCGATCTGTTGCCAGCCCGCTGCCTGCCAGAGTTCGAACGGTCCCTGTTGCCAGCCAAAGCCCCAGCGCAACGCAAAATCGACATCACGCGCATTGTCGGCAATGCTGTGCAAATGTACGGCGATGTAATGAAAGGCGTCACGCAAGATCGCCCATAAAAATTTCGCTTGCGGATGCGTTGCATCATGCAAGGCTTTGATGCGCTTAGCCGGATCTTTTTCTTTGAGCATGCGAACGATCAGATCGTCGGCCTTCGCACCCGATGGCACATAGGTATGGCTGATCGCATCCAGTCGCAAAATGTCTTTGCCTGATTTTTTATAAAAACCAGCGCCAGATTTCTGACCCAGATGGCCTTCGCCAATCAGTCGCTGCAGCACGGCAGGACTCTGGTACAACGCATGAAAAGGATCGTCAGGCAAGTTGCGCTGCATGGTGTCAATCACATGCCCCAGCGTATCGAGGCCGACCACATCGGCGGTGCGAAACGTCGCTGATTTGGCGCGCCCCAAACGCGTGCCGGTGAGGTCGTCGACCAAATCATAAGAAAGCCCGAAGGCTTCCGCTTCACGGATGATGGCCAGCATGCCAAAAATACCGACGCGGTTCGCGATGAAGTTCGGCGTGTCGATTGCCCGCACGACACCTTTACCGAGCGTCGTGGTGAGAAATGATTCGAGTTGATCCAGAATATCGGCTTTGGTATGCGAGGTCTTGATCAGTTCGACCAAATGCATATAGCGCGGCGGATTGAAAAAATGCACGCCGCAAAAACGTGCGCGTAAATTTTCATCGAGCACGGACGACAGGGCATTGATGGAAAGCCCCGAGGTATTGGTCGCGAAAATCGCATGCGCCGGAATATGGGCTGCGATTTTTTGGTACAGCGCATGCTTCCAGTCCATGCGCTCGGCGATCGCTTCGATCAGCAAATCCACCTCAGCCAGACGCGACAAATCATCATCAAAATTAGCGACTTCGATCAATCCCGCCTGATCATTGTCCGCTAATGGCGCGGGATTGATTTTTTTCAGGCTATCGACTGCCCGCTGAGCCAGCGCATTCCGTGGCTGATCGGGCTTGCCGGGCAAATCATAAAGAATAACGGGCACACGGGCGTTGATGCAGTGCGCGGTGATTTGGAGCCCCATGACACCAGCACCAAGGATTGCGACTTTTCGGATGGGTGCAGTGGACATAGTGATCAATCAGAATAAATTAGCATCCATCGCCATCAGCGAACCGGCACCCGAACGCGCCTGTCGTATCAGCATCGCTGTCTCTGGCAGTAGTCGTGCGAAGTAAAACCGAGCGACGCCGAGCTTGGCCTGATAAAAATCATCACCGTCCGATGATTTTTGCAGTGCAATCTTTGCCATGCGAGCAAAGAAATAAGCAAACACCAGATGCCCAAGCAAACGCAAATACGGCACCGCAGCTGCGCCGACTTCATCGCGATTCTGAAATGCTTTCATGCCAATTTCCATCGTCAGCTTGGTGACCTTGTCACCGATATCTGCCAGTGGCGTGATGAATTCAGACATCGCCTCATCGGTACCGTTCTCATCGATGAAGGATTTAATCTTGTCGCCGAAGGCGCGCAGCTTTTCGCCGTTATCCATCAGTACTTTACGGCCCAGCAGATCAAGCGACTGTATGGTGTTGGTACCTTCATAGATCATATTGATGCGTGCGTCGCGGACATATTGCTCCATGCCCCATTCGGCGATGTAGCCATGACCGCCAAAGACTTGCAATGCTTCGGAAGTCGCGATCCATGCGTTATCAGTGAGAAAGGCTTTAACGACAGGTGTAAGTAAGGCCACCTCATCAGCAGCTTGCTTACGCTCATCTTCATCGGGGTGATTCAATTCGCGATCAATCATCAAGGCTACGTACGAAGTGAATGCGCGTCCGCCTTCAGCAAACGCGCGCGCGGTGAGCAGCATGCGACGTACATCCGGATGCACGATGATGGTATCGGCGGGCTGAGATTCAGATTTCGGGCCCGTTAAGCTGCGGCCCTGTGTTCGCTCGAGCGCATAGGCGCGCGCATTCTGATACGCGACCTCAGTCAGGCCGAGCGACTGCATGCCCACGCCAAGACGAGCAGCATTCATCATCACAAACATGGCGTTGAGTCCGCGATGCGGCTCGCCAATCAGCCAACCGGTAGCGCCATCAAGATTAATCTGACAGGTGGCGTTCCCGTGAATGCCCATTTTGTGTTCGATCGCGCCACAAGTAATGGTATTACGTTCGCCCGGCTGACCCTGCGCATTCGGTACAAATTTTGGCACCACAAAAAGCGAAATACCTTTGGTTCCGGGCGGCGCATCAGGTAATCGCGCCAGCACCAGATGCACGATATTGGCGGCCAGATCATGCTCGCCGGCTGAGATAAAAATCTTATTGCCTGTGAGGCGGTAGCTGCCATCGGCATCGGGCATCGCTTTGGTTCTCAGTAAACCCAAATCCGTACCGCAATGCGCTTCAGTCAGACACATAGTGCCGGTCCATTCACCCGACACCAGCTTTGGCAGGTAGAGCGCTTGCTGCTCTGGGGTGCCATGGGCATGCAGACATTCATACGCACCATGCGAAAGGCCGGGGTACATGGTCCAGGCCTGATTGGCCGAGTTCAGCATTTCATAGAAGGCATTGTTGAGAACCATGGGCAAGCCCTGTCCGCCAAATTCAGGATCGCAGGAGAGGGACGGCCAACCCGCATCCACATAACGACGGTAAGCGTCAGCGAATCCCTCGGGCGTGGTCACGGTATGCGTTTCGGCATTGAAGTGACAGCCTTCACGGTCACCGCTGTGGTTCAGCGGAAAAATGACCTCAGCGACAAATTTGCCACCCTCTTCCAGCACCTGATTGATCGTCGCAGCGTCAAGACCGGTATGCGCGGGTAAGGCCGAGAGCGCCGTATCAACCTCGAGTAATTCATGCAACACGAACTGCATATCACGCAAGGGTGCGCGGTAACTGGGCATGGGAATCTCCTGAGATGAAATACGCGGTGGCGATGAGGCTAGCTTTTTTTAGTGACGATTAGGATGTTTTTTTACAAAAATGACGATCGCCGATGCATCAAATTTTGTCGCATCGAACCTCGCTTAAGGGACACGGGTCGATGCAATCAGGCGAGCAAAGCCCGCATGCGCTCGATCAACGCAGCCCGGACTGCGAATGAAGCGTGCATCATGATGTAGGGCTAGCACAAGCCCATACATTTCAAACACCAGCTGCTGTGTATCGGTGTCAGGCGCCAAATGATGTTCATCAACCGCTTGCTGCGCAGCACGTTGCAGCGCCAGTTGCCAGGTACGAACCATGGTGACCAAATGTTCGCGTATCGGCCCGGGACGATCATCGTATTCCACCGCACCGCTGATGTAGATGCAACCGGAAGCAATTTCGAGACTGACGCGCGCTATCCAGCGGCTGAACAAACTTTGCAAGCGCGGCAGCCCGCGCGGCTCGCGCAGGCTGGGATAAAAAACTTCTTGTTCGAATTGCTGGTGATAGAGCTTCAGCACGTCAATCTGCAAATCTTCACGCGAACCAAAATGCGCAAAGACGCCGGATTTACTCATGCTCATGCGCTCGGCCAGCACGCCGATGGTTAAACCTTCGAGACCCTCGCGGCTGGCAAGATCGAGCGCCACGTCCAAAATGCTCGCGCGGGTCTGCTCGCCTTTACGCAGGGGTTTATGAAGCACTTCGGTCATGGGAGAACTCCAGACAGCACAATAGAACGACCGTCCTATTATGCACTGAAAAGCACGCTCAGCGCCTATTGCGGGCGGCCTGACGAGATAAGTTCTTAACCGCGAGAGCGATCAATCATGCGTCTATCGCGCTTGGTCGGCCGACCACGTATGGCCTCGCCGGGTTCACTGAAAACTTTGCGTTGCTCCGCGCGCTGCTCGCGGTGACGAACGCTGTCTTCGGTTTCTGCGTAGAGTGCCTGCGCCACCGGGGCAGGTCCACGCTGGTCGGACAAGGCAATCACCCGTACCTGCCATTCGGTGCTGCCATTGTCGATATCGAGCAAATCACCGGAACGAATACCGCGCGCCGGTTTACAGCGATCTCCATTCAAGCGCACCCGTCCGCGCTCAACAGCGTCCGTCGCCAGCGAGCGTGTCTTGAAAAAGCGCGCCGCCCACAGCCATTTATCGATTCGGATAGATTCGTCCATGGCGGCATTGTAGAGATTTTCGGGACGAGTAGCCCAGCGCTTATTTAGTGTATCGGCCGGCGGTGATAATTTTCAGTACTGCGCGATAAAGCAGGTAAGCCAATCGATTTCCGACGCGCCGCAGCCAGGAGAACTGCGCAACATCCTCAGCTGTGATGGTCGTTCCCTCAGCCACACCGCGAGCGATGGTATCGCGCAGCACCATCGAGAAGTTAGCATCACGAACGATGATGTTGGCTTCATGATTGACGAACAACGATAGACCATCAAAATTGCTCGAGCCCAGCGTCGCCCATGCATCATCAACGACCGCCGCTTTGGCATGCAGCTGAGTCGCGCGATATTCCACAAGGCGAATCCCAGCGTGAATAAAGCGCGGATAAAACGACTGCGCTACCGCGTCCTGCATCACAAACTGTCCCACACCGATCAAGAGGGTGATATCCACACCACGCGTCGCTGCATGCAGCATCGCACGACGCAATTTTCGTCCCGGCGCAAAATAGGGCGTCACCAGTACGGCGCTATGGTGCGCGCGCCCAAGCGCTTGCAACAATTGCCGCTCAATGGCCACACGATTGCGAAGATTATCCCGCACCACTAGTGCCGCCTCGGCTACCTGCCACTGCACGCTGAGACGTGATGCATACCACTGGCGTAATTGGCCCAGTCGGCGGCGCAGCGTTTGCGAGGATTGCCGCTTCCATTGCGTGGCGACTTCCGCACGGACATCATCCACCAGCGGTCCGATGATGCTGACTGCAAAATCCCAGCGCGGCGCTGGCAAGCGCATACCACTATCGTCGTCGGAAATCAGATCATCGTTGATGTTCAGACCACCGAGAAAAGCGAGACGCTGATCAATCACGACTATTTTTCGATGGGTTCGCGCAATACCCCGCTGAAACCAGGGATTGAATGCGACGAAATGAACACCCGACGGCTCAAATGCGGCCTGCAAAAGGGCCACGATTGATTTGCCCGTACCCAGCCAGTCCACCAGCACATACACCATTACACCGCGCGATGCCGCGCGTATGAGCGCGTCCCTGACCTGATTGGCGGTGTCATCAACCGCAAAGATATACGTCTCGAGATAAATTTCGACACTCGCCGAATCGATCGCGTGAATCAGCGCCGGGAAAAACTCTGCACCACGGTGCAGTAACGACAGGTGATTGCTGCGACTATAGCTTGTGGCTGACATGCTGCTCTTCTCGGGATTCATGCAATTTTTTGCTCAGCGTCGAGGATACTTGCAGACTCAATTCGGCCACGATGGGCGCATGATCGGAAAGTCGTGCCCAACTCGCACCATGCAGTACTTGCGCACTGTGGACATCAAATCCACGTACATAAACGCGGTCGAGTTGAAGGACAGGCATCGCCGCTGGAAAAGTACGCGCCGGTGTTTTTTTCGGTCCACGACCTGACAATCTGCGCAAATACGTTCCAAAGCTACGCGACGATAATTTCTGATCAAAGACCTCTGCCACATGAAGCCGATCGCGGAGTGTCTTGCTGAGCGCATTGGTCCAGTCATTGAAATCACCGGCAATCAGGAGCGGTGCGTCGGCAGGCGCGGTCGAGGTCACGGCTTCGATCAATGCCTCCGTTTGACGCAAGCGGCTACCCGCAAACAAACCCAGATGAATCACATAGCAATGCACGGGGATATCGCCGAGATGTAGGACGCAATGCAAAATGCCGCGCGACTCGAACGCATGATCGGATACATCATGATTGAAAGACGATTCAATCGGAAAACACGACAACAGCGCATTACCGTGATGACCATGATCATAGACCGCGTTCATGCCGTAAGCGACATGATGGGTGTCACCTGCTAGAAATTCATGCTGTGCCTGCGCCGGCCATTTACCAGCATGCCGCAACGCTAACAAATCATGTCGTCCCTGTACTTCCTGAAGAAACAAGATGTCGGATGCCATGGCCGTGATGGCCTGCTTGATGCCATGGACGCGCGGTCGCGTACCGACGGTACTCACGCCTTTGTGAATATTCCAGGTAGCGATGCGAAGTTTCATGCCGTTCGGCGTTTTAACCTTGGTCGTAATATGAGTCGCAGCACTAGTCGCGTTATTGGTCGAGGTACTTGTCGAGGTATTCGTCGTTTCATGGCTCGAAATAGGCGGCTCGACGTCAGTGGCGATGGATTTGAAGACTCAGCCCTGACGGGATAATTGCAGGATAGCCTCTGCGTTGGAAGGCGAGAAACATTGATCCGCCGCCTCGCGCCAAGAAAGCCAACGATACTGCAAATGCTCGCGCTCCGCTAAATGCACGGGGTTGTCAGGCGGCACCAACAAACCGAATACATGCTCGGTGTTGTGCGTGACGCCGGGCGCATAGCGATGCCGCCAGACCGGATAGATCTCGTACACATTGGAAAGTTGCCAGTCCTGCAGATTTTTTACAGGCACACGCTCGCTGCCAATTAGAATACCGGTTTCCTCATGCACCTCCCGTATTGCGGTCGTCAGCAGCGGCTCATCGAGCGCATCTTTAGAGCCCGTGACAGATTGCCAGAAGCCGGGCTTATCGGCGCGCTCAAGTAGCAGCACCTGCAGATCAGCAGTGTGAATGACGACGAGGACGGATTCGGGGATTTTAGGGGCGGGCATAAGATCGCAACGTGTTGAACGCCGAAATCATTATGCCCGGTTTACTCCGCTATTGCTGCGAAGCGAAAGGCTCGGGCAATGCCACACCCAGCGCTGCACTGATCTGCCGCCACTGACCAAATATGAGATCAGCGTAAAGATCTTGCTCTTCCTGTTCCAGTTTCTTGAGTCCGTCCTTAAAACCCGGCAGCTTAGACGCATCGTACGGTTGGTTCAGTGGCTTATTTTTTAATTGTGCGGACAAATTGGGATACGAATCTTCTTCTACCGAATCAACGACCTCAAGATCTCGGGACTCATCCGACAACTCATGCGCTTTAGCCAATTGAATCAGTGATTTCTTAAAGTTATCGAGCACTCTTTCGACAATCTGCTGAGCACTCATGCTCAGAGCTCGGTCAACGCTTGCCATCGGCGGCAAATCCATCGATTGGGATCGAATTGGTTCTATTGCCTGACTGACCAACTCGGCCAGTCGATCAGCATTGACTCCATAAATGCCCAAATACTTTGATAAGGACTTGCTAAAACCTTGAATGTTAAACACACCTCTGATTGTGATGTATTTTTCGCATAGTTCGGTTAAACGAATATTAAAATCTACTGGCTCAATGTACAAAGACTCCTTAAACGCCAATATCATGCCATCGAGCTTCTGCAGTAATTCGTCTCTGAGCTCTTCTTCCAATGCCGGCGAGAGATTTTTTCCTGAAAAAACATGTGCAAGCGCAGATGAGGCTTTCAGCGTTTGCATTTTGTGCAGCAAAATACTTTGCTTCTGCGCATCGAATACACGGCTTTCCCCTCCGGCTAAAGTCTCGGCCAGCTGTATCCATTTCGAATGATCAGGGATCAAGTAATGATGAACAACATAAGAAAATAAAGGATGGTCTACTAGATACGTATCAAGAATGGGAAAACCGTGAAAAAATTTCTTATCCGAGTCAATAAACTGATACTTATTGATAATGTCTATGTATTTATGGATGAAATTTTCGCGGTTCGATTTGCTCGATTCAGATAACCATTGTGAAACGGTAGCAGTATCGGATTTTTTTAAGCTTTTAAAGATGCGAATCAAGTCCCGAATCTCGGGAAAAATATTGAGCATGCCATTTAGAGCACCTATATATTTTATTTTTTCGCGATGCGAAATCAGGTTACGCGCAGAAAGATCTAGAGACTGAGGAGCTTTTTCAAACAAAGACAGCAAGACTTGGTACTGACCGTCCTTCATCGCCCACCGAAAAAAGTCATGACTGAAATTCTTTTTCTTTAGACTGGCTTGACCAAAAAAACTGGGCTTCACTTTCAGCCAGACAAGTTCGACATCAGCCGCCAGCAGCGAATTAACGACAGGCCAGTGTCTCTCAGAAAACGCACGGCAAATCGGTGTTTCACCTTGCGAGTCAGGCTCATCTGCAGGCGCACCTTGCGCCAGTAACCAATCAACCACCGCTTGTTGACCATGGGCGGCAGCGTAATACATACAATTACGCCCCTGATCGTCTTTGGCGGCAAGATTCGCATGATGCGCTTGGAGCAAGCGAGCGGCCTCTATATTGCCTTTACCGCAGGCCTGCATCAGCGGCATAAGACCCTTACTTTCGGGCACATTAACTTCAGCGCCTTGTTCCAGTAACCATTTCATTACTGAAACGTCACCGCTTTCGACAGCGTAATGCACACAGCTTCTTCCAGAGGCATCTCTGGCGGCAAGGTTCGCGTGATGCGCATGGAGCATGCGGGCGGCTTCTACATCGCCCCTACCGCAAGCCTGCATCAGCGGTGTGACACCGAAAGTTGTGGACGCATCAACATGAGCGCTTTTTTTCAGCAACCATTCCAATACTGCAAGATTGCGACTTTCAACAGCATAATGCAGACAGCCTTTTCCGGAAGTGTTTTTGACGCCGGGGTTTGCTCCTCGCGCGTGAAGCAACTCAACAATGTTGAGATGACCCGACTTTATGGCGTGTACAAAAGCGATATTCACGTTCAGGTAATCAGCGGAGTCAACAAGAGAACGCACCACCGACTCAAATCCCCTCGATGCTGCATAAGAAAGGGGGTTCATCCTACGACCAGAAGATGTTGCAGTGACCGCATCTAGCACTTCTTGGTATTCCCGAAAACAGGTGTCCTGAGGAGCTATATCGTCAACCGGCGCCTGCAACCGCTCTGGTGTCGCAGCCTCTCCCTCACCTCGCCGCCGCTTGAGCTGAGGCTCGCTCGAGCTCTCAATGTCCATACCCTCTTCTTCCGCTTCTGATGGACGACCACGTTTCAAACCACTGCCTGACGCTGTGTCTTCTTCTGCTCGTCTATCGTGCTGAGCGGGACGGTTACGCAACGTCGGCGATCCGGGGCGCGGTGGCTGAATTTGTGGGGGGACAGGCGCCGGCGCTGGCGCGGGCGGGACAAATGGATTGAGACCGGGGATGGACATGGGGTAGTACTCCACAGTTGAAACGACATTGAGCATCAAGCTGCGTACGCTGGTGGCGACGAGCAGTCGGTCTATGTGTGAAAAAACGAGCCCCCCAGTTCCCTGAGAACAGTTTTGTCGTAGATAAAGATGTCGATCAATTACCTGAGGCGGGAGATTGTCGCGCTTGGGCGACATGCAATGCGCTGGGGAGGGGATGCTGCGAAAGCATAAAAGAAAACAGCGTCGCAGCCTGTGCCGCGACGCCTTGTAAAAACATCAGCCCTTGACCGCAGGCTCCACGGCACGAAGACGGATATGCAGTTCTTTTAACTGCTTCTCATCCACCTCGGATGGTGCCTGTGTCAGCAGGCATTGCGCACGCTGAGTCTTGGGGAAGGCAATCACGTCGCGAATGGATTCGGCACCGGTCATCATGGTGACGATACGATCGAGGCCAAACGCCAGACCGCCATGTGGAGGCGCGCCATACTGAAGCGCGTCAAGCAAGAAGCCGAATTTGAGTCGCGCCTCTTCTTCGCCGATATTGAGTGCAGTGAACACTTTGCTTTGCACATCGGCACGGTGAATACGCACTGATCCACCGCCGAGTTCCCAACCATTCAATACCATGTCATAGGCTTGGGCAATGGCCTTGCCGGGATCGGTGCTGATGAAATCTTCATGGCCTGCTTTGGGTGCGGTGAACGGATGGTGCAACGCATTCCAGCGGTTTGCGTCTTCATCGAATTCGAACATCGGGAAATCAACCACCCACAGTGGGCGCCAGGCGTCTTCGAACAAGCCGTTTTTGCGACCAAAATCACTGTGACCGATTTTGACGCGCAGCGCACCAATCGCATCGTTAACGACTTTGGCTTTGTCAGCGCCGAAGAAAATCAGGTCACCGTCCTGCGCACCGGTACGCTCAAGGATCTGAGCTAGTGCAGCATCATGGATGTTTTTGACGATAGGTGATTGCAGACCGTCGCGACCTTTGGCTTTTTCGTTGACCTTGATGTAGGCGAGACCTTTGGCACCATAGATGGCAACGAATTGCGTGTAAGCGTCGATTTCGGAACGCGGCATGCCGCCGTTTTCGTTGGCACCACCGGGCACGCGCAAACCGACGACACGACCACCTTCCATATTGGCCGCACCGGAAAAGACTTTGAAGTCCACGTCTTTCATCACGTCAGTCAGTTCGGTAAATTCAAGCTGAACACGCATGTCAGGTTTGTCGGAGCCATATTTCGCCATCGCGGTGGCGAAATCCATCATCGGGAACGGATCGGGCAAATCGACACCGAGTGTGTTCTTGAAGGTTTTGCGAATCATGCCTTCGAACAGATCACGAATTTCTTGCTCAGACATGAACGATGTTTCGCAATCGATCTGGGTGAATTCAGGTTGACGATCAGCGCGCAGATCCTCGTCGCGGAAGCATTTGGTGATCTGGTAGTAACGATCGAAGTTGGACACCATCAGCAACTGCTTGAACAACTGCGGCGACTGCGGTAGCGCGAAGAAATGACCGGCATTCACACGGGATGGCACGAGATAATCGCGCGCGCCTTCGGGTGTGGATTTGGTGAGCATCGGTGTTTCGATATCAATGAAACCATGCTCATCCAAAAACTTACGCACTTCCATCGTGACCTTGTAACGCAGACGCAGGTTGTGCTGCATCTGCGGACGACGCAAGTCGAGTACACGATGCGTCAGACGCGTGGTCTCGGAGAGGTTTTCATCATCAAGCTGGAACGGTGGCGTGACCGAAGGATTAAGCACTTCGAGTTCATGGCACAGGACTTCGATCTTGCCGGAGGTGAGGTTGGCGTTGTCGGTGCCTTCCGGACGGGCGCGTACCAGACCGGTGATGCGCAAACAAAATTCGTTACGCACGGACTCGGCGGCCTTGAACATGTCGGCACGATCCGGATCGCAGACGATCTGCACCAGTCCTTCGCGGTCGCGCAAATCAATAAAAATGACGCCACCATGGTCGCGGCGGCGATGTACCCAGCCGCACAGGCTGACTGTCTGGCCCATCAGTGTCTCGTTGGTCAGGCCGCAATATTGTGTTCGCATTGACATCTTGTTCGGTCTCGCTTCTGTCTTGTTTCGGTGATTGATTAGTGATTGGCCACTTCGGGCGCCGTGCTGGTCCTTGCCTGCCCAGCAGCTTTGCTGCCGGGCGATGGTGGGGCCACCACGCCCATGGAGACGATGTACTTGAGCGCTTCATCTACGCTCATGTTGAGTTCGATGGTGTCTTCACGCTTGAGCATCAGAAAAAACCCGGAGGTGGGATTGGGCGTGGTCGGCACATACACGCTGACGTAATCGCCACTCAGATGATTTTTAACATCGCCACCGGGGACGCCGGTCTGAAAGGCAATGGTCCAGACGCCTTCGCGCGGATATTGCACCAGCAGCGCCTTGCGAAAAGCATTGCCCGATGAGGAGAACAAGGTATCGGAGACCTGCTTGACGCTGGAGTAAATCGAATTGACAACCGGAATACGCTTGAGCAGCAACTCCCACAGCAGCAGCAGCCGGTTGCCTATGAAATTACGCGTAACCAAGCCAGTGATGAAAATGATGACTAGCGTGAGTATCGTACCGACACCAGGGAGATTGAAGCCCAGCAGCAGCTCGGGGCGCCACTGCGGTGGCAGCAGCAGCAAAGACTGATCAAGGGTGCCAATGATGAGATTGAGCACCCACAGGGTGATCACGAGCGGTACGAGAACCAGCAGACCAGTGATGAAATATTTACGCATGAATGATTGAATTAGCTAGCCGCAGGCGTGGCGCTTGTGCCGGCAGCGGCCGGCGCGGGTGCTGCAGCAGGCGCCGAAGGTGTTGCTGAGGCGGCGGTTGTCGCCGGTGCGCTTGCGCCAGTGCTCGCGGTGCCGGCATCAGCTTTCGCCGCAGGTGCCGCACCATTGCGGAAATCGGTGACGTACCAGCCACTGCCCTTGAGCTGAAAGCCCGCTGCTGTGACTTGTTTGCGGAATTCAGGTTTGCCGCAGGATTCGCAGTCCGTCAGCGGCGCGGCGGAAATACTTTGCAGTACATCCTTGGCGAAGCCGCATGCTTCGCAGCGATAGGCATAAATCGGCATTATTGCTTCCTCCCTGCAAAATTTCGAAAACCTTGAATTATAAGGGGTTTCCGGGGAGTCTCGTCGTATGAATCAGCGCTTGTGGGCTCGTGTCTGTTTGAAAATTGTACTTTTCAAACAGACACGAGCGGCGCTCATGCGGCGAGCTTTTGGCGCACAGGTAACAGAGAGCCGAGAATCATGCCCAGGAAGGCAACCAGCAGGCCAACGAGCTGAGGTGGCCAGATGGACTCGCCGCCAAAGGCTTCCATCAGCAGCCAACTTCCCAGCCCGCCAATGACGGAGCATAACGCGCCCTGGGTATTGGCGCGTTTCCAGTAAAGACCCATCACTAGCGGAATAAAGGCGCCCACCAACGGCACTTTGTAGGAATTGCCAACCATTTCGTAGATCGGCATGCCCTGAGACACGAGCGCGAAGGTCGTGACGATGATGGTGAAACAAACAACAACGATACGTGTGGTCAGCAGCAGTTGACGATCCGACATCGGCCGGATTTCACGAAGGATGTTTTCGGTGAGGGTGATGCTGGGCGCGAGCAGGGTGCCGCTGGCCGTTGACATGATGGCCGACAAAAGCGCACCAAAGAACAATATTTGCGCGAACACGGGCGTGTGGGTCAGGATGAGGGTGGGCAGGATTTTCTGGGGATCCTCTTCGATCAGAGAAGCAAACATCGCCGGATCGATTAACTGCGCCGCATACACCAGGAACATGGGAATGAAGGCGATCAGGAAATACATCGAGCCGCCAATGACGGCACCGCTGGCAGCGACATTTTCAGAGCGTGCCGACATGACTCGTTGAAAAACATCCTGCTGTGGGATGGAGCCAAACATGATCGTGACGGCGGCGCCGACAAAGGCGAGCACGGTGGGCAAGGAGAGCTCAGGCAGAAAATCAAGTTTGCCGGCTTTCGTGGCGTGGGTAATGACAACTTGCGCACCGCCGGCATCGCCGGCAATCACCCAGGCTATGTACAACATGCCCGCAATAATCAGGGTCATCTGGAATGAATCCGTCAGTGCCACCGCCCACATGCCACCGAACAGCGTGTAGGTAAGCACGATGGCTGCTCCCAGAATCATGCCGGCCGAGAGGGAGATGGCGCCGTTAGTCAGCACATTAAATACAAGACCCATGGCCGTAATCTGCGCAGAAACCCATCCGAGATAGGAGATGACGATACACAGCGACACCATGATCTCAACCGGGCGGTTGTAACGCTGCTTGTAATAGTCGCCTATCGTCAGCAGATTCATGCGGTACAGTCGTCGCGCAAAAAACAGACCCACAAAAATCAGGCAGAGCGATGCGCCGAAGGGGTCTTCCACCACGCCACCCAGTCCATGTTCTGCAAAGCGCGCAGGAATACCCAGCACCGTTTCCGAACCAAACCAGGTGGCAAAAACCGTAGCAATCACCACCGGCATCGGCAGCGATCGCCCGGCATTGGCGTAATCGCCTGCGGTCTTGACGCGCCGGGCCGCGTACAGGCCGAGCGCCACCGAGATCAGCAAGTAAAGCCCGACAAAGGCCAACAAGGTGTTCATTCCATCTCCGGTCGGTGCGGATGTGTCCGCAAAAAACAGGCCGGATTATAGCGGCGAAGTACTAGTTTCAGGGTGATGTCGGAATGACATCCGTGGTTTGATGCGGAGCGCGAGATAGGATAGTTGGCTGAGTCTTCCACAGATTGACGATGGGCTCCGGTGCGGCTCGTTGTGCAATAAGTGTTTTATGCAGCGAACTCTGACAATAAAAAATACGAAGCTACTTAGAGCGCCGAATGCCAACGCAGCAAAAGCTGAACCGCCAGAATACCCAGAATAAGTCCGCCACCAAAATACACCGCAATTCCCAGAAGCAGGTTGGTACGGCGTTGCTCAGCGAGCAAGCGCTGAAGCAAAGCGCTGTTGTCCGTTTGCTGCGCTTGTGCCTTCGCCTCAAGTGCCTGCTGCAGCAGACGCGGCAGCTGCGGCAGAATTTGCGCATAGTGCGGCGCTTCGATTTTCAGGCGTTCGACTAAACCACGCCAGCCCACCTGCTCTTTCATCCATCGCTCTAAAAAGGGCTTGGCGGTTTCCCAGAGATCGAGATCCGGATCGAGCTGACGCCCGAGACCTTCGATATTGAGCAAGGTTTTTTGCAAGAGCACCAGCTGCGGCTGGACTTCGACATTAAAGCGACGCGAGGTCTGAAACAGTCGCAGTAGCACTTGACCAAACGAGATCTGCGACAAGGGGCGATCGAAAATCGGTTCGCAGCAAGCACGCACTGCGGCTTCAAGTTCATCGACGCGCGTATCTTTGGGTGCCCAGCCAGATTCGATGTGGGCTTGCGCAACGCGTTTGTAATCGCGCTGAAAAAATGCCAGGAAATTTTGCGACAAATAGTCTTTGTCGAAATCAGTCAAAGTGCCGACGATACCGAAATCGAGCGCGATATAACGTCCAAAGGTTTCAGGTGCGGTCGACACCATGATGTTCCCGGGGTGCATATCCGCATGAAAGAAGCCATCGCGAAACACCTGGGTGAAAAATATCTCGACACCATCGCGCGAGAGCTTTTTCAGATCGACCCCTGCTTCGATCAGGCGCATGGTTTGTGAAATGGGTATGCCCTGCATACGCTCCATGACGATGACGGATTCGGCGCAGTAATCCCAGTACATCTCGGGCACCATCAACAGCGGCGAGCCGGCGAAGTTGCGCCGCAGCTGGCTGGCGTTGGCAGCTTCACGCATGAGATCAAGTTCGTCGTGCAGGTACTTGTCAAACTCGGCGACGACCTCACGCGGCTTCAAGCGCGGCCCATCAGACCACCATTGCTCAACCCACCCGGCGACGACACGCATGAGGGCGATGTCCTTGTCCATCGCCTGATGCACGCCCGGGCGCAGAACTTTGACGGCGACTTCGGTGCCATTTTGAAGGACCGCAAAATGTACCTGCGCGACCGACGCGGACGCTACCGGCTCGCGCGAGAAGCTGGCGAACAATTGATCCGGATGCTGACCCAGTGAGCGGGTGATTTCGGCAATGGCCAGATGGGACGCAAAGGGCGGCACTTGATCCTGCAACAACGCCAGTTCGTCCGCCACATCGGCGGGCAGCAAGTCGCGCCGGGTGGACAGCACCTGGCCGAATTTCACGAAGATCGGGCCCAGTTCTTCGAGCGCTCGACGCAAACGTTCGCCGCGCGGTGCGCTCAGATCGCGCCAAAACAAAAGTGGCGACAAGAGCCGCAGATGCGGTGGTATGCGGGCACTGGATAAGATGATTTCATCCAGCCCGTAGCGCAGTGATACGCGGACGATTTTCAATACGCGCGAGAGGCGGTAAATCATGGCGCGCTCCCTGTACGACGCTCAAGCAAGCCGATACGCTTTCCGAGGCGCTCGACGTCATCGCGCAATACAGCGACTTGCGCCGCGAATTCTTCACCGGCCTTTCGATAAAGGAGCGTGGGGTTTTCCTCGAGCAGATATTCTGCGATCTGCTCCAGCAGCTTGCGGCTGCCCGAGCGTACACCCTGCACCGTTGCGCGCGCGGCCTGCGCGATACGTACCGCTGCCATGTCACCGACGAAAGGCGCGAGATCTTCCTCGGCCTCCCAATGCAAGCCTTGCGCAACCTCTGAAATCGCTTTGGCGAATTCAGCATCGCCGCTCAGACTGACATAAGAAAACGCTCTATCCATATTCGAGAGAATCTGCGGCACATCGGCAGGCTTGATGAGGATAGTCACATCAGGCTCAGTACTGGTCGCTGCTTGCAGCAAACCATCCTGAGCGATTGCGAGCTCCAGCTGAAAGGCGCCTACCGCGATACACGCTGTCTTGCCTGCGTGCGCCAGCAATACCTCGCGCAATGGCGGCTGGCGTGACAGCAGGTGATTCAGTGCGGCGGCAATGGGACTTTCGGGTGTCATCATGGTCTTGTAAGTTGGCAGGCATGTCAGCCTACAACTTCACGCCCACATGCAAAGCCGCGACGCCAGCGGTGAGATTGAAATATTCAACCCGGTCCAGTCCAGCGTCCTGCATCATGCCTTTGAGGGTTTCCTGATCCGGATGCATACGGATCGATTCAGCGAGATAGCGGTAGCTGTCTGCATCACTGGCAATCTTCTGACCCAGCCAGGGCAGCACTTTGAACGAATACAGGTCATAGGGCTTTTGCAGTGGCGCGGCCACCTTCGAGAACTCCAGCACCAATAATTTGCCGCCGGGTTTGAGCACACGCCGCATTTCCGCCAGCGCCGCCTCTTTGTGCGTCATGTTACGCAGGCCAAAGGCAACCGACACCCGGTCAAAGTAGTTGTCAGGGAAAGGCAGCTTCTCAGCATCGCAAATCAACGTAGGCAGCAGCAAACCGTCGTTGATCATCCGGTCACGGCCCACGCGCAGCATGGATTCATTGATATCGGTATGCCAGACCTCGCCGGTGGGACCCGCTTTTTTTGCAAAGGCGCGCGCCAGATCGCCGGTGCCGCCCGCCAGATCCAGCACCCGGAACCCGGGGCGTATGCCCGCCTGCGCGACCGTGAAAGCTTTCCATACCCGGTGCAGACCCGCCGACATCAGGTCATTCATGACATCGTATTTGGCGGCCACCGAATGAAAAACTTCAGCGACCTTGTGCGCCTTTTGTTCCTCAGGGACTTGCTGATAGCCGAAATGGGTTTGGGTCATGGCGGGGCTCGGTGAGTTGGAGATGCATTATACAAGTGCGGCTGCGAGGCTACCGACCCTAGTACGCTTGGGTCTGCTCGAACTACACAACCCGGATTAGCTGAGATTTGTAGTGGCGCTGTACTAAATGCACTTATCGCGCGAACGGCGGTTGAACTTCAGTTACTGATCCGGATACCTTGGATCAGAATACGCATTCAATTTCACCCGGAGAAATTTTATGAGCGCTGACAAATTAACCCTGACTTCAAGCACTACACTAGAACAAGTTACAAATTATTTTAAAGATCTCGGTCCAGACAAACAAGTCAGAGCAAGAGAACTGGGGGACGGAAGAATCCAACTCTATGTTCGCAAAGACTCACACAAACAATTTTTTACCGATAAGCTAAAGCCAGATTATTTAATAAAGCGCGATTATGCAAATGCTAAAAAACAAATTCTTGAAATTGCTATGAGGATGTACGAACACCGCGATAAAGGAAGTATTCTTAAAGTACGCATTCCTTTTCATGTTCAAAAGGGGATAGAGGGCATGAGTGAGCCGCATCGCCATGATTTTTATACCAGTGAATTTAATCGACGTACGGCAGATTTTATGACCCCAAAAAATGAACAAAAATAGAATTGAATCAAGCTAAAAACTAGTCCCGTCTAGGCGCACAACAGTAAAGGCTTTTCAGACCCGGCGCAGATCCACCGACATCAGATCATTCATCACACCGCACTAAGGTAGACGCTGGACCCCGGCATAGGTCGAAATCCAGCATCGTTCATTTTTCATCACGTGATTTTGAGAATGAAAAATAGGAAGCCACCTAGATCAATTACGGGTACTCAAACCGCGCAACCGCTCCCACCCGACTTCACCATCGGCACATCCCGCCCACTCTCCCCGGGGTGGCCGGCGGTCTGTAGTTTGCCAAGATACTCATCCCACAGCCGCGGTTGATTCTGGCAAAACGACTGCGGCATGTCCCACGAATAAAAGCCGCTGTCATGCCCGTCCGAAAACACGATACGTATCGCATAGTGACCCACGGGCTCAATCGCAGTGATCTCAACATTGCGCTTGCCGGTCTGGAGAACTTCC
>JACCDH011527009.1_pt1 | contig 21972 bp, 15 predicted proteins | sample 7442481 | NCBI WGS metagenome assembly JACCDH01 (sample SAMN15323433, study PRJNA562643) | freshwater metagenome | isolation source: river surface water | place: USA:Blue River Watershed | collected 2017-08-15
AACCAAAGAACTTGGGGTTGTAGAAACGGATTTAAAAGATTTTAAATACTCTAATAAACTAATTGATTTAACTACCCAGTCTGGCTTTGCCATTGGTGAAAAAAACGGGGTAGAAAGAGAGTACACTGCTTTTGGCGTTAAAGAGCAGCTTTTTAAAATGCTGGCGCAGCAAATTAGAAAAATGCCGCAAAGCGATTTAAAAGTCATTCCATCCACACTGGGCCTCGATGCCAAAGATCAAAAGCTTGGCAGTTTTGATGCGTATAATACGCTTGTATTAAAAAAATTAAGAGACGAGCCCATGCTTGGTAAAAACAGCCCAATACTAGCGGATTTAAACCTTCAAATCCAAAACGCGTATAGAGCCGTACTTCAAACCCTTATCGATTATGAATCTACTTTACAAGTAGAAAAGGCTGCATTCCAAGACCGTATGCGTAAATACGATAATATGGTAGGGCAGGCGCCGGGTAAAGAAAAAACTTTTGTTGAAATTAAACGTCAGCAAAGCGTTAAAGAGGGGCTTTACTTGTATCTATTACAAAAGCGTGAAGAGAGTGCCATTGCCTCATCTACAGCTATTGGTAACTACGAGCAGTTAGAGCCAGCTGGCGGCAGTAACACTCCTATAGAGCCAAATAGTCAAAAAAATTTGATGTTTGCTTTTGTGGTTGGACTACTCATTCCTGTGGGGATTATTTATTTAAAAGATTTATTTGACGATAAAATTAGAAGCAGGGAGCATATTTCTAAGGTTACCAAAATGCCCATTATTGCTGAAATTGGTCACATTGATCATTTAGACAACAACTTAGTTGTAGCCGATAAGAGCCGAAACCTCATTGCAGAGCAGTTTAGAATTTTAAGAACCAATTTAAATTTTTTATTACAAGATCAAAAAACGGTGCTGGTAACTTCTACTGTTTCTGGAGAAGGTAAAAGTTTTGTGGCCTTAAACCTAGCAGCAGTGCTTGCGATATCTGGTAAAAAAGTGGCTTTATTGGAGTTTGACCTTCGTAAACCACGAATTATTAAAAACGTAGGGCTCGAAAAGCGCAGTTTGGGACTATCTAATTATTTAGCCAAGCAAACCAACGATTTAGATACGCTGTATTATACCATGGAAAAATATCCATCACTGCATGTGTATGGTTGTGGACCTATCCCTCCCAATCCAGCAGAGCTTATGATGGGTGATCGCATGGATATGCTTTTTGACTATTTAAAATCACATTACGATTATGTGGTGGTGGATACGGCGCCTGTGGGCCTTGTGAGTGATGCATATACCATGTCTAAGCATTTTGACAGTTGCTTGTATGTGGTGCGTCAGCGCAAAACACTTAAAAAACAATTATTTTTTATTGATGAGATATTTACCTCTAATCAATTAAAAAATGTGGGCATGGTAATTAATGATGTTAAAGTGGGCGCAAGACATGGCTATTACGGACACCATTATGGCTATGGCTACGGATACGGATATGGATACGGATATGGATACGGATATGGATATGGCCAAAAAAGCTACGGTGAGTATTTTGATACCGATGTAAAAGAGCCGCGCCTTATTCAGTTTTTGAAAAAAATAAAAAGGCTTTTTAAAAAGCCAGGATCAGGTAAGCGCAAAGCGTATTAATACGCTTAGGTAATTATGTGTAGAATAGCAGCGATTGTTTCTGAAAACACCCACACACTTGTAGAGCGTATAGAAGTGATGACTAAAACCATGGCCCATGGAGGTCCTGATGATAAAGGTCATTACGTTAATGAAACGCTTGGGTATGCACTTGGGCATAGGAGGCTATCTATTATTGATACTACAAATGCAGGCCACCAACCCATGGTAAGCCAGGATAAGCGCTACTGGATTAGTTTTAATGGTGAAATCTATAATTACCTAGCCTTAAAAAATGAATTGATTTTAAAAGGTTACGTTTTTAACACAGCTACAGATACAGAAGTGCTGCTGCATGGATATGACGCCTGGGGTATGAATATGCTTATCAAATTAAAAGGCATGTTTTCTTTTGTGCTGGTAGATAATGTATCCAAAAAACTTTTTGCAGTAAGAGATCATATGGGTATTAAGCCGCTATATATGGCTAAGCGTGCGGGTGATATTTATTTTAGTTCAGAAGTAAAAGCATTTAATGCTGTATATGAAGGATGGGAGCCTAATATGGACTGGAGGGTTTGGTTTTTAACTTTTGGTTTTTTACCTGAACCTATTACTACATTAAAAAATGTACGACCTGTAAAAAAGGGCCATTATATAGCATTTGATTTAAAGCATAAAACCTACGAAGAAAAGCAGTGGTATTTTCATCCATACAAAATATCTAATCGTGTGGGTTTTACAGAAGCTATCAATACTACTAAAAAATTAGTTGAAAAAGCAGTTGAAAGACATTTGGTATCTGATGTAGAAGTAGGGGTGTTTTTAAGTGGCGGAATAGATTCAAGTATTGTAACGCTGCTTGCTAAAAAACCTATCAAAACGCTTTCTATTGAATTTGAAGACGCCGAATATTCCGAAAAAATCTATCAAGAACAAATTGCTGCACTTGCAGGTTCGGAGCATTGTAGTTTACTGGTAACGCAAAGTGACTTTGCTAAAGCCTGGGAAGATATACACGCATCATTAGATCAACCCACCACAGACGCTATTAACAATTACTTTGTTTGCAAATTTGCAAAGGAAAAAGGTTGCAAAGTAGTGCTTAGTGGACTAGGGGCCGACGAGCTTTTTGGCGGATACCCCAGTTTTAATAGAACCGGTCAAATACAGCGTTTAAAAAACCTAAGCAGGCTTCAGATATTAAAAACGGGTATTGCAGGCGCGGTATTTAATTACCCAACTCGTAAAATAGATTATTTTAAAAAGCAAATAGCTTCTAGTGAATACCTCACTTATAGGGGGTTATTTACACCAGCAGATACAGCTAAAATATTACACATTACAGAAAAAGAAGTTTGGCGCATACTAAGCACCTACAAAATGCCTTATGAATATGATAATTTAAAAGGGGCTAAAAATAAGGTAAGTGCTTTTGAGTGTGATGTGTATATGCTTAACCAGCTTTTAAAAGACGCCGATATGCAAAGCATGTGGCATAGTGTAGAACTGCGCGTTCCTTTTTTAGATGTTGATGTAGTTAGTTATATGCATCAGTTACCGGAAAATATCAAATACCCAGCTGGCGGTCATAAATATTTGCTGGTAAATGCTTTTAAAGATATTTTACCTTCAAATATTATTAATAGAAAAAAACAAGGATTTGTATTTCCAATACAAAAGTGGTTGGGTAATATATCGGCAATGCAAAACGCACTGCTTGTTCCGGAAAAATATTATAACAGTTTTAATAAGGGCAGGTTAACGCATTCTAGGTTATGGGGCATTTATTTAAGTAATGCTTACGGAAGCCTCCAAAACTTTGCCACTGCAGGTAAAGTACAAAAGCCTACCACGCTATTTATGTATTTATCTGCGTTTAGCCAAACCGGTGGTATAGAAAAAGTAAATAGGTTAATACTGCAGGCTTTAGAAGAAAACGACTCTGATGCACCAAAAAACGATAGGGCTTTTGCCTATGGGTTACACGATAGCGCTATAGATGATAGGTATACTAGGCCTTATTACACCAAGGGATTTTCGGGTAACACCAACTCATTTTTATACACGCTTTTTTTTAATCGCAAGCAGTTTAATAGGGTTATTGTGGGGCATTTAAATTTAGCCCCTGCCGTTTGGCTCATGCAAATTATGAACCCAACCCTTCAAATAACTGTAATGACGCATGGTATAGAAGCCTGGCACAAACAAAAAGGGTTTAAAAAATGGCTCTTACAAAAAGCAGATACAATAGTTAGTGTAAGTAATTATACCAAAGAACAGCTTGTGCAAAATAGTGGTATAGACGGTTCTAAAATAAGTGTACTGCCTAATGCCCTTGATACCTATTTTAAAACACCCGATTTACAAAATAAATTAGGCTATTTAAAAAGTAGGTATCATTTAAAGGAAAAGGATATGGTGCTGTTAACCATTGCCCGCATGAGTAGCGCCGAGCAGTATAAAGGGTATGATATGGTTTTATACGCTATTGCTAATTTACCTGCCAGCCAAAAAAAGCACCTTAAATATATTTTAGCCGGAAAATCTGACGGAGCCGAATTTGCTAGAATCCAGCAAATGATAGCTGATTATAAGTTACAAGACCATGTAATTATGCCTGGCTTTATTGAAGATGATGAAATGCAAGATCATTACCAGCTAGCCAACCTGTTTTTAATGCCTAGTTCAATGGAAGGTTTTGGTATTGTTCTTATTGAATCTTTTGCTAGTGGCACCCATGTAGTGGCTGGTAATGGAGATGGAAGTATAGAGGCGCTGCGTAATGGTAAGTTTGGCATGTTAATAAACCCATCAGACCCTTTAGCTATCCAATACGCTATAGAAAGCAGTTTGCTGGCACAAAGCAATAAGCTTGCTGGGCATATTACCAAGTATAAAGACGCTTATGATTATTATGATCCAGCGGTTTATAAAAAAAGGTTTAAAAATTTAGCGTTCGCGTAAAATAATTTTATTAGCATAATTTGAAAAAAGATTTTAAAATATCGGTTATTGGTCTTGGTTATGTTGGTTTGCCTCTTGCATTAGCCTTTGCTAAAAAGTATGTGGTGGTTGGCTATGATATTAATGATCAAAGAGTAGCTGATTTAAACGAGGGTATAGATAGTACCGATGAGGCAGATGCCTCTGAACTTTTAAACAACCCTAATTTACAAATAACTAGTGACCCTTCACATATTGCAGACTCCAATATTTATATAATAACGGTTCCAACACCCATAGATAAATACAAGTCACCAGATTTAGGACCATTACTAGCTGCTTCACAATTAGTAGGGTCGGTTTTAAAAAAGGAGGACATTGTCATTTATGAGTCTACTGTATATCCTGGTTGCACAGAAGAAGACTGTGTACCCATTTTAGAAAACTATTCGGGACTTGTATTTAATAAAGATTTTTATTGTGGCTACTCGCCAGAACGTATTAACCCCGGCGATAAAATAAATACGCTTACTACAATTAAAAAAATCACTTCTGGTTCTACACCTGATATAGCAAATGTTGTAAATGAATTATATGCCTCAATAATAGAAGCGGGTACTTATAAAGCGCCTAGTATAAAAGTAGCAGAGGCCGCTAAGGCCATTGAAAATGCGCAGCGTGATGTGAACATTAGTTTTGTAAATGAACTAGCACTCATTTTTGATAAAATTGGAATTGATACCAATGATGTACTAGCGGCTGCATCTACAAAGTGGAATTTTTTACCTTTTAAGCCAGGGTTAGTAGGTGGTCATTGCATTGGCGTAGATCCTTATTATTTAGCACATAAGGCAAAATCTTTAGGGTACCATCCGCAAGTAATACTTAGTGGGAGGCAAGTAAATGACAATATGGGCTCATTTATTGCCAACAAATTAGTGAAGCTCATGATTGCTAAAGGCAATGCCATTAAAGGGTCAAGTGTTTTGATCATGGGCGTGACGTTTAAAGAAAACTGCCCTGATGTCCGAAATACCAAAGTAATTGATATTGTGCGTGAGTTAAAAGAGTATGGTATGCTTATAGATGTTTATGACCCTATTGCAGATGTTACTCAAATACCTGATCCGGAAAAGGATTGTATGATTAATACCATTACTAAAAAATACGATGGTATTGTTATAGCCGTTGCACACAATTCTTTTTTAGAAATGGATATTGAATCTTTAAAAAATAGTAATGCCAGTGTAATCTTTGATATTAAAGCTGCCTATAACAGGAGCTTAGTTGACACCCGTTTGTAAATAATCCCCCCAGATTTTTAATGAAATTTATTAAAGCATACTTTTTACAAGTATACCATAGCCCCCGACAACTTTTAATTCATGCATTACTCGTAATTTCTATATGTTATTTACAATTAGAATCCAATCATGAAACTGCATTATTCCAAAACATTGTGCGTGTTTCAAGAGCAGAAACAGCCGGTAAACATGACACGGTATTAATTAAGTATTTAATGGTTAGCATTAATAAAATGATGCATGACAGAAATGATATTTTTAAAAATACCGAGCAGTTGTCTTTTAAAGCAAGGTTTATGCAAAGTGTAGATGCCGATTTAATGTATGGCGCAGGAGCCTGTGGAGGATTTAGTAAAGTATTTGCTAGAGCTTTAAAAGCTGCAGGGTATAACACCCGAATAGGACAGATGAAAGTAAATGGTAATTACGGCGGGCATATTTTATTAGAAACATACCTTCCTAGTTTACAAAAATGGGTAGTAATGGACCCGCTGTTTTTATTAGTATTTACTAATCCTAAAGGACAGTGGGCTAGTTTTAACGAAGTGCATGATAATTGGGATTATTATAAAAAACAGATATACTATAACTATAACTATAACTATAACTATGCTGGCATTAGATACACCAATTGGAGTAAAATTCCTGTCATGGGCAATTTAATTTACAAGGCAATGGTATTGGTTAAAGGGGAAGAAGCTGCCAATACCATTAGCTTAAGGCCCTATTTGCTAGACCATTACAGGTTTTGGAAATGGGTGTTGGTTCTAGTATATGGTTTGTATGTAATGTTAAGTATGGTGTTATTGAATAAAAGAATTATAAATTAATGCTTGATACAAAACAATACAAAGTAAAGGATTAGGATTTAACCAATTCCAAATACGAAAAAAATGTTCATGCTATTTTACTTTAAGGTATTCCTCCAACTTGATTACTGAAACTAGATGCTTTATTAAGATTTGTTTTATAAAAATTTAAATAGTTTTGTAAAAATTCGAAAAATTCATTTTATTATAAATTTATTAATTAGTTCATGATATAATCGTTTTATTTTTTCAATGGTTTAAAAAAGTAATTAGATATATTTACTAATTTTATGTAATTGCGAATTTTTTATGAGCAAGTGAAAATAGTAATATTTAGAATTTCAAACGATCTAATCTTAAAATTAGTTTAATATTTGCTCAAATTAAAACACTTTATTTAAAATTTATTTATTCAAGAAATAAAACTAAAAAAATTTCTTCGTAGATAATCTAAATCGCTGCAACTACTTCTTAAAATTATTTATGAATTAATCGTGTCTAAAAATATAAAATACTAAATAATCAAAATAATATTTATTCAGTCTCATCCTATCCAATATGCGGCACCTTTTTTTTCAGCCGCTGTATCTCAAAATGTAGAATTAGAGGTATGGTACTGTAGTGATGAGTCTTTAAGGGAAACAATCGATGTGCAATTCGGAAAGCCTATAAAATGGGATATTCCATTATTGGAAGGATATTCATATAGATTTATAAAGAATTCTTCATTAAAACCCTCTATTCATAATGGTTTTTTCGGGTTATTAAATTTTGAACTTATTGCTCTTTTGTTTAGAGCAAAAAAGTCTATTGTCGTAATTCCAGGATGGAATTATGCTAGTTATTGGATTGCTATCATAGCTTCAAAAATTTTTGGCCACAAATTAGCAATAAGATGTGAATCACCATTAAATCAAGAACTAAAAAAAAGTACAGTTTCTTTATTAATAAAGAAAATATTATTAGGCAATATTCTCTTTAGATTATCTAATTACTTATTTTATATAGGTAAGCAGAATTATGAATTTTATAAATTTTATTTTGTTAATGATAAAAAACTAATTTTTATTCCTTACGCTGTAGATAATTTTAGATTTCAAAATGCTTACAATGATTTAAACAAAGAAAAGCAGTTGCTAAGGTTAAGTTATGGCTTACATCCTAAAAAAAAAGTTATTCTATACGTTGGTAAGTTTATTGCTAAAAAAAGACCTCTTGATTTGTTACTTGCTTTGAATAAACTAGATTATTCGAAAATTCAAGTTGTAATGGTCGGTGATGGTGAGTTGAAAAATGAAATGATAGATTATTTAACTAATCATAATTTAAAGGATCTTGTTTTTTTGCCTGGATTTATAAATCAAACTGAAATTGTCAAATACTACGTAATTGCAGATGTTTTTGTTATGTGTTCTGGAAAAGGAGAAACATGGGGATTGAGTGTTAATGAAGCAATGAATTTTAAGCTTAAATTACTTATTTCAAATACTGTGGGATGTTGTGTAGATCTATTAGTGAATAATAAAACAGGATGGTCTTTTGAGGAAGGGAACATAAATCATTTAGCGAAATGTATTCAAGAGGCAATTAGTGATAATAAAATTGACGAAAACCTATATTCCGCTATTATAAATAAATTTTCCTATCAAACAGGAATTAGTAATTTAATGAAAATTGTAAATAAAATAGAATAATTCCTAGGAATTTCATAAAGATAGGTTTACTACAAAAAATCATTCAGTAGAGTTTAAATTATTTTTTCCATAGAGTTAAAATATGATTTATAGTATAATAAATTTCCGTTACATTAAATAATACTTAGTGACTAGTTTTTGACCTTCTCCAAAAAATAAAATTGTTTTAGAATTTATAAATGTCACAAATTGATTCCGCACTTGTTTCTATAGTATGCCCTATATTTAAGCCTAATATTGTATATTTTAAAACATTATTGGACTCTATAAATAACCAAACTTATAAAAATATAGAGCTTATTTTATCACTTGATTTAAGTGACGAAAACATTTTCAGTTTAATACAAAATATTGAACTTGAAGTAAAAATAGTAACTAATACATCTACAAATCCGGGTATTTTCACAAATCTAAATAATGCAATTCAATATGCAAGTGGAGAATTTATTCAAATATTTTGTCAGGATGATCTAATGTATTCTGATTTCATTGAAAATCAGTTATTGCATTTTGAGAAAAATTGTAATATAGGATTAGTTTTTAGTCAATTTGATTTTATTAATGAAAAAGATGAAATCAAAAGACTAGAATCAAAATTTAACTATAGATTAGAGTGGCCTGATTTTTTTAACAGATCAACTGCATTATTACATTTGTTCTTTTATGGGTGTATGCCTGGCAACTTATCTCCTGTAATGTTAAGGTCCACAGTAATTAAAGAAGTCGGTTTTTTTAATCCAAGTTACCCATATGCAGGAGATTTTGAATATTGGATTAGAGTTGCTGAAAAGTATCCATTTTATTTTATAAAAAAAACTGGCTTAGCAATAAGAAGACATCCTACACAAGCTAGCAAAACAATTGGTAATAATATTCTATTACATGATCTAAATAGAATTTACGGCAACCTTTCTTACAAGTTATTTCAGTATAATAGTAAAATTGAAATATTTCTATTTTTGAATGAATCAATTGGGAGGCAATTCGCTTATAGTATTTTAAAAAATATATTTAGGTTTAATTTTAAAGAAGCTATATATACTTTTAAAGAATTTTCTGGTTTATTTAATTTTTGGATTTCATTTTTATTCATATTCTTTACATTCAATGGAAGATTAAAACTTTCGCACCTATATGGAAAATGTTTCAAATAAAAACTATACTAATACGGGCAACATACCCCTACTGGGCGAGATTGTAGGTGAAAATTTATTTATTTTAGATATCGGATGTGGAGCTGGAAGTAATGCATCAATATTAAGCTTAAATGGTCACATTGTAGATGGAATTACGCTTTCTAGTACAGAAGCAGACATAGCAAAAAAGTTTATGAGAAATATCTTTATATGGAACTTGGAAGCAGGGCTACCTATTTTAAATAGTACATATGATTTTATTTTATGTTCACATGTTTTAGAGCATATTGCTTATCCTCAAAATTTGTATAATGATCTATTAAACATTATGACAAATGAAACTAAGTTAATAATAGCTTTGCCTAATTTGATGCACTATAAATCTCGATACAAATTGTTAAAAGGTGACTTTAACTACGAAGTTTCAGGAACATGGGATTATACTCATTTAAGATGGTACACTTACAATTCGGCAAAAGAAAATTTAATAAAATCTGGATTTAACATTGAAAAGTCATATGTTTCTGGAGATATTCCATTTTTGAGATTAACTAAATATTTACCCTTTTTCATACGAAAAAAAATATTTTATTTCTTAACATATATTTCCAGAGGATTATTTGGATTGCAATTGATTTTTGTCGTAACAAAAAAAATATGAAAATTTTATTTTTTAATCTCATGTTCCAAGATTATTTGGCTGATTCAATTCTTGTTGGTCTAAAAGATCTCGAATATGATGTAATTGAATATCCTCGAAATCAATTTATTTATCGAAATGATTTTTCAAAAACAAATAATTTAAATGTTTACGGTAGAGGTTTTACGCTTTATAATATATTAGAATTAGATCTTTGTAAGAGTTTAGATAAACTCCCAGAGAGTTATGATTGTTTTGACTTTGTTATCTTCGGTTCAATTTCAAATCAGTATGATTTATTTTTAGAGATCAAAAATAAAGTAGATAAGAAAAAAATCGTAATACTTGATGGGGATGATACTGCAGCTTTAGTTCCATATTATGGTAAATTTTGGCGTAAAAAAATATTTAACTCTTCTATACATTCTAAGTATAAATATTTTAAAAGGGAAATAACTGATAACACTCAGTTTTATCGATTTTACAAAATTCTTCCTCGTGTCATAACAAATAAGATTCCTATCAATAAAAATATTTTGAAAATTAATTTTTCTATTCCTAAAAATAAAATAATTTCTTTTGATTGTATAAAAAATAAGCTTTTCCCATCTCACATTGTTGATGAATTTGTTGCTAAGAACGTAAAGGGAAGTTCAACAGATTATGCTTTTTCTAATGAATCTGAATATTATAAAGATTTGCAAAATTCAAAGTATGGAATAACGACAAAAAGAGCTGGTTGGGATTGTTTACGACATTATGAAATTGCTGCAAATGGCGCAGTAATTTGTTTTAAGAATTTAAATATTAAACCTAAGTACTGTGCGCCACATGGTTTAGTCGATGGACTTAATTGTATTTCATACAGTGATTATACTGATTTAATGACCAGGATTAATAGTATTAGCGATACTGAATATGTAATGATGAGAAGTCATTCATTGGAATGGGTTAGAAAAAACACATGTAATCTACTAGCTAAATATCTCCTCGAAAAATGTAAAAGTTAATTAAAACAAAATGAAATATTTGATTCATAAAATTTATAACCTCTATAATATTTATTTCCCAATTAATACAGGAAAACATTTTATAGCGAGAGTTTTAACCAAACTGTTTTCTTCTTTTAAAGCTAAGACCAAAAATGGTATTTTTTTAGATATCTTACTTTCAAGTGTACAAGATATGCACTTAATAAATATTGAAGAATTTGAGTCTGATCTCATTACTGAGCATATAAAAATGTTAAAGTCTGGTGATGTATTTGTCGATATTGGTGCAAATATTGGATATTATTCTTTTCTTGCTTCAAATTGTATGGGTAACAACGGTACGATATATTCTTTTGAACCATCACTAAGAGAATTTCGAAGATTAATAAAAGGTATTTCAGACAATAATTGTAAGAATATTATACCTAGCAACATAGCAATTTCTAATACAAATGGTTTACAGACCTTAACTTTATCTAAACATCATACTGGATTAAATAAGCTAAATCTTAATAAAAGTATTGAAAAATTTAACTTTAATGTGCCCACTATTAAATTTGATGATTTTTTTTATTTGATGAATATGCGACAGATAGATTTGATGAAAATCGATGTTGAAGGTGCAGAATTACTTGTTTTATATGGAATGAAAAATATTTTAAAAGAGAAAAAAATCACTAAAATAATAGTTGAGATAACGCCGAAATTTCTATCTGAATTCAATCATAGTAGAAAGCAATTGTATGATTTTATGAAAGATTTGGAATATAAAAGTACTTTTAATTTAAATAAATGGCAGTATGAAGAAATATTCGAACTGGCCTGATTTTTATAAGTCATGTTAAAAACTTTAGAGTCCAGAACTTTAAAAAGTATATTTTGGGGTTTTATACTTTTTGTATTAAACTTTGCTCAAAATATAGTTTTGGTTCCATTCTTTTTGCAAAATTGGGGACAAGAAAAATATGGTCTTTGGATCTCTATTTTTTCTCTCATTACTTTAGTAAAAACAATAGATTTAGGTCATCAAAACTTTGTTGGTAATGAGTTGACTAAGTTGTTTTTTATAAATCCGGATCAAACCAAAAAATTACTTAACTCTTCAATTGTTATTTCTTTGTTTCTAGGATTTTTTGAATTAATAATATTTATTTTTTCTTATTACTTGTTCACTCCAAAAACAATTTCAGGAATTAACAATCTAATTTTTGATGACCCGGCATTTGATTTTTATCTTATTTTATTTGTTTCAGTATTCACTATTTTTGGTAGTATTGGGGGTATTCTTGTTAGAATTTTATTACCCTTGGGTCTTTTTGATAGAATGATTCAATTTACAATCGTCTATAAGCTTTTTGAGATACTAATACTTTCATTATCAATTATTTTCTATTTAAAAATTTCAATTATTTTTCTTTCTTATTCTGCATTAAATTTTATATACAGTCTTTTTGTATTCATTTATACAAAAAAGATTTTACCTTCTTATTATCCCTGGTGGCGTGATATTGATATTTTTCTTGGATTAAGAAACTTACTTAAATCATTGATCTTAACATTGAATGCATTTGTTGAACAATTTAATACGTCTGGCTTAGTGTTATTGATATTGAATTATATTGGAATGTCATATGTGACATTATTTTCAGCCATTCGTACAAGTACAAATATAGTATTGCAAATTACAAGCTTAATTATAAATCCATTGGCCCCTGAACTTTTAAAGTTTAGCAGTTTAGATGAACAAGATAAAATTTTAAAACTCTTTGATACAAATTGCATTTTTTCTGGAATTTTAGTAAATTTTTCTTTTTTAATTGTATTACCTTTTGTTCATTATCTTTTTTCTTGGTGGACTAAGGGACAGCTTTTTTTTGATTTTCATCTTTATTTATGTTTAACCATAGGTGTCTTATTTATTAATTTCGGTAAATCTTATTTAACATTTTTATCTAGCTCAAATGCATTGAAAGAAATTACAATAATTACTTATTTGCGAATTATTCTAACATTTGGTTTTAGTTCACTCTTAATTGCAAAGTATCATTTACTTGGGATTGGCTATTCTATTGTTATAGGCGAATTATTTTGTTCTTTAATTTTACCTTTTTATTTTGTAGCACATAGACTAAAATTAACTTTTAGAATATTTATTAAGCGTATTCAAATTATAGGTTTATTTCAAATTATTTTTATAATTTTTATTAATTACACTTTTTTAAATTATAATTTAATTTCTTTGATACTTTATTTCTTTACCTTTTTATTCTTGTTATTTACAAGTTTCATGCAATGGAAATCTCTTGATAGAAATATTAAAAATAGAATCAATATTTTGCTTAAAGAATCAAGAAACCTCCGTATACTAAACCCTTTCTCATAGTGAAAGTATCCTAATTTTCCAGATACTTTTAAATCATTGTAAATAACTTGAATTTAATTAGTCTTAAATTAAAAGTTACATATGACATTCATATCACACTTAAATCTTTATTGGTTATTTTGAATAGACAAATTAGAATTGATAATTTATTGCGTCCACGATACATTTACCAACAATAAACCGCATTGGTAAATTAATCACTTGAATCTTATCAAGTTACCTAAAATAAATAAGCAAAATATATAATAGTTCTAATGGTACATTTATTAAACATATAATTTATTTGATTTCATTTTCAATATTTGTTTAATAGAATTTTAATACTTAGCTAAAAGTATCACTCTTATACTCTACATATTTTATTATAAAACCCCTTTTATTATTATCAAATTCATTTCATGTTTAAATTAATCGATCCCTTCAGTAAGAGTAAATTATATTTTGATGAAAATTTAAATGTTTGGCATGACGCTGATAAAACAATTTTATTTCCTGTTTTGAATAATGTTATTCGATTTTTAGATAATGATAGTCACTTTTACGAAGGCACTTATCTAAATAAAATAAAATTTATTCCAAAATCTGAAAACATTTTGCATACTTGGCCCATTTGGGTCATATCTAATGGTTACTTATGGGAGGTTAAAAAACAATTCAAAAAAAATGATTACATCTTAGAAGTTGGTTGTGCAAGTGGTGTTAATTACTTTGGTAAAAGGTTTAACATGGCAGGTCTAGATTTGTCTTTTGCTTCATTACAAAATTTAAGTTATTATCAACTTGGAATTCAGGCTGATGCTTTAAATTTACCATTCCCTGACAATTCATTAGATGGCATTATTAGTTCTTACTTTTGGGAACATATATCTCATGATATTAAAAATCTAATGTTAATCGAATTTAAAAGAGTCTTAAAGCCAGGTGGTAAAATAATTTTTTTATACGATGTAGATACCAATAACTCTTTAGTAATGATGTTAAAAAAAGAACAGCCATTATTATATAAAAAACTATTTTTAGACATTGATGGTCACTTGGGCTACGAAACTCCAAATGATAATCGTAAAAGATTTATTAAACATGGCTTTATAGTTTTAAAACATTTTGGTATGGAAAGAACCTTTCTGCAATCAAATTCTGTTTTTGAGAAGTTTCGACATTTAAGAGGTTTAAAAGGAGTGATTGGAAAAATTGGATATTTTTTTACTAGTGGGTTTGTTTTGCAGAAAGTTTCAATTTTTGTTCTTCGTTTTATTGATGTAAGTTTTGGGAAATTTATTAATGTAAATAAGTCGAGAATTTTATTATCTGTACTAAAAAAACCGTTATGAATATCTTAGTTGTTGGGAAAAAATATGTGGAAAGTTTCGCACTTCATGTAAGTGAAACATTTGTCGATATGGGGCACAATGTAATACATTTTAATCCAGGCATAAATTCTCAAATATCTAAATCTGTTTTAAGATTTAGGATTAATCAGTTAATTATAATTTTATTTAGTCTCTTTGAACAAACGAAAATTGGGCGTTTATACGAGCAGAGGAGACTTAAGAATATTCTTAATAAAAATGAAATTGAATTAGTAGTTTGTTGTAATGATTTTTTATTCCCAAATCAAATTAGTTGGATTAAAGATAATTATAAATGTAAAATAGTTTTATGGTTTCCTGATGCAGTAAGTCAGTTTAAGAAGGGAATGTTTCTCGATTCTCATTTTGATTTTCTGTTTTTTAAGGATCTTTTTATAGTTGATATTTTAAAAAATGAGTTAGGACTTAATGCGTATTATTTGCCTGAATGTTGTAACCCAAAGTACCATAAAAAAATACTTTTATCTGAACTAGATTTACGTAAGTATGAATGTGATATTTCTACTGCAGGAAATATGCACACAGCAAGGGCAAGACTTTTTAAAAAACTTAATAAATATAAGGTTAAACTTTGGGGTAACCCTGCGCCGATTTGGATGGATACCAAAGGTTTAGATAATATGATTCAAAATCATTTTGTTAGTAATCATGAAAAAAGTAAAGCATTCATAGCTAGTAAGATTGTTGTTAATAATTTTTATCCTTCAGAAATTCTAGGATCAAATGCTAGATTATTTGAAGTAGCTGCAACAGGTAGTTTTCAAATTTGTAGTTATCGAGATTCTTTAAATGAATTATATGAAATTGATAAAGAAATTGTAACTTTTAAGACACCAAATGAATTGTTTTCAAAAATAGATTTTTATTTAGAAGCTGATGAGTTAAGAAAAGAGATAGCTGATAGAGCTTATGAAAAAACATTGACTCAACACACTTATGAAATAAGATTAACAAAAATGTTAGAAATAGTTTTTTCTTAACTATTAGTTTTATATGGGAGTATTTAGATTTTGTTTTTTAATAATTACATTTTTATTTGGTTTCTATGATTTTCTTGAACTTCATTTTAATAGAGTATATGTCTTAAACATAAGTTTATTGATTTACACTATTTTTGAATTTATTTTTTTATTTAAAAAAAAATCTGGATTTAATATATTCATAACACCGATATTTCCATTTACTATACTTGTTTTTTTTACTAATTTAGGAGCTTACTCTTCTTTTTTATTTTGTTTAACTGAAAATGAAATAGTTAGGTCAGAATTTTACTCAGCTCAGTACATTACGGATATTATTTATGTTAAAACATTTGCTATTATTAACTTTGCTTATTTATTCTCTTGGCTTGGATTTAATAGTGGATTTGGTAGTTTTTTGTTTTCAAAATATTATAATTTAAAATTGTACAAACATATAATTAATAGTAATATACATTTTAATAAACTATTTTTAATTTTTTTGTTTGCATATTTTATAAAATTTTATTTATTTTCAGTAGGTTTATATGGAAGAAGTATTGATGAGAAATATTTTGAAGCGGGTGTGGGATATAAGAATGGTTCAGAGATTCGAATTTTTTCAGACTTATCTTATTTAGTTTTCTTTCTTATTGCGAATCAATATTTTAAATATAAAAATATAAGTTATCTTTATATTCTATTAGTTGCACTTTCTATTGAATTGTTATTTGGTTTTATCTCAGGAGCAAGGACTTCATTTATTTATCCATTTCTAATCTTATTTTTATCTGAATTAATTTCTAAAAATAAATTAACTCTCAAATGGTTTTTTATTTTCCCTTTACTTATAGTTTTCTCATTTACTATAGTATTAAATTACAAAAATTATTCATTAAGTGATGTTTTTTCTAAATCTGCAAATCCATTTGAGCAAATATCTGATTTCATATTTAAGAAAAATTATTTAAATAATTCAGATTTCACTATAATTACAGGGCTTAATAATTTTTTCAATAACTCAAATCACTCTCAAGTTTTAGCTACTGCTATAAATTTTAATGATAATACAAAGTTAAATCATAATGATCCAGATTTCATTACCGCTTTTATTAGAGTGCCTTATGATGCTTTTGTTCCAAAATTTATTCAAGGTGAAACAGAATTTGCATGGGGTTTATGGTTTAAGAATAATATTTTGAATCATGCAACTGATTTAAAATATAGCATCTCGATGACATCTGTTGGTTTTTGCTATTTTACAGGCGGTATTATATTTGTTTTATTAGTTTTTTTTGTTCAAGGAATAATCTTAAACTTTGTAATGAATATTTTATCTATCAAGTCCGAATTTTCTATTATAATTTTTATTTTACTATTTTCGCATGTTATATTTTTTGATTCTATTATATCTAATTATTTTACTATTTTAATTCGTTATCTTTTTATTTTCCCAGTTATATTTTATTTTTTCTTTTCAAAAAGAATCTAAATTTCAATACTTTAATTATAATCCGAATTTCTTTTTTTAAAAAAATGTCTAATATTATGTTTAATCTAAATCTGATATTAAATTATATTTCCCCTTCGCTTGAAATTTATTTTTCATGATTTATTTTATTGTTGAATATTTTCATCCCTTTTCTGATGCTGGTGGCCCAATCAGATCAATCGATAATATTTTATTATTGCTAAAACGAAGTTTCAATATTCACATATTAACGTCAAATGAAGACTATAAAGGAAATATTTTACCCGAAGGTATTAAATCGGATATTGTTCAAATAGAACCTAAAACTGGGTGTAATACTTTTTATATATCTACATCATTAAAAGGTCTAATCACCGTATTTAATTTTATAAAATGTACTGATATAGTTTATATCAATGGCCTTTTTAAACCATCCTTAAATTTTGTGCCAATTATTAAATCAAATAAATTAATAGTTGCCCCCAGAGGCATGCTTCAAGCACCTCTTTTAAAGCAAAAATGGTTTCAAAAAAAGTTGTATTTATCAGTCCTTAAATTTTTTTTCTTTTTTAAAAAAATTAAATGGCACGCAACTACAGAGCAAGAAGCTTCTGAAATTAGAAATGTATTTGGTGATAAATCTGATATCAAAGTTGTTTCAAATATACCTGCATGCCCATTTGTGGCAGTAAAAAGTTATACTAAAGAATCACACAGTTTATCATTAGTGTACTATAGTTTGATAGTTGAAAATAAAGGTTTATTGACTTTAATTCAAATACTAAAAACCCTCAACTTACCCATTTCTTTAGATATTTATGGATCTATAAAAGACCAATCCTATTGGGAAACTTGTTTACATGAAATAAACTCAAACAGCTCACAAGCTATATTTAGCTATTTAGGCCACGCTAACCCTTCCGAGTCTCAGTCTATTTTAGCAAAATATGATGCTTTTGTATTACTTACCAAAGGCGAAAACTTTGGTCATAGTATTTACGAATCCTTAAGTGTGGGAACACCTGTTATTATTACCAACAAAACGCCTTGGAAATTTGACAACTCAGCAAATCCTCCAGGTTGGATTATTAATTACGATAATCTTGGTATTGATTTGGATTCTTTAAAACAGACGCTAACTAATTTTTACCATATGGATAATGATGCCTATGCTTTATCAAGTAAAGCTGCTCATAAATATGCAGTAGATTTTTATACTAGTCACGATTTTAAAAAGGAATACACTGATCTTTTTAATTCGTTAGACAAATAATATTTCTCAATTCATTAATTTTTTATTTTGATTATTCTAGGTTTAAATGCGCATCACGCAGATGCGTCGGCTTCTTTGTTAATAGATGGTAAGCTTCTAGCTGCAGTAGAAGAGGAACGCTTTACACGTATTAAGCACTACTCTGGTTTTCCCATACACGCGGTTGATTATTGTTTACAGCAAGCTGGCCTATCTTTAAATGATATAGATCACTTAGTAATAGGGAGAGACCCTAATGCTAAATTTAAAGAAAAGATGACCTTTTTTGTAAAAGCACCTAGCCAATTGCTCAAAAAGTATTTTTATGATAGGTTCATTAACGTTAAAGATGTTAAAAGTATTGATAAGGTTTTAACGGCTCATTTTAAATGTGCTAAACCTAGATTTCTTATTCATAACATTGAGCACCACCGTAGCCATTTAGCTTCTGCATTTTATCCATCACCTTTTAATGAGGCTGCTATACTCTCCTTAGATGGCTCTGGAGATTTTTCTACAGCTATGCGTGGGGTAGGAAGAGATACTAAAATAGAAGTATTAGATTCTGTTAATTTCCCTAATAGTATTGGTATATTTTATTCGGCCCTAACCCAGTATTTGGGTTTCATGCACTATGGTGATGAATACAAGGTTATGGGTTTAGCTCCTTATGGTAAGCCTATTCATAAAGATCTACTTTCTAAAGTGCTGTTTCCAACTAATGATGGTTGGTTTAAATTAAATACCCATTATTTGCGCTCACCACACGAAGGCTATGTTACTTATTCCGATACTTTCCAGCCAATTATTCCAATACTCTATAACAGCCTTCTAGTAGAGCTATTAGGCCCTAATAGAGATCCTCAAGAACCTATTACACAGTTTCATAAAGATATGGCTGCCTCCATACAAGCAGTTACAGAGCAGGTGATCTTTCATGTTATTACAGAACTATACCATAGCACCAAACAACCTTATTTATGCCTTGCAGGTGGGGTAGCTCAAAATAGTGTGGCTAATGGTAAAATACTATCCAATACACCATTTAAAAAGGTATACATACCTAGTGCCGGACACGATGCAGGTATTTCTATGGGTGCTGCTTTTTATGCCAATCATCACTTGTTAGGTGGCAAAAGACAAAAGCCCATTTATTCGGCCTACACTGGCCCTAGTTTTACCAATGATCAAATAGAAGCGGTGTTGCAAGCTAACGGGGTTGAATACAAGCTACTAACAGATCAAAACATTTATGATATTGTATCTGATAAATTAATAGAAGGTGGCGTTGTAGGTTGGTTTACCGGTAGGGCAGAGTTTGGACCACGTGCCCTTGGTGGCCGCTCCATTTTAATGGACCCACGCCGCAAAGATGCCAAAGAAATTTTAAACAATAAAATAAAACGCCGCGAAAGCTTTAGACCCTTTGCACCCAGTATATTAAAAGAATATGTGTCGGAATATTTTGAAATAACCGACGATGTGCCTTTTATGGAAAAGGTATTTCCGATTAGAAAAGAAAAGCACGCTGTAATCCCAGCTGTTACCCACGCAGATGGTTCAGGTAGGCTTCAAACAGTAGATGCAACAGTATCACCAAGGTACTACAACCTTATAAACAGTTTTAGAGAAAAAACAGGTGTACCTATTTTATTAAATACTTCTTTTAACGAAAACGAACCCATCGTTAACACCCCTCAAGAAGCCCTTGATTGTTATTTGCGGACATCTATGGATATGCTGGTGCTTGAAAATTGTGTCATACAAAGAAGTTAAGTAATGAATATATCTCGATTAATAAAATATCATCTAAACCCTTTATTAGATCATCCCCTAAATCGTGGTAATAAAATTGCTGCCATTTTGAGATTTATCAAGTGGCAATTAATATTGAGAAGTATAATAGGGAATGAACTAATTGTACCATTTATAGGAAACTCAAAATTTATTGTCAAAAAGGGCAGAACTGGATTAACTGGAAATTTATACAGTGGCCTTCATGAGTTTTATGATATGGCGTTTTTATTGCACTATTTGAGACCAAGTGATGTCTTCTTTGATATTGGCGCAAATGTTGGTAGCTATTCAATTTTGAGTGCTGCTTGTATAGGCGCTAAAACATATTCTTTTGAACCAGTTCCAAATACTTTCCAAAATTTAGAAACAAATAGAGCAATAAATCAGCATCAAAATATTTGGCAACTTAATCGGATTGCGATAGGAGATAAGTTGGATGAGTTGTTGTTTTCTGTTGATAAGGATACTGAAAATTCAATTGTTGGAAAAAACTACACAGGCGAAACATTAAAAGTTCAATCGATTGCATTAGATTCTTTTTGTACAGAAAATAATGTTATTCCTGAATTTATAAAAATTGATGCGGAAGGGTATGATGAGCAAGTGATTTTAGGCTTTCAAACAGGTCTAGCTAATCCAGATGTTAATGTTATTGCAATTGAGGGAGATACTGAATTTGTTTTTCAAAATTTAACACAATTCGGTTTCAATACATACAGCTATGATCCATTTACTAGAACTTTAAAAAGTGGTGCAAGAAATGGATCTAATCAGCTTTATATAAGGGATATAAATAAAGCTAGGCACAAAGTTGAAACAGCCACATCGTTTCAAGTATTAGGCAAAACAATCTAGAATTCAATGAAAGTTACCATTATAACACCCACTTTTAATAGTGCTAAAACGCTCAGCCATAATTTAAATTCGGTGGCGCGTCAGTCCTATAAAAATATTGAACACATTATTGTAGACAATTGCAGCACCGATGGTACGCAAGCATTAGCTGTAGGCTTTTCACACATTTCCCAGATTATTTCGGAAAATGACAAGGGTATTTATGATGCCATGAATAAAGGTATTGCTAACGCCACTGGAGATATCATTGGTATTCTAAATTCAGATGATTATTTGGCTTCTGAGCATACCATTGCAAATATTGTTTCGGAATTTACAACTAGTAACGCAGATGCCATTTATGGGAACCTTATTTATGTTAGTAATAAAAATCCGGAAAAAATTCAGCGTGTTTGGGTAGCGGGTGGTTATGACCCCAAACTTTTTTATACGGGATGGATGCTTCCGCACCCTACCTTTTATGTTAAAAAGGAAGTGTATGAAAAATACGGCAAATACAACGATTCATTCCGTTACGCAGCAGATTATGAAATGATTTTGCGTTTACTACTAAAGGAGCGTATTACTATTTCTCCAATGCGTGAAGTAATTGTGTACATGCTTGCCGGTGGTGCGGGTAATAAAGACCTTAATACACGTGTAAAAGTAAATCTAGAGGATAGGAGGGCCTGGGAAACAGTAGGGCTCACCCCTAAATGGTATACGCTGTATGCAAAGCCACTGCGTAAAATATGGCAGTATGCACT
>JACCDH011796505.1_pt1 | contig 21972 bp, 8 predicted proteins | sample 7442481 | NCBI WGS metagenome assembly JACCDH01 (sample SAMN15323433, study PRJNA562643) | freshwater metagenome | isolation source: river surface water | place: USA:Blue River Watershed | collected 2017-08-15
ATTGATGAAAGTCCGCATTTAGATTTTACAGATACTTTAAAAGTTTGTGCGAATACACCAACGAACATTGGTGTAAATCCTGTAAACAACTATATTTACAATTGGTCGCCTGCTACTTTTTTAAATCAAACCAATGTTTCCAACCCAACTTTTTTGGGTAGAAACTACCAAGAAGAAACAATATTAAACTATAAAGTTACGGTTACCACTCCAAGTGCTACTTGTATTAAAACGTATGATAGAATGCTACGATTAGTAGAGCCCATTTTAAATCCTGGGCCTAGCAGGGAAATTTGCTACGAAGATACTATTACCGTTGGTTTTGATAAACGGGCTAATTATGTGTACAGCTGGACTCCCAGAAATTTATTTACGCAACCAGATAGTGCCATTACGCAAACGTTTAATATCAATCCTACTAACAATGATCAAATGAATGTGCTAACCTTAGCCGCAACTTTTGACGGCTGTACTTTGGATAGTTCTATTTTTATTTTATACAAAGCCAAACCTCGTTTATTAGCGCCTAAGGAACAATTTGTATGCTCGGGTGTACCAAGTAATTTAAATACTGTATTTAATGTTGCGCCAGATGCTGTACAATGGTTGGCAGATAAGTATTTGGATAATTTTACCGCTACACAACCTGTATTTACGCACATAAATTTAAGTGATACTATTCAAAAAATTTCTTTACCAATTTTTATTCAAAATAGATCTTGTACCAGTATTGATACTTTTACGGTGAATGTATATCCTCAATCTGGCATAGGAAATTACCAATTTTTATGTCCAGGATTTGGCGCAAAACTAAACCCATTTGGTTGGGGAACCCAATTCACTTGGTCGCCTAACCAATTTATAGATAATGTAAATATTAAAAATCCAATTGTAAATCCCGATGTAAGCAGATGGTATTTTGTAAGTATAACAGATAGTGTAAATTGTACCTACAACGATTCGGTTTTTGTAGATGTTAACCCAAAAATTCCCATAGATTTACCCAATGACACCACAATTTGTTGGGGTGATAGCATAGGTGTGGGATTAAAACATATTATCGAAAATGCTAGTTTTAATTGGACTCCTGCGGTTTTTGCATCTCATCCAGATAGTTCGTTTTCCTATTTATTTCCTAATGACACCCTGTTGTTTTATTTAACCGTAACCAAGGATACTTGTAGTAGTAGCGATAGTATTTGGGTTAATGTTGCCCCCTTACCATTGGTACAAATTTTACAAGATACCACTATTTGTTTGGGTGATTCCGTTACTTTAGTTGCCCAAGGTGCCTTAAATTATCAATGGATCAATACCGTAAATACTATAATAAATCCATCAACAGTAATAGTTTCCCCTACTCAAACCCAACAGTATTGGGTTATTGGAACTGATATAAATAATTGTAAAAATAGGGATACGGTGCAAGTTGAGGTATTATTGTTACCCAATATAAATATGCCAAAGGATACTAATATTTGTTTTGGCGAAAGTTTAAGCTTAACGGTACAAACCGAAGTGGGCGATTACCAATGGTTGCCAATGCAAGGTGTAAATAATCCTAACGGAATTGATGTTGTAATCACACCCAATCAAACCACAACTTATTATTTAACAGTACAAGATACTTTTGGATGTAAAAACAAGGATAGTATTGTGATTAATTTAAATCCTTTACCAAATATTCTATCCACAAAAGATACTTTGGTTTGTGATAGCGTTTTAAGTAAAATATGGGTATCAGGAGGCGAAAAATATACTTGGTATCCTCAAAACTTGTTTACCAACAATACTTTAGCAACGCAATGGATAAGATTTACAGAAGCTAGCGATTTAAAAGTTGTTGTAGCTACGGATAAAAATTGTACTGATTCTGTAACGATTAAAGTAAATGTAAACGATCAACCCAATGCAAATTTATCCTACACCGTACAGCCCAATTGCGATGGCTTTGAAGTTACATTTAAAGATGAAAGTATTTTAGCCGATGAGTGGAAATGGAATTTTGGTGATGGAAAATCTAGCAACAACATCTATCCAAAACATACATTTAGTTTTGGCACAAAAACAACAACACAATTGATTGTGGGTAACAATAAAACTTGTTTTGATACAGCAACGGTAAAATGGGATTTTAAAAATCCAAAAGATTTTATACGAATTGATGCACCTAATATTATTACGCCTAACAACGATAAGTTAAACGAATGTTTTGAATATAAACTAAATGGCGAATTTAATGCTTGCGCCAATGTAGAAGTTTTTAATAGATGGGGACTTAAAGTGTATGATTCTAAAGAATTCAGTGGCTGTTTTAATGGCTTTAATTTTTACAATAATCAAAAATTAGCAACTGGAACTTATTTTTACGTAATCTCCATTAACGATTACAAAGCCAATGGTTTTATTCAGGTAATCAACGATTAATACCTATTAAATATTAAAATGACACTAATAGCCTTTATATAGTTTGTTCATCCTTGAATCTTTATACTCACCCTAGTCAAAGTCTCCTCTCGTTAATAAATTATTCCATCTTTATCTTTACTATATTATGAAAATCAAAACTGTTATTACCTCAAAAACTGCGTTCATATAGAATTACTAAAGCAATACACAGTTAAATTCACTAGGAATAATAGTTTTATCACAGATGCTAGCGTAAAAAGGAAGCCTATAGCTCAAGGTAATAGTAACTTTATTTAAGAATAATTATAATTAAGGCTAGTTCCAATTTTAATTGGTGTAAACCTATCTAGTTACAACTTATCAATTTTAAATTTATAACAAAAGTTAAAAAGAAGAAAGTGTTATAATATTGTTGCAGATTACTGCAAAAACTACTAAAAGACTCAACTGAAATTATGGGATCAAATTCAAATAGTTTTTCAACAAAGATATAATTTATAAAGGTATCGAACTCATTATAAATTAAGGCTTTAGTAGGAAGGCTCAATTGACTAGTATTAAACATTTCGACAGAAAACACCATTAGCTTCTTATAAAATTTTTAAATTATACCAATTAAAAATTAAAACGAGCTTTCACTAAATTTATTAAGTAAACAAATCCTTATCATATAATTTATGACTCAGATACACTTCGTTAATTGGATTCCTCAGAATAAACTTCGTTTTTTTCGTATGTCAGCTTTTAAGTCTCCCACAGATTTGATATTAAGAGGAGCAAAGCCCTTTGGCTTTGAGGTATATATTGCAAATAAAATCATCTGTAAAAATCAATTAAGTGTTAAGCAATCAGAGAAAAAGCAATTGATTTAAATAACAAAGGCGGAAAAATCCGCCTTTGTTATTATCTATATAATGTTACTGTACCCACTTTTTCGTGTCGTTCGTTTTTAAACTGGTCGCGATATACTAATTTCCAAACGTATACATCAATTTGTTGCGACACACCACTTCCGCCTAAAACGGTTCCGTCCCAACCTTTATAGGGCTCAAAACTTTCCCAAATTAAAGTACCCCATCTGTTAAAAATCATAAAATGATAATCATCAGAAGTAATATTTCTCCCAGTTGGGAAAAAAGTATCATTTAAATCATCTCCATCTGGCGTAAATGCATTAGGAATATACACTGTTGCAAAATCCTCGATAATTATTGATTTTATAATTGAATCTGTACATCCATTAATACTGGTTACCAATAATTTTACATCTATGGTATCACCTTTATCGCTTGAAATATACACTACAGGTTCAAAATCTATTCTTGGATTAATAATATTTCGTTCGAAAGTCCATAAATGATTAACAGCTCCTGAAGAATTATTAGTAAAACTTACTCCACCGTTTAAAACAGATAAAGTATTAGGGCTCCAAGTAAAATCAGCGTATGGATAAGGATTAGCAGTAATATAATTTTGTTTAGTTTCTGAGTTGCTACAACCATTTGCATAGGTATTGGTTAAAGAAACCGTAAAACTTCCACTAGTATTATAAGTAGTTGTGGAAGTCCCCAAAGCATTACGTTGTGATCCGTTACCAAATGTCCAAACGCTACTTACTGCATTACCCGCACTAGCACTTACCGTAATATCTCTAAAAGTTTCGGTAAATCCAACACAACCATTGATGATATCCGCTTCAAAATTTACATCTGGAACAAATTTCACTTCAAACTCAATAGTATCCGCCACTCTACAAATTTCGTTAATTGTATTGATAATGGTGTATCTTCCGCTATCCACCACAAATAAAGTTCCTGAGGAATTTACATCACCGCCCCAAGTTCCCACAGTAGCTGCGTTAAAAGTTATCTCATTTGCTTCACCTAAACAAATTGCATTTTGCGGAATTATATTCGGATTTTTTGGTCCACGTACATCAATATCTATCGTATCCGCAGCTTTACAAAAACCATTTATGGTATAATAAACACTGTAAATATCTGGATTTAAACCTCCTGGGTTAAAAACACCGTTGGTTGCATTGGTTAAACCTCCTTTATTACTACTCCAAACACCGCCAGTTCCTGTTGTAACCAAATTCACTACAGAATCCGTGTTACAATAAGGTCCAACTTGTGTGATTGTAGCCACTGGTTGTGCAATCACATTCATAATTTGCTGTTTGGAGTTACTACATAAACCAACCGTAACATTATATGTAATGGTATTTGCTGTTGGATTGGCGTTGGTTCCTTTATTGGCAATAGCTGGGTTAAAATTGTTCCCCACAACTCCTAAACCACTCCATGTTCCACCAGTTGGTGTTACATTTAATACTTCCTCACTGTGATTGTCACAAAATATAGTATCAAAATTAAAAGTAATTACCGGCATTGGGTCGATTTTAACCACGATGGTATCTGCCGCCGGACAAGCACCTGCAAAACTATATCTTAATCTAAAAGTACCTGCACCAGTTGTTGTTGGAGTTAAAGTTCCGTTTGTGGTATTAAAACCATTTAAATTAGCTGGGATACTTTGCCAAACACCATTAGGTTCTGCAGTATTTAAATTTACTAAAGGCCCATCTATACATTGTTTAATGGTATCACCATTGTTGGATGTAATTGAAGGATTAGGTGTTCTGTTTACTACAATTTGTTTGGTATCCACATCGCCACAACTTCCAGGAATAGTGTAAGTAATATCAAAAGTACCATCACCCGAAATTTTAGGATAAAATCTTCCCGTAGTTGCATTAATACAATTACCACAATTTGCACTCCATGTACCTAGGGTACTATTTGGACGAGTGATCTGAACAGAATCTACACTATCACAAACTGGATCAGGTTGATTAATCGTAGCATTTAACTGATTGGTTGTAGAAATCCAAACAGTATCTTTTCTTTCACAAGGATTAGGTTGTGTATAGATTAATTCAACATTATTAACCATTGTGGTTTTATTATTGGTTAACAAGTTTAAATCAATACGAACATTTGTTCCTGTTTGAACAACAGCAGCATTATTCCATGTACCTCCATCTTCAGCAACAGTAAATGTTGGGTCGACTTCTAAAACACAAACAGTTAAACTATCATTAGCAGCTGGATATCCGTTAATTGTAGCATTGGGTACCCTGTGTACTGTTACTAAAACACTGTCCTTATGCGGACAATTCCCCGATAAAGTATAATAAATATAATAAGGCGTACTGTTAGCTGTACCTGCACTTGGAGTAAACACACCTGTAGTTGCATTAATACCCGCACCACTCCATACTCCACCAGTTGCGGTAGGTACAAAAGTTACAGAAGGGTCACTTGCACAAAAAACAGCTTGCGGTGATGTAAAAGCAGCATTTTGTTTAGCAACAACAGTTATTACTATGTTTTGAGTATCCCCACAAGGATTCGGTTGTAAATAATATACATTATAAATACCCGGTGCATATTTAGAAGGATCAAAAATGGCTTTGTTATTTACTGAGTCTCTAATCATACTATCCAATCTTGTTACATCTGTTACAAACCAATTCCCTCCATCAAAATCTGCATTTAAAGTTAATGGATTATCTTCCGTACACAATTGAGTATTAGGTGTTGTTATTGCTGCATCTTTACGAGGATTTACTATTACCTGAACAGTATCTGAAGCACCACATTGACCAATAATTGTACGCCAAATATTATATGTACCTGGCCCAGCATTAGAAGGATTAAAAGCTCCAGAAGATCCAATAGTTTTATTTTGATTAATAAACCATGTACCTGAATTAGGTGTTGATACAAAAGTTACCGTTGGTTGATCCGAACAAAATGGTCCTTGAGGAGTAACTTCCATTGTTGCTCTTGATAAAACATTAACCAAAGTTGTTGTTGTATCATAACAGCCATTTAAAGCTACTGCATATGTTACTGTATTGTTACCATCTATTATATCATTATCTATAGTTGGATTAAAAATATTTGTAAGTTTGGGTTGTAAATTTATCAACCACAAACCAGTTGTATCGTTAGCTATCGTTGGACTACCTACCATATTCACAATCGAATCATTACAAATTGGACCAAAAGGTTCAATACTTGCAATAGGCTGATATTTCACTTTTATATATAAGGAATCGTAACATTCTTTATTGTTAATACTAAAAATGATTTTGTATTTTCCTGGTGTAGTATTGTTGTTGCTTACAAAAAGTGTGTCACCTCCAGAGATGGATAAATTAATTGGAGAGGCATTTGTTGGTAAAGAATCTATTACCCAAGAACCAACTCCACTACTTAAAATAAATAATGAATCTAAATTTATTGTTTCCCCCTGACAAATTTCAAGATTTACATTTTTAACATCAACATTACAATTACAAGAAATCACTTCAATTTCTAAACTGTCGATAATTGTACAAATTTGATTGTACACCCAATATTTACCAGGACCATTTGCAGTAAATAAACCAGTTACAGGATCAATAGAAGTGTTTACAGCATCTTTTACACTCCATGAATTTTCGTACAAAGGCGTATTTTCTGCATCCGTTCCTTTACAAACCCAATTTACATCTAAATCCACTGGTCCACAATCTGTAATAACACCAGGATCCACAATTTGTAACCAATCTCTTGGAGGAACAAACATGTTAGGTAAACCATAGCCTACAGATCCTGCTCCAGCAGCTAATCCGTTAGTATTTCCTGTTGCAGCACCTTCAGGATTTGATATCGTAGTAAATGAATTTAAAAAGCCGTAAGGCGATTTTTCAAACCCTCCTGCATACATTCTTCCATCCCCTCCCATCTTGGGAACACCTATATCTCTAGAACCAGTTGTAGATGCAACTAAAGTATATGCGCCACCAGTAACTGGAAAATACCCTATTCTTCCTAATAAAGGACCACTCCATTGATCCGATTGAAAAGTAACATATAATCTGCTTGCATTTGGCGTAAACTCTGCCGCGTAAGGATTTGAATGCGCCAAAGATCCATCCCCTAAACCCCTAACATGCGTAAAAGTTCCTGCCAAATTATTAAAATTTAAAACAGAAACTGAATTTACAGGATCCCAAGTACCTTGTCCGCAATGGTGCGTGGCTGCTGCCAATACATTGGTATTACTTCCATCATTATATTCAAATACTAAACTTGCTCTTTCATTAGAATAACCACCAGGTACATTTCTTCTTGTAACTTGAAAACCAGCATCAGATGTTACAGGACTTGTTTCTAAACCTCCACAAGTTAGTAAATAAGCATAATATTTTCTGGAAGTTGCAGGATTTAAAACTGATTCATGCGTAACAATCCAAATATCCACACCGTTGTTATGCCACGTAGCAGCAACTTGCTCTGTGGATCTATAATTCCCTAGTCTTGTTGGCCCCGTTACTGAGTTGGTAGCTTTGCTATAAACATAATAATTAAAACCATTGGTCACCCCACCACTCTCTCCTAAAATTGCATCATCAGTTGTAAAAATATAGTAATTATTAGTATCTAAAGGATGTTTTACAATGATAACTCCTTGCACAGCACTACCCGCATCTCCATTCGTTAACTCAGCACCTGTTAATAATCTTCCACCTGGAACTGGAATTTCATTTAAATTACCATCCCATAAATTTACACCATTGGTAAATAACACTAAATTACCTTTTTCATCACTAGCTGTTGCCGTTGATTCATACGATTTGTAAGGCATTGCAGGACCCACTAAGGAAGTTCTGTTAGCCGCACCATTTCCATTCGCTCCAAAATTTATACGTTGATTTATACCATTAAACCAATTGGTATGTGTAGGCCATTGGTAGGATTTACCAAAATCAACATTAGTATACGGACAAACTTTTTGGGAATAAGATGAAAAAGAAAAAAAGAAAATTCCAAGAAATAGTAGTAAAGAATAAAATCCTCTCATAGTTAAATATTTAAGTTCACACTGTAAAAACAGGCAGTAATTTGTTAGGTAAGTATAAAACAAAGTAACTCTTAAAAAGTTACAAGGTAAAATTAAAAAAAATGATTGATTTACAACTAAGTAAGTATGTTTAAAATATTAACAAAAATTACAAACACTAATCGTTAATAAATCTATTTCACCGCTCATCATTATTAGCTAAATATTAACAATACAAACAATTTAAATATTTAAATTAGCGGTGTTTTTAAATTCAACTTCATGGCATCTTCACAATTTTACAAGATTTTAAGGTATATTATTATAGGTATTTTGTTAATTGTTGTAGCGGTAATAGGCTCCAATATCATTATGAAATTTAAACAAGTTCCCGAAGCTTTTACCCCGGATGAAGTAGAAAAAGTGGTTTCGGTAGAAAAAGTAACCTTGGAAAATTTAAAAAGCGAAATTCAATTGTTAGGTATTATACACTCGGCTAATAAAATCGAATTGTTTGCCGAACAATCTGGAATTTTAAAAAACAATCATTTTAAAGAAGGTAAATTTTTTAAACAAGGTGAGATAATTTTAGACATAGATGGCGATGAATTTAACCAAAATGTAAAAGCGCAAAAAGGCGAATTAATTATGCGAGTTTCGCAATTAATTCCAGATATTAAAATAGATTTTCCAGAAGAATTTACCACATGGGAAAACTTTTTAAACCAAATAGATTTACATAAAAAATTGCCCACAATACCGTCGTTAAACAATCCGAAATTAAAAAGATTTGTTGCAGGAAAAGGTTTGTTAAACTTATATTACAGCATTGAAGGTTTAGAAAAAAAGTTGGCTAAATTTACCATTGAAGCACCTTTTGATGGTGTAATTACCGAAGTAAATGTACAAAAAGGTACTTTGGTGAGAGTTGGACAAAAACTAGGCGAATTTATAGCTGTAAATAGTTACGAATTAGAAAGTGAGGTATCCGTAAATGATTTACAATATTTAAAAATTGGTACATCCCTAAATTTTAAACAAAATAATGTACTACAAGCTTGGAAAGGCGAAATTGTTCGCATCAATTCCAAAATAGACACCAAAACACAGCGTATTAAAGTATATGCACAATTAAATGGAGAAGGTATAAAAGATGGAATGTATGTGAGTGCATTTACCGAAGGGATTGTGTGGGAAGATGTTTTTGCTGTAAACCGACAATTGGTGCAAAACGGAAAAATTTATGTTGTGGAAAAAAATCAGTTAAAACTTAAAGACATTCAGGTTTTATTCGAAAACGAATCTCAAACCATTGTTAAAGGATTAAACAATGGGGATTTAGTTTTACAAAACAATTTAAAAGGATTATACGAAGGAATGGTTGTTAAAGCATTGGAAAATAAATAACATCTATATCTATAAAAATTTACAATGAAAAAATTAATAGTTTACTTTATTAAATATCCCATTGCCGCCAATTTATTAATGGTTTTAATTTTAATTTTTGGCTATTTTGGATTAAACAGTTTAAGGCGTACTTTTTTCCCCGAAAGAGCTTCTAATATTATTTCCATTCAGGCAGTTTATCCTGGAGCATCTCCCGAAGAAATTGAGGAAGGTGTAATTTTAAAAATTGAAGATAATTTAGAAAGTTTAGCTGGTGTTGAGCGAATTACTTCGGTTTCTACCGAAAATTTAGGTACCGTTACGATTGAAGTAAGTAGCGATTATAAAACCGAAACTATACTGCAAGATGTAAAAAATGAGGTAGATAGAATAAATTCTTTCCCTGATGGTATGGAACCGCCTGCGGTTTATATCTTCGAACCACCACAATCTGCTATTAACTTAGCCTTAACGGGAAACATGGAGTTAAAAGAGTTGAAAAAAGTTGCTCGAAAAGTGGAATCGGATTTAAAGGCGATTGATGGAATTTCTAAAGTTACTTTATCCGGATTTCCAAATGAAGAAATTGAAATTTCGGTATCCAAAAAACAACTTAAAAAATATGATATTTCGTTGGGTGAAGTTGCCTTAGCTATTCGTAAAAATAGCTTAGAACTTACTGGTGGAGAAATAGTTGGCGATAAAGAAAACTTTTTAATTCGCTCGTACAACAAAGGTCGCGAGGGAAAAGATTTTTTAGATATTCCTATTCGTACTACCGAAAATGGATCGATATTGTATTTAAAAGATATTGCAGAAATTAAAGACGATTGGGAACATTCGCCCATCCAAAAAAAATACAATGGTGAAACTGCAATTATTGTTGATGTAAATTACACGATTTATGAGGACATGTTGAATATTGTTGAAAAAACTAAAAAATATGTGGAGGAATTTAACCAACAAAACAGCAATGTTGAAGTAGTGATTGTAAACGACCGTTCTAAAATTTTAAGAGAAAGAATTGAATTATTAACCGATAATGGAATTGTAGGATTTATATTGGTTTTGCTATTTTTATCCATGTTTTTACACCCTAGGATTGCCTCTTGGGTGGCATTTAGTATTCCGATAAGTTTTGCAGGAATGTTTATTTTAGCAGCTTTTGCGAATATTTCGATTAATGTTATTTCTTTATTTGGGATGATTATCGTAATTGGAATTTTAGTGGATGACGGAATTGTGATTTCCGAAAACATTTTTCAGCATTTCGAAATGGGTAAATCGCCTGCAAAAGCTGCTATCGATGGAACTTTAGAGGTTTTACCGGCTGTATTTTCGGCGGTTTTAACTACAATTGTTGCGTTTTCGATATTTTATTTTTTAGATGGTATCATGGGCGACTTTTTTGTAGAAATGGGATTTGTAGTGATTGCTACATTACTTTTTTCATTAGTTGAAGGAATTTTTATCCTTCCGGCACACGTAGCACATTCCAAAGCTTTAAATCTAAAAACACAACAAAATCCAAATATTGTTATTAAAAAATTAAATGCATTTTTAATTTGGACGAGAAAAACTTTTTACGAACCCATTTTAAATAAAACCATTCAATCTCCTTTAATTACTATTGGCGTTTTTGTAGTTATATTATTTATATCCACCGCTTTACTCAAATCCAATTTGGTTAAATTTTCATTTTTCCCTGCTATTCAACGCGAATTTTTACAAGTAAATTTGGATATGCAGCCGGGTACAAACGAAAAAGTTACTTCGTTTTGGATAGATTATGTGGAAGATAAAGTAAAAAACATCAACTCAAAATTAAAAAAACAAGAAGGTAGTGATGTGGTAGTTGGTTTCGAAAAATCGATGAATAAATCTACACACAAAGCAGATTTGCGATTGGTTTTAAGTGCATCCGAAGAACGCAACATTACTGCTGATGAAATTAGAAATGAAATTTTAGCTGAAATTCAAGATATTCCGGATAAAGAAAAACTTTCGGTAAGTGGTGGCGGTCCTTTTGGAAGAGCGGTTTCTTTTGCGTTTTTCTCCAGAAATGATGAAGATTTAGATGTGGTAAAAAACAAATTTTTAAGCGAACTAAAATCCTTAGGAACACTTACCAATATTGAATCATCGGATGAAAAAGGAACTTTAGAATTGCGAATAGTTTTAAACAACAATGCCAAAGCTTTGGGTTTAAGTTATGCCGATGTGATGGAACAAGTACGTTATGCTTTTTTTGGCTTTGAGGTACAACGCGTGCAACGTGGTTTAGATGAAGTAAAAGTTTGGGTAAGATACGATATGGAAAGTCGCTCGCAATTGGGCGATGTGGAAAATTTGCGCATTAAATTTAAAAACAACGAGTATGTATTAAAGGATATTGCAACTGTGGAACAAGATAGAGGGGTGGTTTCTATCCGACATATTGATGGCAAAAAAACAATCTTAATTGAGGCGGATATTATCGACGAAAACAAAACATCCTCGGCGCAATTAACTGGCATGCTTAACGGTGTGGTTATTCCTAAAATTTTAAAAAAATTTCCGGATGTTAGTTACAGTCAGGAAGGACAAGCCCGAGAAGTAGGAAAAACTGCTGGAAGTATAAAAATCGTTGGTCCAATCATACTTATATTAATGTTTTCAATTATCATGCTAACCTTTAGGTCGTTTAGTCAAACCTTAGCCGTATTTATTATGTCAACTTTTGGCATCGTAGGTATATTGTGGGGGCATTTTATCCACGGACATAATTTATCGATATTTTCCATTTTTGGAGTAATTGCATTAATTGGTGTAATGGTAAACGATTCATTGGTATTTATCAATGCATTTAACATGAATTTAAAAACAGGTATGTCGTATAAAATTGCAATTTATCAAACAGGAATTTCTAGGTATCGTGCCATAATTTTAACCTCTGTAACCACCATTGCAGGTTTAGCACCTTTGATATTTGAAAAAAGTATGCAAGCCCAATTTTTAATCCCTATGGCAATTACTATTGCCTATGGATTATTTTTTGCAACACTATTAACTTTAATATTTTTACCCGCATTATTAATGGTAATGAATTGGTTACGAAAAGTTGTAGTTTGGATTAAAACAGGAAATTGGAAACAAAGTGAAGAAATTGAACCAGCTGTTAAAGAATTAGTGAATGAAAATATCGAATTTTAAATACCCAATTATGCAAAAATGGATACTGGTTATGGTACTTTTTTTAGTGGTATTACAAAACCAAGCACAAGAAAATACAATTTTAAATTTAAATTCGGTTATCGAAAAAGCCTTGCAAAACAATCATGGAATTGTAATAGCGCAAAAGCAAACCGAAATGGCAAAAAATAATGTTTCGCCAGCAAATGCAGGAATGGTACCGCGTGTTGATATTGTTTCTGGAGGTGGGTTAGCAAGCAGGAATAGTAATTTAGAATTCGCAGGAGGTTTGCCACCACTTAAAAATGTACAAGCAATCTCTAACGATATCAATGCCGGTTTGAGGTTATCTTATACCCTATTTGATGGTTTTGCGATGTTTAGGAATTATGATAAACTTAAATTAAATGCATCTAATGCAGAATTGCAAAATGATATTTTAATCCAAAGTACCATCATGCAGGTGATTCAGTTGTATTACCAAACCTTATTGTTACAAGAGCAGGTTAAAATTTTTAAAGAAAGTGTACAATTATCTCGCGAGAGATTTAAGCGTGCGAAAATACAAAACGAATATGGTGTTATCAATTCCTTAAATTTAATTAATGCACAAATAGATTATTATACCGACAGCACCAATTTAATAAGCAATTCCGAAAATTTAGATTTGTTTAAACGCCAATTAAACTATTATTTAGCCGAAGATATTTTTAAAACTTTTGATTTGGATAACGTAATCGAAATTCAAATTTTAAGCGATTTCGAATCTGGTTTAAACGAAGCTAAACAAAATAACACCAACAAATTATTAAGTTTAATCCAAATGGATATGGCTTTGATAGATAAAAAATTGGTTCAATCTAAATATCTTCCTACACTATCCATGAGCACCCAATATGGCTATTCTCGTGCCGAAACCAATGCCGGTATTTTATTAAAAAACGATGCCTTAGGTTTTACTGGAAATGTAAGTTTAACATGGAATTTATTTGACGGATTTTTACGAAAAAATGCCCTAGATAATGCCAATTTACAATTACAAATTGCCGAGGAAAAACAAAAAGAAGCCGAAACTAAAATTGTAATGGAATATACCAATGTATTTAATCAATACCAAACACAATTAAAACTTATTGATTTACAAGAATTAACTTTAAAAGCTGCAACACAAAGTTTAGATCGATCCAAAGAATTGTTTAACAATGCACAAATTACCTATTTAGAGTTACGCCAAGCACAAATCAACAAAGCCCAAATTCAGCAAAAACTATTAAATGCCCAAATTCAACTTAAATTATCCGAATTTGAGCTACTGCGTTTAAGAAATAAGTTGATTTAATTTCTAGCTTTACCTTTATGAAACCATAAAAGGACTTTAAAAAAAGATGAATTTTAACCTTTAAAACAAAAAAAAAGCATCAGTAAAACTGATGCTTTTTTTTTAGTTGCGGGGACAAGACTCGAACTTGCGACCTTCGGGTTATGAGCCCGACGAGCTACCAACTGCTCCACCCCGCGATTTAGATTGCAAAGATAGTTATTTTTATTAAACTACCAAATATTTTTTTGAAAAAATTACGAATTGATTTCGATAAATCGTTTAATATCCTTTGAAGTACCAAAAACAATAATGGTATCTGTAGCTTTTATAACCGTATCCGATTCTGGAACCCCTAAAATATGCTCCTCGGTTGTAAGTTCGTCGCCTTCTTTAAATTCGTATGCACGCTTAATGGTAATTAAATTTAATTTGTATTTGTTACGTAAAGCGATATCTTGTACTGTTCTGTTTGCACAATCCGCAGGCGGTTTAATTTCTGCAACCTCATAATCATCGGGTAATTGTAAAAACGAAACAATATTAGGATTAATTAATTTTTCGGCAACCAACATACCAATCTCTTTTTCGGGCTCTAAAATTTCGGTAACCCCCATTTTTTGTAAAATTAATTTTTGTTTACTATCGTTTGCACGCGCAATAATACGCGGTGTGCCCAACTCTAATAATTGCACACAACACAACAACAAAGCCTCGAAATTTGCTCCAATAGCCACCACAACCGCATCGCTTTCGTGAATATTTTGCGATTGTAAAGCTTTGATATCTGTAGCATCCAAAGTAACCGCCAACGCTACATCATCTACAACATCATCAATCATTTCCTCACGATTATCCACTGCTATTACTTCGGCATTTCTATCCGATAAAAATCTGGCAATAGATTTACCATATTTACCCATGCCAATAACTGTAAACTTTTTACCCTTCATAATCTCTTATTTAATCGTCTATTTTTTTATCTAACTCCTGCTTTTTTTGGTAAATCAGTTTGATTTCATCCAAAGCATTTAAATACTCCTGACGTTTAGAAAAACCATCTTCATTAGGAGTTTTACCTTCTTTTTGAGCCAATTCGCGCAATTCCCTCACCTTATTTCTGAGTTCTTTATCCCGATTATCTAAATCCGTTAATTCCTGTTTAATTTTATCACGTTGTAACTCCTTTTCCGTTTTTGGTTTATCCTTATTTACTGGATTTTCCTTTTTTTCGATTACTTCCTTAGGTTTATCAATTGCTTTGTCAATTTGTTTTTCGGTTTCCTCCAATTTTTTTAATTTTTGCTCCATTTTGTCCATTTTATCAATCGCTTTATCCTTAACCGTTTTAGACTTTAAATTTCCAAAGCGAGCAACAATCATAATTTCATGTGTACCAGCAGAATAACCACGAAGATTAGAGTGTAACAAATCGTATGCATAACCAAAACCTAATTTTTGATCAGGTGTGGTATAACCTAATAAAACCGAGAAAGCATCTTGTGAACGAAAAACAAAACCCAAATGAATTATATCATTATAAATAATTTTAGAACCCAAATCGATTTGAGGCATCACCGGCGGAGCATATTTAACTAAAACAGAAGGCTCAACTGAAAAATTATCGCCCATAGAAAAACGATAAGCACCGTTAATAAAAATATGCGATGTAAGTTTACTTAAACTTTGTGCTTGAGTATCCATAAATTGCAAACGATTTTGGATAAATTGCGGAATTGAAATTCCGAAATAGTATTTATTTGGTTTGTAAATTTTAGCACCAAAACCAAAATCGGGTACAAAAGCAGTTAACATGGAATTGGTTAAAACAGCATCTCCTTGATCCGCCAAAGTAACCTTAGTACCATCCAATTTAAACTGTAACAAACCACCACTTAAACCTAAAGAAACTTTAGTTTCCTGAGATAATTTAAAATGGTAGGCATAACTTAAACCTACACCCGTTCGTGAAGTTGGACCAGTAACATCAGAGAAAACGGTACCACCAATACCATAATTTTTAAATTTATGCGGACCGTGTAATGTTAAAATATAGGTTTTTGGCGCATCCGTAATACCCACCCATTGATGACGGTAATTACTCATTACCTCAAAACCATCGTTAGTACCTGTAAAAGCAGGATTAATCACAAAAGGATTAAACATATATTGCGAGTACAAAGGGGTTTGTTGTGCAAAACTTACTTGAGTTAGCAACAAAAATAAAATTATATGTAAGTGCCTCTTTTTCAAAATACTAACGCATTATAGTTATTGGTCCGGTATATTTTGGCATATCCGCACCCAAATCAATTACATAATAATAAGTACCCACTGGTAAATCTTTACCGTTATGCGTTCCGTTAAACTTTTCGGCATAACCTACACTTCTAAATACCAATTGTCCCCAACGATTGTACACTTCCACCACAGATTGAGGAAACTCTTCAATTAAATCAATTCTCCAAATATCATTATACCCATCATTATTAGGCGTAATCGCATCTGGGATAATAATAGATTCGGTAACGGTAATACCAATAGAAGCCGTATCTAAACATCCATTTTCATCCGTAACCCTAAGCGTATATAACTGCGAAGCAGATGGGTTAGCGATAGGATTAGCTATGGTAGGATCGGATAAGCCAACAGGAGGATTCCAATCGTACATCCATTCATTAGGCGACGGATTAACATTTAAGTTTGCCGTTTTACCGTTAAGTAAAACCGTATTAGAAGCAGTAATTATAAACGAAGGTAAAGGATTTACAACAATATTAACCGATGCAACCGCCGAACAGGAATTGTTAGTAGCTGTAACAGTAATGGTAGTATTTTGAGTAGGTATAAGCTGAATAGTTGAAGTATTATCTCCAGTACTCCAAACATAAGAATTACCTCCTGAAACAGTTACATTTAAAGTATCACCCAAACATACAGAAGTATCCGAAACTACAATTGCATTTACGACATTGATTGCAGAAATATCTACCGAATCCAATACCGAACAAGCATTGTCGTCCAATACATTCACATAATATTTCCCTGTATCCAAAGTATTTACAGAAATTCCGAACTGATCGAAAGTTTTATTGTTAAACCAACGCACATTTAAAACTCCAGTTCCACCTGTTGCTACAACATTTGCTAAACCATCCTTGCTATCGTTACAAGTAGCATTCGTACTATTTATAGCCATATTTATTGCATCAGGTTCTGTAATTGCAAAATCCTGTTGAACCAAACAATTATTAGAATCTCTTAACTCCAAACTATACGTATTGGCACATAAATTCACAATACTATCCACACCTATTACATTGTTCCACTTAAATTCGTAATTCCCTACTCCACCCTGTGCTTCAACCAAAACTTTACCGTCGCATAAATTTGCGCACGAAATATTATTTTGTTGCAATACATTCACAATCAATTCGGTTGGCTCGGAAATTTCTACACTTTTAACAATGGTACAATTTTGATTATCCACCAAAGTTAAGGTATAAGTATTGGCACACAAATTAGTTAAAACACTATCCTGTGAGGCATTACTCCAATTAAAATCATAAGGATAAACACCACCCGAAACTTTAGGTGTAATAGTGCCCTCACAAAGTTCGAAACATTTTAATACGGTGGAATCTATTTCCAATTTCATCACTAAAGTATCTGTTAACACTGTGGTTAAACGTTTCGTACAATTGTTTGCATCAGTTACTAAAACCTCAAAACTTCCTGTATCTACATTGTTTAAAATTGCCGAAGTAGTTACCAAAACATCGTTCCATAAATAGCTTAAAACACCTGTACCTCCCGTTGCATTAACTGTTATTTGGGCAGTATTAGTTCCCAAACAAGTAATTTCTTGAGTATTTACCAATTGTAAATTGATAGAGTCTGGCTGAGTTACTGTAAAATCAAAAGTATTGCTACACAACAATTTATCTTGAACCAAAACTTGATAATTTCCTGCGCAAAGGTTTGCAATCGAATCGGTTGTTTGATTATCCAACCAAGTATAAGTATATTCTCCATTACCACCTTCTATTGTTAATGCTATAAATCCATCACAATTGTTATAACATAAAGGATTTTGGATGTTTGATGTTTGAATTTTTATACTATCCACATTTAAAACCTCAACCGTATCCGTAACAATACAATTATTTAAATCTCTTATTTGCACGATATAGCTTCCCGGACATAAATTTATAGCCACACTATCTGTTGTGGCATTATCCCATGTAAACTGATAAGGAAGAGTTCCGCCAACAACATTTACTTTAGCCTCCCCATCACAATCGTTGTAACAAGTTACACGAGCAGTATCTATAGCAGAAGAAATTAATTGTAAAGGCTGCGTAATTTGGATATTTTGAACGATAAAACAATTGTTAAAATCATATACTGTATCGCTATAATTACCCGCACACAAAGTATTTATAACATTAGTACTTGCCCCATTGCTCCAGCTATGGCGATAAGGTGCTACACCACCGCCTGTAACCAAAACTTCCGCCGTACCATTACAATCGCCAAAACACAACACATTGGTAACATTGCTGTTTGCCAAAATAGGATTGTTTACATTTATCCAAACACTATCCGATACCGAACAAGCTAAATCATCCGTAATTGTTATACTATTTAAACCTTCGCACAAATTAGTTGGATTTAAAATCGTACTTCCATTATCCCACAATACATTTAAACTACCCACACCACCCGATGCCGTAAACACCGCCGAACCATCGCAAATTCCTGAGCAAGAAGTTAAACTAGAACTGATAGAATCTACAACAATTGGAGCACCTTGTTGCACATTTACCTCAACCGTATCTTTACAACCACCACCATTTGTAACAATCACTCGATATGTTCCAACGGATAAATTAAACGCCGTATCAGTAGTTTGTAAAAGTGGATCGTTCCACTCAACTGTGTAAGGTGCTGCTGTTCGGTTGTAATCTACTACCGCAAATGCCGAGCTAGAACCAAAACAAATATTGGTATTGCTATTTACAATAAGCGCATCAATTACTAAACTATCCAATACTCCAACAGTTATGATGGAATCCACCACACAACCTAAATCGTCCTGAATAGTTACGCTGTAATTTCCTGTACATAAATTTTGAACCTGAGGATTGTTTACCGATACAGTATTGGTCCATGAATATAAGTAAGGCGCAACACCTCCAGCTACCTGCACTTGGATGCTTCCGTTACAAGTATTACAGGTAGTATTTTGAATATTTATACTGGTAATTTGTAAAGCACTAGGCGAGGTAACTAAATTTACCCTTACTGTATCCACGCAATCCTCTGCATCTTTTACAATAACAGTATACAAACCATTGCTTAGGTTATTTTGTATAGAATCGTTGGTAGAAACCAAATTACCCAACCAAGTATAATTGTAAGGATACACACCACCTGTTACACCTATGGTTATACTTCCTGTATTTTGTCCGCCACAATCCACTAAAACAGAATCCGCTACCAGTGCTACTAATTTTTGATTTTGTAAAATAGTTGACGAAATGGTATCGATACAATTTTTAGCATCTGTAACCGTAACAAAATAATTTCCAGCTACTTTATTTTCGATATCTCTTACCGTTTCGCCATGGTTCCATGCAAACGAATAAGGTAAATTACCACCACTCACATTTAAAGAAATTGCACCAGAGGAATCCCCAAAACATACCACTGGAACAATATTTTGTATGGAAACAATTAATTCGGATGGCTGCGTAATGCCAATAGTAGCTGTATCTTTACAATTGTTTCCATCGGTTACAATTACTTGGTAATCTCTCGGACAAAGATTAAAAATTGAATCCGTTACAGAGTTTAAATCGTTATCCCACAAATAAATATACACCCCATTACCTCCTGAAACTTCCGCTTTGATATTTCCATCACATAAATTGTTACAAATTACATTTTGCGCAATTAGGTTGGTTTGAATTGGAACAGCTGGTGCAATAGTAAAATTAACTACCTGCGTACAATTCGTAAAATCTTGCACGATTGCTTGGTAATCGCCCGGACATAAATTCGTAACTGTGGAAGTAGTAGAATTTAAAGGATCGTTAAAAGTGAAAGTATAAGGCGCATTGCCATTTAGTGGATTTAAGGTAATTGCTCCATTACATAAATCTACACAAGTTTCGTTTTGTAAATTGGTGATATCCACCCTAAAACTAGTTAAATCCTCCACCACAACAGGCGCCGAAACAATACAATTGCTAGCATCGCTTACTGTTAAATTATAATTACCTGCACATAAATTTAATGCTACAGAATCTGTTTGATTGGAAATATCATTCCACTGATACACATAAGGATACAAACCTCCAGAAACCACAGGCGTAGCCACTGCATCACAGGTACAACTCACTTGTAAAGTATCCGAAACAAAATTAATTACGATTGGAGATGCTTGGATAATATCAATACTATCTGTAACAACGCAACCCGCAGCATCACGAATATTTAACAAATATTTACCAGCTGGAATAGCCGTAATAGAATCAACCGAACTAAACACTCCACCATTCCACGAATATTCGTAAGGACTTGTACCACCATTAACAGTAGATTGAATACTACCTGTTGAGGCCCCAAAGCAACTAACATCTCGTTTAGTAAAATTATTTACCAAAGGTAAAGGTTGCGTAATTTGTTGAGATGCAACTAAAACACAGTTGTTAAAATCCCGAATCGTATCCGTATATGTTCCAATTGTTAAATTTTGAATCGTATCGTTTAGTAAGCCGTTACTCCATGAATGTGTATAAGGTCCAACGCCACCGCTAACTACCGCAATGATTTCACCATCCGAACCCCCAAAACAACTAACATTTTGTGCCGTAAAATTTACCTGTAATGAATCTGGTTGGGTAATGGTATAACCTTCTATTCGGATACAATTATTCGCATCTGTAACCTGAACAAAGTAAGTGCCTGCACATAAATTGTTAACCGTAGCACCCACAGTATTAGAAACATCGTCCCATTGATAGGTGATGGGCGCCAATGAATTTATCGCCTCAACAGTAATATTTCCATTGCAGCTACCATAACAAGATGCATTGTTTTGGTTCACTAAATTTACCGCAAAATTAGATGTATCTGTAATGGTTATATTTACCGAGGTAGAGCACAAATTGGCATCTGTAACCAAAACGGAATAGGTGGTAGCACATAAATTATTAGCTACAGCAGTAGTTTGCGCTGCAATGTCGCTCCATAAATAAGTGTACGGACCAGTTCCCCCTTGAGTGCTTATAGTTGCCGAACCGTTACAACTACATACTGCCATCGTGGTATCCGAAATAGATGCTTGTAAAATTGCGGGTTCAAAAATCTCTACCGAATCTATCACTATACAATTGTTTCCATCTGTTATACTTACTTTATATTCTCTTGCTGATAAATTATAAACTGTATCGTTTGTACTTGCTAAAACATCATCCCAAACAATAGAATATGGCAATGTTCCACCTGTAATCTCTGCCCAAACCACTCCACTGTTATCCTTATTACAAGTTAAATCTGTTCCTTTTGCATCTACTACCATTTGAGCCGGACCGGTTAAATTATACACCAAAGTATCTAAACAACCATTGTCATCCCTAACTTGCATACGATAGGTTCCTACACATAAATTTTGTAAGGTGTTCGTGCTTGGATTACCTGGTAATTGATACCAATTGTAAATATAAGGTGCAACTCCACCACTTACATTTACTGTAATTTCGGCATCGCATACTCCAAAACAA
>JACCDH010999017.1_pt1 | contig 21968 bp, 29 predicted proteins | sample 7442481 | NCBI WGS metagenome assembly JACCDH01 (sample SAMN15323433, study PRJNA562643) | freshwater metagenome | isolation source: river surface water | place: USA:Blue River Watershed | collected 2017-08-15
CAAGGATTCCAAGGTCACCAACTGGGCCAAGGAAACCATCAGCGCCGAGCAGCTCAAGAAAGACTTTGACGCGGTCCTGTTGACCGGCGGCTCCGAGCAGTCGCGTGACCTGCCCGTGCCAGGCCGCGAGTTGGACGGCATCCATTTCGCGATGGAATTCTTGCCCCAGCAAAACAAGGTCAATGCGGGCGACAAGCTCAAAGGCCAACTGCGTGCGGACGGCAAAAACGTCATCGTGATCGGCGGCGGCGACACCGGCAGCGATTGCGTGGGCACCAGCACACGCCACGGCGCAGTCAGCGTGACCCAGTTCGAGGTGATGCCCGAGCCACCCGAAAAAGAAAACAAAGCGATGGTCTGGCCTTACTGGCCCATGAAGCTGCGCACCAGCTCCAGCCACGATGAAAGCGCCGAAAAAGGCCTGCTCAAGCGTGAATTCGCCATCTCCACCAAGGCCTTCACCGGTGAAAAGGGCAAGGTCACAGGCCTGACCACCGTGCACGTCGAGTTCAAAGACGGCAAGATGGTCGAGGTGCCTGGCACCGAGAAGGAATACAAAGCCGACATGGTTTTGTTGGCCATGGGTTTTGTGAACCCGGTTGCCACCGTGCTCGACGCCTTTGGCATTGACAAGGATACCCGTGGCAACGCCAAGGCCAGCACCGATTTCACGGGCGGTTACGCCACCAATGTGGACAAAGTGTTTGCAGCAGGGGACATGCGCCGTGGTCAGTCGCTGGTGGTTTGGGCCATCCGCGAAGGCCGTCAAGCTGCGCGTGCTGTCGACGAGTTCTTGATGGGCTCCAGCGACCTGCCACGCTGAGGGGCTGTTTCGTTCTAGGTACAATCCCTAGAACACCAAGGTTAACACTGCGTTGACCTTGCACCTTTAAGATCACAAGAGCCGGCATTCCCGGCTCTTGTTTTTCATGAATACCCCTCATCCATCCACACTCGTTGAACTGCGCGACCTGAGCTTTGGCTACGGTGAACGTGCGATTTTGAAGAACCTCAGCTTCAAAATCCCGCGTGGCCAAGTCACAGCCTTGATGGGCGTGTCCGGTGGCGGCAAGACCACGGTCTTGCGCTTGATCGGTGGGCAAATTCGCGCCCAGCAAGGGCAGACGCTGTTTGACGGTCAAGACGTGACCGTGATGCAGCAAGACGAGTTGTACGCAGCGCGGCGTCGCATGGGCATGCTCTTCCAATTCGGTGCCTTGTTCACCGACATGAGCGTGTTCGACAACGTGGCCTTTCCTTTGCGGGAACACACTGCGCTGTCGGAAGACTTGATCCGAGACATCGTGCTCATGAAGCTCGATGCGGTCGGATTGCGCGGTGCACGTGATTTGAAACCTTCGGAAATTTCTGGCGGCATGAGCCGCCGTGTGGCTTTGGCCCGCGCCATCGCGCTGGACCCCGACCTCATCATGTACGACGAGCCCTTTGCCGGCCTGGATCCCATTTCTTTGGGCACCGCCGCACGCTTGATTCGGCGCCTGAATGACAGCCTGGGCATCACCAGCCTGATCGTCTCGCATGATGTGACCGAAACCTTCGAGATCGCCGACCATGTGGTGATCTTGGCCAATGGCGGTCTGGCCGCGCAAGGCACGCCGGCCGAGCTGCGTGCCAGCACCGACCCCTTGATTCATCAGTTTGTGCATGCGCTCAGCGATGGCCCTGTGCCATTCCACTACCCCGCACCTACAGCCGATCAGGACTACGACCGGAGGCCTGGATGAAGCTGATTCAGATGTTGGGCGCATTGGGCGCAAGCACCCGCGAGGCGCTGGCCGATTGGGGTTTTGGTGCCCGTTTGTTTTTCACATTGCTCAAGATGTCGGGCACGGCACTCAAGCGCTTTGGCTTGGTGCGTGACCAGGTGCATTTCTTGGGCAACTACTCGCTGGCCATCATCACCGTGTCGGGCTTGTTTGTGGGTTTTGTGTTGGGCTTGCAGGGTTACTACACCTTGCAACGCTACGGCTCGGCCGAGGCTTTGGGCTTGTTGGTGGCGCTCAGTTTGGTGCGTGAGCTGGGGCCCGTGGTGGCCGCCTTGCTCTATGCGGGCCGAGCCGGTGCTTCGCTCACCGCCGAGATCGGGCTGATGCGAGCGGGTGAACAACTCACCGCGTTGGAGATGATGGCGGTGGATCCGATCCAACGCATCTTGGCGCCGCGCTTCATGGGCGGTGTCATTGCTTTGCCCTTGCTCACGGCCGTGTTCAGTGCGGTGGGCATTTTCGGTGGCTATGTGGTGGGCGTCTTGCTCATCGGTGTCGATGCGGGCTCGTTCTGGAGCCAGATGCAAGGCGGTGTCGATGTGTTCAAAGACGTGGGCAACGGCATCGTGAAAAGCATTGTGTTTGCGGTGGCGGTGACCTTCATCGCTTTGTTGCAAGGCTATGTGGCCAAGCCCACGCCGGAAGGGGTGGCCAGTGCCACCACCCGCAGTGTGGTGGTTTCTTCCTTGTCGGTTTTGGGTCTGGACTTCATCCTGACCGCGATGATGTTCAGCATTTGAAGGGGACGAGATGCAACGTTCAAAAAATGATATTTGGGTGGGTTTGTTTGTTTTGCTTGGCGCTGTCGCTGTGCTGTTTTTGGCCCTCAAGTCGGCCAATTTGCTCACCTTGAATTTCAGCTCGGATTACCAGGTCACGGCCAAATTCGACAACATCGGTGGCTTGAAGCCTGGCGCTGCGGTCAAAAGCGCGGGCGTGGTTGTGGGGCGCGTCAAGACCATCGCTTTTGACGGTGAATCCTTTCAGGCCAAAGTGACCTTGGCATTGCAGTCGCAAAACCAGTTCCCCGCTGACAGTTCGCTCAAAATTTTGACCAGTGGCTTGCTCGGTGAGCAATACCTGGACATCGCCCCGGGTGCCGACGAAAAGAACCTCGTCGCTGGCGACAATATCGGCTCGACCCAGTCGGCCGTCATTTTGGAAAACCTGATCAGCCAATTCCTCTACAGCAAGGCCGCTGAGCCTGCAGGCAGCACGGAAGGCAAGAAGTGAAGCTGAAACTGCGCACTGGCATGTTGTTGTTGGGAGCCTTGCTTGTCATGGCCTTGCAGGGCTGCGCCACGGTCAAGAGTGCGGATGCGCGCGACCCCTGGGAGTCGATGAATCGAAGTGTTTACAACTTCAACGATGCCGTCGATGCGATCGCCGTCAAGCCCGTGGCGCGCGTTTATGACAAGGTGGTTCCCAAATTCGTACAGACTGGCGTCCACAACTTCTTTGGCAATTTGGGGGATGTCTGGTCCATGGCCAACAGCGCTTTGCAGCTCAAGGGGCAGCATGCGGCGGAAAGCTTCATGCGCGTGAGCGTGAACACGTTTTTTGGGCTGGGCGGTGTCTTGGACATCGCCACTGAGATGCGTCTGGACCGGCACAAGGAAGATTTTGGACAGACGCTGGGTTTTTGGGGCGTCAAACCTGGACCCTACGTGGTGCTGCCGATCTTTGGGCCATCGACCTTGCGTGACACAGTCGCTTTTCCAGTGGATTACAAAGGCGATCCAATTCGCCAAATCAACGATGATGCGACGCGTTACGGCTTGGTAACTTTGCGCGTGACCGATGTTCGTGTGGGTTTGCTTCAGGCGGTGGACACCCTCAAAGAAGCTTCACTCGACCCTTACACCTTCGTGCGCGATGCGTACCTGCAAAAGCGTCAAAACGATGTGTACGACGGCAACCCGCCATCAGACTTTGATTACAGTGATCCGGATGCGCCTTGAGCCCGATGGCCGTTACAAGTGTTAACACGCGCACTTTCAATCACCTTTATATTTCCTGCATGAGTTTCTTTTTCATGAGTTTTTCCTTGAACCGCCGGCAGATCTTGGCGACGACCGTGGCTGCCTTGCTTTCGGTGACCACGGCGTCTGCATGGGCCGCCGATGAAGCGCCTGATGTGTTCATCAAGCGCATCACCACCGAGACGCTGGACACCATCAAAGCCGACAAGGCATTGCGCAGCGGTGATGTGAACAAGCTCATGCAGTTGGTGGACGACAGGCTCATGGCCCATGTGAATTTCCGTCGCATGACAGCCTTGGCCACGGGCCCGGCCTGGCGCAAAGCCACAACTGAGCAGCAAAAGCGCTTGCAAGAAGAGTTCAAAATTCTCTTGGTTCGCACCTACGCAGGCGCTTTGAGCCAAGTCAGTGATCAAACCGTGGTGGTCAAGCCTGTCAAGGCTGGTCAAGAGGACAAAAACCTGGTTGTCAACACCGAAGTGCGCGGCAAGGGTGACCCGATTCAGCTGGATTACCGCTTGGAAAAAACACCTGGTGAAGGCGCAGGCTGGATGATTTTTGACCTCAATGTCTTGGGCGTGTGGTTGATTGAAAACTACCGCACCCAATTCACCAAAGAAATCAACGCCGGCGGCATTGATGCGCTGATCGCCAGCTTGGCGGCACGCAACAAGTCCAACGCCCGCAATGGCTGAGCATTGAACGGAGCCAAGAGCATGGAAGCACTCAAGCTGCCCCCGACGCTGATGCATGAGCATGCAGATGCCTGCCTTTCGCAGTGGGTCAGCCAGTTGCAGGGCAAGGTCAGACCTGTTCAGCCTGAGCCTGTTCTTGTGGACGCATCGGCGCTGAGTGTTTTCGATTCTTCCGCCCTGGCGGTGTTGCTGGGCCTGCGCCGTGTGGCCAAAGCCCAGGGCCGATCAGTGCTTGTCGAGGGCATGTCCGACCGTTTGCGCGAATTGGCCACTTTGTACGGTGTCCTGGACCTGCTTGAGCCCGCCTGAGCCTTTTTGGGGGTGAAATCCCCCTCTTTTTGCCTTGTTCGGGGGCGTCAGACTGCCTTGCCTTGGGCCAGCACTTAAAATAAAGCCCTCCCATGCCTGCGCTCTCATTCCAATCCGTCTCCAAAACCTATCCTGCCAAACAGGCGGGTACAGCCGCATTTCGCGCGCTCGACCAGGTCAGCTTCGATGTGCAAGAGGGCGAGTTCTTTGGCTTGTTGGGTCCCAACGGCGCTGGTAAAACCACCTTGATCAGCATCCTGGCAGGCTTGACCCGTGCCAGCCAAGGCCAAGTGCTGGTGCATGGTCACAATGTGCAAAGCGACTACGCAGCTGCTCGGCGCCTTTTGGGCGTGGTGCCGCAAGAGCTGGTCTTTGATCCGTTTTTCACCGTTCGCGAATCGCTGAAGATCCAGTCGGGCTATTTTGGCGTCAAGAAAAACGACGCTTGGATCGATGAGTTGCTAGACAGTTTGGGCCTGACCGACAAAGCCAATGCCAACATGCGCCAACTCTCTGGCGGCATGAAGCGCCGGGTTTTGGTGGCCCAGGCGCTGGTCCATAAACCGCGTGTCATCGTGCTCGACGAGCCCACTGCCGGTGTGGACGTGGAATTGCGTCAGACCCTTTGGCAGTTCATCGCCAAACTCAACAAACAAGGTCACACGGTGCTGCTGACCACCCATTACCTCGAAGAGGCCGAGGCCCTTTGCGGTCGCATTGCCATGCTCAAGCGCGGCCAGATGGTGGCCTTGGAAAAGACATCGGTGCTGCTCAAGTCCGCCACCAGCCAGGTGCTGCGATTCAAGCTCGATGGTGACCTGCCCGCTGCTGTGGCCGCTGTGGCCCGTGTCACAGGCCGCATCGTCCAGGTGCCGGTCAACAACGCTTTGGACATCGAGACGTGCCTGAACACTGTGCGCTCGGCCGGCTTGGTGGCCGAAGATGTTGAGATTCGCCAAGCCGATCTGGAAGACGTGTTCCTGGAAGTCATGAACCGCCAACAGGCGCAATCGGGAGCCCTCGCATGACCGGATGGCAAACCCTGTTGTACAAGGAAGTGCTGCGCTTTTGGAAAGTGGCTTTCCAAACGATTGCCGCGCCCGTGCTGACCTCCGTTTTGTACATGTTGATCTTTGGCCATGTGCTGGAAGACCATGTCAAGGTCTATGACCAGGTCGCCTACACCTCGTTCTTGTTGCCCGGCCTGATCATGATGGGCGTGTTGCAAAACGCGTTTGCCAACAGTTCGTCCAGTTTGGTGCAAAGCAAGATCATGGGCAATTTGGTGTTCTTATTGCTCACGCCCTTGTCGCACCGCAGCTGGTTTGTGGCCTATGTGGGTTCCTCGGTGGTGCGCGGTCTGGCCGTGGGCCTGGGCGTTTTTGTCATCACCGGATGGATGGTCAACATCCAGTTCATCTACCCCCTGTGGATCTTGGCGTTTGCCTTCATGGGGGCGGCCATGATGGGGGCTTTGGGCGTGATCGCGGGTCTTTGGGCTGAGAAGTTCGACCAAATGGCCGCTTTCCAAAACTTCATCATCATGCCCATGACGTTCTTGTCGGGCGTGTTCTATTCCATCCATTCCCTGCCCGGTTTTTGGCAGCAGCTGAGTCACTTGAACCCCTTCTTTTACATGATCGATGGCTTCCGTTACGGCTTCTTTGGCCAAAGCGATGTCTCGCCCTGGATCAGTTTGGGCGTGGTGGCCACGGCGCTGGCCGTGGTCAGCGGTGTGACCCTTTACCTCTTGCGCACCGGCTACAAAATCCGGAGCTGAAAATCCATGAACGCTGAGCAACTTCACGCCATCATCGCCTCGGGGCTGGCATGCACTCACCTCGAAGTCGATGGTGATGGTCGCCACTGGAGCGCCGTGGTGGTGTCCGAAGCTTTCCAAGGCTTGCGCCTGATCGCACGCCACCAAAAGGTGTACGCCACTTTGGGCCAAAAAATCCAAAACGACGAGGTGCATGCCTTGTCGATGAAAACCTACACGCCTGCCGAATGGGCGGCGCTGCCTCGCTGATTGCGACAAGACTCATGGACAAACTGAAAATTCGCGGCGGTCACCGCCTGAACGGCACGATCGACGTTGCTGGCGCTAAGAACGCCGCCTTGCCCGAACTGTGCGCCGCCTTGCTGAGCGCCGAACCGGTGACATTGGCCAATGTGCCGCGCCTGCAGGATGTGGCCACCATGCTCAAGTTGATCCGCAACATGGGCGTGGTCTGTGAACACCACGATGACGGTCGCGTGACCCTCGATGCGGGCGGCCTGAACAACCCCGAAGCACCCTACGAATTGGTGAAGACCATGCGCGCCTCAGTGCTGGCGCTGGGACCCTTGCTGGCCCGCTTTGGTCATGCCAAGGTCTCGCTGCCTGGTGGCTGCGCCATTGGCTCTCGCCCTGTGGATCAGCACATCAAGGGCTTGCAAGCCATGGGTGCCGAGATCACGGTGGAGCACGGCTACATGCTGGCCAGCTTGCCAGCGGGGCGCACGCGCCTCAAGGGTGCGCGCATCACCACCGACATGGTCACGGTGACGGGCACCGAAAACTTCATGATGGCCGCAGCTTTGGCCGAAGGCGAAACGGTGCTGGAAAACGCCGCCCAAGAACCCGAAATCACCGACCTGGCTGAAATGCTGATCAAGATGGGCGCCAAGATTGAAGGCCATGGCACCAGCAAGATTCGCATTCAAGGCGTTGACCGCCTGCAAGGTTGTGCGCACCAGGTTGTGGCCGACCGCATTGAGGCCGGCACCTTCTTATGCGCTGTGGCCGCTACCGGGGGTGACGTGGTCCTGCGCCATGGCCGGGGTGATCACCTGGACGCGGTGATCGACAAATTGCGCGATGCTGGGGCCACCATTGAATCCGGTGAAGGCTTCATCCGTGTGAAGTCCGAAGGCCGCTTGAAAGCCCAGAGCTTTCGCACCACCGAATACCCTGGCTTTCCCACTGACATGCAGGCCCAGTTCATGGCGCTCAATTGCATCGCCAAAGGCGCCAGCAAGGTGACCGAGACGATTTTTGAAAACCGTTTCATGCACGTCAACGAGTTGGTGCGCTTGGGTGCTCACATCCAGATCGATGGCAAGGTGTCGGTGATCGAAGGCGTAGACAAGCTGTCGGGTGCGACGGTGATGGCCACCGACTTGCGGGCGTCTGCCAGCCTGGTGATCGCCGGGCTCGTCGCCGAAGGTGAAACCATCGTGGATCGGATTTACCACCTGGACCGCGGTTATGACCGCATGGAAGCCAAACTCCGCGCTGTGGGCGCTGACATTGAAAGAGTGAAAGCATGATGACCCCACGTTCATTTCATTCATTGCCCCCCAAGGGGGCGCGAGTCTCCCTTGAGGTGGCTCTGCGGGAGACTCGATGATCACGCTGGCCCTGTCCAAAGGACGCATCTTTGACGAAACCTTGCCGCTGCTCCAGGCCGCAGGCATCGAGGTGCTCGAAGACCCTGAAAAATCGCGCAAGCTGATCTTGCCCACCAACCAAGCCAATGTGCGCGTGGTCCTGGTGCGCGCCAGCGATGTGCCAACCTACGTGGAATACGGCGGCGCTGATCTGGGCGTCACGGGGCTGGACACCTTGATCGAGCACGGTGGCCAAGGCCTATTCCAGCCGCTGGACCTGAACATCGCCAAATGCCGCATGAGTGTGGCCGTGCGCGACGATTACGACTACGCCGCACAGGTGCGCACCGGAGCGCGTCTGAAAGTGGCCACCAAATACACCGCCATTGCCCGCGACTTCTTTGCTACCAAAGGTGTGCACGTCGATTTGATCAAACTCTACGGCAGCATGGAACTGGCGCCGCTCACGGGCCTGGCCGATGCCATCGTGGACTTGGTGTCCACCGGCAACACCTTGAAAGCCAACCACCTGATCGAAGTCGAACGCATCATGGACATCAGCTCGCGTTTGGTCGTAAACCAGGCGGCGCTCAAACTCAAGCAGGCGCCCATCCGCGCCATCATCGACGCCTTTGCCGGTGCGGTGAAGAAAGACTGAACATGGGATTGCACGCCAAACCAATGCAACTGAGCACGCTTGACGCCGGTTTTGAAGCGGCCTTCGCGGCACGCCTGCATTGGTCTGCCGCCACCGACGCCGCCATCGAGCAGCGCGTGGCCGACATCTTGGCCGATGTGCAAAAGCGCGGCGACGCAGCCGTGCTGGACTACACCCAGCGCTTTGATGGCTTGCAGGCCGCCGACGTGAAGGCGCTCGAAATCACGCAAGCCGAACTTCAAGCCGCCTTGGACAGTCTGCCCGCTGCACAGCGCGACGCGCTGCAAGCCGCTGCTGCCCGTGTGCGCAAGTACCACGAAGCCCAAAAGAAAGCTTCTGGCGAAAGCTGGTCTTACCGTGACGAAGACGGCACGCTGCTGGGCCAGAAAGTCACGCCGCTCGACCGCGTGGGCATCTATGTGCCGGGTGGCAAAGCCGCTTACCCGTCGTCGGTGCTGATGAATGCATTGCCCGCCCATGTGGCCGGGGTGCAGGACATCATCATGGTGGTGCCCACGCCGCAGGGTGTGCGCAACCCGCTGGTGTTGGCCGCCGCCTGTGTGGCCGGTGTGAGCCGTGCCTTCACCGTGGGGGGGGCGCAGGCCGTGGCCGCGTTGGCCTACGGCACCGCGACCATCCCCAAGGTGGACAAGATCACCGGCCCGGGCAACGCCTATGTGGCCAGCGCCAAAAAGCGCGTGTTCGGCACCGTGGGCATCGACATGATCGCGGGCCCTTCCGAAATTCTGGTCTTGGCCGATGGCACCACGCCCGCCGAATGGGTGGCGATGGACTTGTTCAGCCAGGCCGAGCACGACGAACTGGCGCAAAGCATCTTGCTGTGTCCCGATGCGGCCTACATCGCCGAGGTGCAAGCCGCCATTGACCTCCTGCTGCCCGAGATGCCAAGGCGCGAGATCATCGCCAAGAGTTTGAACGACCGGGGTGCGCTGATCCTCACGCGCAGCATGGAAGAAGCCTGTGACATCAGCAACCGCATCGCGCCCGAACACCTGGAGGTGTCGAGCCGTGACCCGCACCGCTGGGAGCCGCTGCTGCGCCACGCAGGCGCCATCTTTCTGGGTGCCTTCACCAGCGAGTCGCTGGGTGACTACTGCGCCGGCCCCAACCACGTGCTGCCCACCAGCGGCACAGCGCGTTTTTCGTCCCCCTTGGGCGTGTACGACTTCCAAAAGCGCAGCAGCCTGATCGAAGTCAGCGAGGCCGGTGCACAGCCGCTGGGCCGCATCGCCGCCGAGCTGGCCTATGGCGAAGGTCTGCAGGCCCACGCCCGCGCTGCCGAATTGCGTTTGAACCCTGTGCCACCCATGCGAGAGCCTCAATGACCGTCAGCCCCCAACTCATGCAGCGAATCCGCCAAGATGTGCAGTCCATGCACGCTTACGCGATTCAGGATTCGGTCGGCATGGTCAAGCTCGACGCGATGGAGAACCCGCACAGTCTGCCGGCTGAACTCCAAAAGGCCCTGGGCGAGCGCTTGGGCGCTTTGGCGCTGAACCGATATCCCGACGGGCGCGTGAACGAACTGCGCTCAGCACTGGCCCAATATGCGGGCATGCCCGAAGGCTTCGACATCATGCTGGGCAATGGCTCGGATGAATTGATTTCTTTGTTGGCCATGGCCTGCGATGTGCCCGGTGCTTCGATCCTCGCTCCGCTGCCCGGTTTCGTGATGTACGCCATGAGCGCCCAATTGCAAGGTCTTGCCTTTCACGGCGTGCCACTCACGGCCGACTTTGAACTCGACGAAGCCGCCATGCTGGCTGCCATTGAAGAACACAAGCCTTCGATTGTCTATCTGGCCTACCCCAACAACCCGACAGGCAACCTTTGGAACGACGACACGATCGAAAAAATCGTGCTGGCCCAAGGGGCGCAAGGCGGCTTGGTGGTCATGGATGAGGCCTACCAGCCGTTTGCCAGCAAGAGCTATGTGGACCGCATTACGCGCCATACACATGTGCTGTTGATGCGCACGCTGAGCAAATTTGGCTTGGCCGGCGTGCGATTGGGTTACATGATCGGCCCCAAAGCGTTGGTGGCCGAGGTCGACAAGGTGCGTCCACCGTACAACATCAGCGTGCTCAATTGCGAGTGCGCTTTGTTCGCGCTGGAGCATGCGGAAGTCTTTGCCGCACAGGCCAAAAGTTTGCGCGAGCAGCGTGCCCGCTTGCACAATGCTTTGGCCGATTTGCCCGGCGTGACCCCATTCCCCAGCGAAGCCAACATGATCTTGGCGCGTGTGCCCGATGCCGCCAAAACCTTTGAAGGTCTGAAGGCACACAAAGTGCTGATCAAGAACGTTTCTAAAATGCACCCATTGCTGGCCAATTGCCTGCGCCTGACGGTGGGCACGCCTGCCGAAAACGACCAACTCCTCGCCGCTCTGAAAGTCTCCCTATGAACCGCACCGCTGCCGTTACGCGCAAGACCGCCGAGACGAACATCCGCGTCGCCATCAACCTCGACGGCACGGGCCAGTGCAAGCTGTCGTCTGGCATTGGTTTTCTGGACCACATGTTGGACCAGATCGCCCGCCACGGCTTGATCGATCTGGACATCGCTTGCGAAGGTGACCTGCACATCGACGGCCATCACACCGTGGAAGACATCGGCATCACCCTGGGCCAGGCTTTTGCGCAGGCCATTGGCGACAAAAAAGGCATCCGCCGCTACGGCCACGCCTATGTGCCGCTCGACGAGGCTTTGAGCCGCGTGGTGGTGGACTTTTCGGGCCGTCCCGGTTTGCACATGGACGTGACCTTCACCTCGGGCTCATTGGGCACGCTCGACACCCAGCTGGTGTATGAGTTTTTCCAGGGCTTTGTGAATCACGCGCTGTGCACGCTGCACATCGACAACCTCAAGGGCGTCAACGCACACCACCAGTGCGAAACCATTTTCAAGGCCTTTGCACGGGCTGTCCGTGCCGCCCTGGAGCTCGATCCCCGCTCGGCCGGTGTCATCCCCTCGACCAAGGGAAGCCTTTGAACATGAGCGTCAATCGCGTCGCTGTGGTGGATTACGGCATGGGTAACCTGCGCTCTGTGGCGCAGGCGGTGATCCATGCCGCCTCCAGCGTGGACCATGCCGAAGTCACCGTCACTTCTGACCCCCAAGTGGTGCGTGATGCGCACCGTGTGGTCTTGCCAGGACAGGGCGCCATGCCCGACTGCATGCGCGAGCTGCGCGAGTCTGGCTTGCTGGAGGCCGTGCTCGAAGCCGCGGACCGTAAACCCTTGTTTGGCGTGTGTGTGGGCATGCAGATGTTGCTCGACCACAGCGATGAAGGCGACACCCCCGGCCTGGGTTTGATCCCCGGTGAGGTTGTTAAATTTGATTTGGCAGGTCGCACTCAACCCGATGGCACCCGCTACAAAGTGCCGCAGATGGGCTGGAACCAGGTCTGGCAAGGCGAGCCTTGCCACGCTTTGTGGAACGGCATCGAAGACGGCAGCTGGTACTATTTCGTCCACAGCTTTTATGCCCAGGTGGCCCAGCCCCTGCATGCGGCAGCCGAGACCGATTACGGTGGTCGCTTTGCCTGCGCGGTCGCCCGTGACAATATTTTTGCCACCCAGTTCCACCCTGAAAAGAGTGCAACCCAGGGCTTGGCGCTGTTTCGCAATTTCCTCCACTGGCAGCCTTGATTTCGGGCTTGCCGATTTTTTCACCTGTCTTTAACTCGCCATGATTCTGATCCCCGCCATTGACCTCAAAGACGGCCATTGCGTTCGCCTCAAGCAGGGCGATATGGACCAAGCCACCACTTTTGGGGAAGACCCCGCCGCCATGGCCCGCACTTGGCTGGAAAAAGGCGCACGCCGCTTGCACCTGGTGGATCTGAATGGCGCCTTCGCGGGCAAGCCGCAAAACTTTGCCGCCATCAAAGCCATCCTCAAGGAAGTCGGCAACGACATCCCTGTGCAGCTCGGTGGTGGCATCCGTGACTTGGACACGATCGAAAAATACATCGACAGCGGCCTGCAGTACGTGATCATTGGCACGGCTGCCGTCAAAAACCCTGGCTTTCTGAAAGACGCCTGCACCGCGTTTGGTGGCCACATCATCGTGGGGCTGGACGCTAAAGATGGCAAGGTCGCCACCGACGGCTGGAGCAAGATGACCGGCCATGAAGTGGTGGATCTGGGCAAGAAGTACCAGGATTGGGGTGTCGAGTCCATCATCTACACCGACATCGGTCGTGACGGCATGCTCAGCGGCATCAACATCCACGCCCCCGTCAAGCTGGCCCAAGCCCTCACCATCGCTGTGATCGCCTCGGGCGGGCTGTCCAACATGGCCGACATCGAGCAGCTGTGCGCCGTGGAAGACGAAGGCGTGGAAGGCGTGATCTGTGGTCGTGCGGTGTATTCCGGCGACCTGGACTTTGCGCTGGCCCAGCAACGTGCTGATGAGCTGAACGGCTGAACATGAGCACAGGCGCCACCAGCCGCGATACGCTGTTCGCGGGACTGCCTGCCACCGAGTTGCAATTGCCTAACGGTGACCGGGTGGTCGTGGCGCACCACGGTGCCCATGTGTTGTCCTGGGTGGCCGGTGGCCGTGAGCGTTTGTACCTGAGTCCTCAAAGCGTGATGGATGGCCAGGCGGCCATTCGCGGTGGCATTCCGGTGTGTTTTCCCCAGTTCAACCAGCGGGGTGATTTGCCCAAGCATGGTTTTGCGCGCAACCAATCGTGGACGGTCAAACCCGCGCGCCTGGAAGATGACCAGGCCCATCTGGTGCTGACGTTGAACGACAACGCCGTCACACGCCAGTGGTGGGACCAATCCTTTGAAGCGCTGTTGTTGATCGAGTTGACGCCCGATGCACTGCAGGTGGACCTAGCGGTGCGCAACACCGACAGCAAGCCGCTCAGTTTCACCGGGGCCTTGCATAGCTATTTCGCGGTCAGTGACGTGGCGCAGGCCCGATTGTTCGGCCTCGGTGGTCAGGCCGAATGGGATGCAGTCCAAGACCGCCATGCCACCGCAGCGCCTGAGCTGCGCTTTGTGGGCGAGTTTGACCGCGTCTACTCCGCGGCTCCGCAAGGCTATGAACTGCAAGATGGCCCACACACCCTGTTGATTGAGCAAGACTTGGATTGGGCCCAAACCGTGGTCTGGAACCCGGGTGCCGCCAAATGTGCCGCACTGGCCGACATGCCTGCCGATGGCTGGCAACACATGCTCTGTGTTGAGGCGGCGCAGGTGTATGAACCGGTCTGCATTGCACCCGGCGATTTCTGGCAGGGCGCGCAGCGCCTGCGCGTGCTCTGATTTTTTTGAAAAGATAGCTTCCCATGCTGGCCAAACGCATCATTCCCTGCCTTGACGTGACCGGTGGTCGTGTGGTCAAGGGCGTCAACTTTGTCGAACTGCGCGATGCCGGTGATCCGGTCGAAATTGCCGCCCGCTACAACGAGCAGGGCGCAGACGAACTCACATTCCTGGACATCACCGCCACCAGCGATGGCCGGGACGTGATCTTGCACATCATCGAAGCCGTGGCCAGCCAGGTCTTCATTCCGCTGACCGTGGGCGGCGGCGTGCGCACCGTTGAAGACGTGCGCCGCTTGCTCAATGCCGGGGCCGACAAGACCAGCTTCAACTCTGCCGCGATTGCCAACCCGCAAGTCATCCGCGACGCCTCCAACAAATACGGTGCGCAGTGCATCGTTGTCGCCATCGACGCCAAGCGACGCAGCGCCGAGGACGAGCAACGCATCGGCGCTCATGGCCTGCCCATGGGCCCTGGCTGGGACGTGTACAGCCACGGTGGTCGCAAAAACGTGGGTCTGGACGCCGTGGCCTGGGCCACGCAAATGGCGGAATACGGCGCAGGCGAAATCCTGCTCACCAGCATGGACCGAGATGGCACCAAAAGCGGCTTTGACCTGCAACTGACCCGCGCTGTAAGCGACGCGGTCAGTGTGCCCGTGATTGCGTCTGGCGGCGTGGGCAACCTCGACCACCTGGCCGACGGCGTGAGCATCGGCGGCGCCGACGCCGTGCTGGCCGCGAGCATCTTCCATTACGGTGAATACACCGTGCAACAAGCCAAGCAGCGCATGCGCGAGCGTGGTATTTCTGTCCGTCTTTGATCGCACACCATGAACTGGCTCAATCAAATCAAATGGGATGAGCACGGCTTGGTGCCGGCCATTGCGCAAGAGGCCTCGACCGGCGACGTTCTGATGTTCGCCTGGATGAACCGTGAAGCCTTGCAAAAAACCGCTGAGCTCAAACGCGCTGTGTATTTCAGTCGCTCTCGCAAGAAGCTGTGGTTCAAGGGCGAAGAATCCGGCCATGTGCAGACCGTGCATGACATCCGCCTCGATTGCGACAGCGATGTGGTTTTGCTCAAGGTGACACAGCTGGGGCATGAGCCCGGCATCGCTTGTCACACGGGGCGTCACAGCTGTTTTTTCCAGAGCCTGCAAGGCGAAGACTGGGTTGCGGCCGATCCCGTGCTCAAAGACCCTGAAATCATTTACAAATAAGCCCATGAGCGCACTCAATTCATCCGATACGCTGGCCCGGCTGGCGGCCATCATCGAAACCCGCAAAGTGGCCAATGGCGGCGACCCTGAAAAAAGCTATGTCGCCCGCCTGCTGCACAAAGGCCCTGATGCTCTCCTGAAAAAGATTGGCGAAGAAGCCACCGAAACCGTAATGGCTGCAAAAGATGTGGATCACGGTGGTGATGCGTCCAAGCTCGTGTACGAAGTGGCCGATTTGTGGTTTCACAGCATGATCGCGCTGGCGCACTATGGCCTGACACCCGCCGATGTGGTCAATGAACTGGCCCGCCGAGAAGGCCTGAGTGGGCTGGAAGAAAAAGCCCTGCGCAAAGTGCAAGAGCGCGAACGCTTGGGCGAATGAGTTGCCGTCATGAGCACGCCTTCGTCCGATGACAACAACCTCACCGTCAGCTGGGTCAGCTATATCCTGCATCTGATCGTGGCCGTGAGTGCCATTACCCCGGGTGGGCAAATGGGCCCGGCTTTGCTGGTGGTCGCCTTGGTCATTGACTTGGTCAAGAAGGGTGAGGTCAAGGGTTGGGAGGCCAGCCATTTCAGTTTTCGGATTCGCACCGTGCTTTGGGCTGCTGTGCTTTACTTGGTCACGGTGCCTTTGTGGTTTTTCTTTTTGTTCCCTGGCTGGCTGGCCTGGGGGCTGATTTCCATCTGGTTTTTGTACCGAATTGTTTTGGGTATGGTGCGTCTGAATGCGCAGCGTGTCATGACCGAATGAGACTGAAAGTGTGTGAACGATGAGCGATTCCAACTGTATCTTTTGCAAAATCATCGCAGGGCAGATCCCCTCGCGCAAAGTGCATGAAGACGAGCATGTGTTTGCTTTTCATGATATTTCGCCTTGGGCGCCTGTGCATTTCCTCATCATTCCCAAATTGCATGTGCCTTCGATGGCACACCTGACGCCTGAGCATGAAGGCTTGATGGGCCACATGATGACCTTGGCGCCCAAGCTGGCGCTGCAAGAAGGCTGCAAGCCTTACCCGGAAGGTGGCTTCCGGATTGTGCTGAACACCGGCGCCGAAGGCGGGCAGGAGGTTCACCACCTGCACATGCATGTGATGGGGGGACCTCGCCCTTGGCTGAGGGGTTGATTTCGGGGTTTTGATCCTCAAGTCCCTGATTCATCAAGGCCGTTCGTGGCCTGGGGTTCTGACCCCTTAGAATCCCAAACATCATTAGGAGATTTTCATGGGTTCCTTTTCCATTTGGCATTGGTTGATCGTGCTGCTGATAGTGGTCATGGTTTTTGGCACGAAAAAACTCAAGAACATGGGTTCTGACCTCGGTGGTGCTGTTAAAGGCTTCAAAGATGGCATGAAAGATGGCGGCGCGTCAGCTGAGGACAAGCCTGCAGCTCAGGTGCCTGCAGCTTCGGCAGCAGAAAAAACCACCATTGACGTTGAAGCCAAGACCAAGTCTTGATCGCTTGAACATCTGAAACTTCAGCTGTGCTTGATTTAGGCATTTCCAAAATGGCGCTGATCGGCGTGGTGGCGTTGATCGTCATCGGCCCCGAGAAGCTGCCCAAGGTCGCTCGTACCTTGGGCACCTTGATTGGCAAGGCCCAGCGCTATGTGTCCGATGTCAAGGCCGAAGTCAACCGGTCGATGGATCTGGAAGAGCTCAAGAAGATGAAGGAAACGATGGAGACCGCTGCTCGCGATGTTGAGCAGTCGGTTCAGACCTCCGCTTCTGAATTCGAAAAGGACTGGTCGCAAACCACAGGCGCCTTAAATGACTTGCCTGAGCTGGAGACGCCACCGCCGAGTTACAAACATCCGGACAAGAACTGGCGCCTTAAGCGCGGTGCTGTCCCGCAGTGGTACAAGGCTCGCTCAGGTGTTAGAACCAAGGCGCTTTCCGGCGCAGCCCGCGTGGCACGCTACCGACCCAAGTCTCTCAACACCTTCTGATGGATGGCCCCTTGTGGGGGCTGCTGTCCAATCGATTGCCCTATGTCCGACACCAACCCCCCTGACGAACTCGCTGGCTCTGAACAGCCGTTTGTTGCCCATCTGATTGAATTGCGTGATCGCCTGATCCGTGCCGTCGCGGCCATTGGCATCGCTGCAGCAGTCTTGGCGCTTTTTCCTGGCCCAGGGGAGCTGTACGATATTTTGGCGCAGCCGTTGGTGGCCCACTTGCCTAAAGGTGCAACCTTGATTGCCACCTCGGTGATCTCGCCTTTCATGGTGCCACTCAAGATTTTGTTGATGGCGGCTTTTCTGATCGCTTTGCCTGTGGTGCTTTACCAAGTGTGGGCTTTTGTGGCACCGGGGTTGTATGCGCATGAAAAGAAGCTGGTGCTGCCCTTGGTGGTGTCCAGCACGGTGCTGTTTTTCATGGGCGTGGCGTTTTGCTACTTTTTTGTGTTCGGTCAGGTGTTTGCGTTCATTCAAAGCTTCGCACCCAAGAGCATCACGGCCGCACCAGACATCGAGGCTTACTTGAGTTTTGTGCTCACCATGTTCCTGGCCTTCGGCTTGGCCTTTGAGGTGCCTGTGGCCGTTGTGGTGTTGGCCCGCATGGGAGTGGTCACGGTGCAAAAGCTCAAGGATTTCCGGGGTTACTTTGTCGTTTTGGCCTTTGTCATTGCTGCTGTAGTCACGCCACCCGATGTGGTGTCTCAGCTGGCATTGGCCATTCCGATGTGCATTTTGTATGAGCTGGGCATCTGGGCGGCGCAAGTGTTCATCAAACACACCCAGGCGCCAGAAGATTCTGCGACTGTCTGAAAAGGCAGCTCCGCATCAAAAAAGGGAGCTTTCGCTCCCTTTTTGCTTTTTGATTCTCTCTTCAGACCCTGTCACTCAGCGACTGCTTTTGCGCATGGGCGGGCGTTCTGCAGGGGTTAACTTCAGGCTCACTTCGCCTTGCCTGCGCCACACCTGGACATCGGTGGGTGCGCCCGGTGTCAGCGCGGCGACTTGGGTCAGGAGCTCGGACACATTGGTCACCGCCTGTCCGGCGATCTTGACGATGACATCACCAGGGCGAATGCCGGCTTTGGCAGCGGGACCATTTTGCAAAACGCCAGTGATCACCACCCCCTGTGGCACGATTTTCCCATTCGATTTGGGCAATAGAAAGCTCTCGGCCAGCTCGGGCGTCAGGTCTTGGGGTTCGACGCCGATCCAGCCGCGGGTGACCTTGCCGTTCTTGAGCAAATCCTGCATCACCTGTTGAGCGGTGGAGACCGGAATGGCAAAGCCAATGCCCATGTTGCCGCCCGAGCGCGAATAGATGGCGGTGTTGATGCCCATCAGGTGACCGTGCACATCGATCAATGCACCGCCTGAATTGCCGGGGTTGATGGCGGCATCGGTCTGGATGAAATTCTCAAAGGTGTTGATGCCCAAATGGCTGCGGCCCAATGCGCTGACAATGCCCGATGTCACGGTCTGCCCCACGCCAAATGGATTGCCAATGGCCAGCACCACGTCACCAACCTGCAGGTCCTGGGGTTGACCCAGCACGATGACGGGCAACTTGTCGAGCTGGATTTTCAGCAAAGCCAGATCGGTGTCGGGGTCGGTGCCGATCACTTTGGCTGCGGCACGGCGACCATCGGTCAGGACGACCTCGATGTCGTCCGCATCTTCCACCACATGGTTGTTGGTGAGGATGTGCCCTTCTGGGCTCACAATCACGCCACTGCCCAGGCCGCCGACGTTTTCATCGGATTCGCCATCGAAAAAACGTGACCAGGGATCGGTGTTGGCCGAAGACCGGTTTTTGCTGGTGTTGATGCTGACCACAGCGGGCGAGGCTTTTTGTGCTGGCGCACTGAGGCTGCCGACGGGCCGGTTGAGTGCAGCGCCTGACGGCGCTTGCAGCAAGGTGATGCCTTCAGCTGAGCGTTGTGCGTTGCGAATCCATTCGGGCTTGAGTGTGGCCACCACAAACCAGGCCGCCAAAAGCACGGTGACCCATTGAGAAAAGAAGAGCCAATAACGTTTCATGGACATCATTGTCCTTGATCTGACTTTCCCGTGTGCCCGGTCTGTGAACAGTGGTCAGGCCTTGGGCCACAATACATCTCATCCTCCTGAATACCGTCCACATGACCGATGCCAAAAACCTGGGCCGAGCGCTGGATGCGCTGCTGCAGCCCGAAAAGTTCCGTGATTACGGCCCCAATGGCCTGCAAGTAGAGGGCGACCGCGATGTACGTCTGTTGGTCAGCGGTGTGACCGCCAGTCGGGCTTTGATCGAAGCGGCGATTGATGCGAATGCTGATGCCCTCCTGGTCCACCATGGTTTGTTCTGGCGTGGCCAGGACGGCCGGGTGACGGGCTGGATGCGTGAGCGCTTGCGCTTGCTGTTGACGCACGGTATCCATTTGTTTGCCTACCATTTGCCTTTGGATGCGCACCCCGAATTGGGCAACAACGCCCAGCTGGGGCGGGTTTTGGGTTTGCAGGCTGACGGCCGTTTTGGTGAGCAGGATTTGGGCTTTGTGGGGCAGGGCAGTCAGGCTTGGGCCTCGCCTGAAGCTTTGGCCGATCACGTGACCAGCACGCTGGGACGGCAAGTCACGTGTGTTGGCGATGTGGCTCGGCCTATTCGCCGCGTGGCCTGGTGCACGGGTGGAGCGCAGGGCTATTTCGAGGCGGCCATCGCTGCGGGTGCGGACGCCTTCATCACCGGTGAAATTTCGGAGCCGCAGGCCCATCTGGTGCGTGAAACGGGTGTCGTATTTTTGGCGTGCGGCCACCATGCCAGTGAGCGTTACGGTGCCCCCGCTGTCGGTGCACGTGTGGCGCAGGATCTGGGTCTTGCGCACCGCTTCATTGACATTGACAACCCTGCTTGATGGCTGAGCGCTGTATGACACACCACCCCTTGCCCATCGCGATCACGCCAGGAGACCCTTGCGGGATCGGCCCTGAAATCATTGCCCGAGCCTGGCGAGATGCGCCTGAAGTGACGCGTCACTGCTTTGTGGCCGGTGACGTTGGCCTGATGCGTCGGGCCATGGCCTTGGTGCAGCCGGTGCCTGCCTTCCCGATCTGCGAGATCAGTGCGCCCTCTGAAGCCATGGCGCTTGCGCCGCATTGCTTGCCTGTGTTGCAAGTGGTGCCCCAGGCGCCCGTTTTGCCATGGGGGCAGGTGGATGCGCGTGCTGGTCAGCTGGCGGGTGAAGCGGTTTTGTGGGCCACCCGCGCAGCATTGCGAGGTGAGGTGGCGGCTTTGGTCACCGCACCTTTGCACAAAGAGGCCTTGCATGCCGCTGGGGCGCCGTACGACCAGTACCCGGGGCACACCGAATTGCTGCAGGCCGAAGCCGCTCGACATGTGGGTGTGTCGCTGGCGCAGATGCCGGTGCGCATGATGCTGGCCAATGACGAGTTGCGCACGGTGCTGGTCAGCATCCACGTGTCTTTGCGTGAAGCGCTCGATGCGATCACGGTCGATCGTGTTTTGCAGACTTTGCGCGTCACGCACATGTCCTTGTTGCGCTTGCTGGGGCGTGCGCCACGCATGGCTTTGGCTGGGGTCAATCCGCACGCGGGTGAGGGGGGCTTGTTTGGCCGCGAAGAAATTGAGGTCTTGCAGCCGGCCATGGATCAGGCACGCGCAGAAGGCTTGGATGTGCATGGTCCCTTTGCGCCCGATACGGTGTTCATGAGGGCACGCAAAAAGCCCGATGGCCAAAGGGAGTTTGACGTGGTGATCGCGATGTACCACGACCAAGGCTTGATTCCGGTCAAGTATTTGGGGGTGGAGCAGGGCGTGAACGTCACGCTGGGCTTGCCCTTGGTGCGGACCAGCCCGGACCACGGCACAGCCATGGATCTGGCAGGCCGTGGCGTGGCCGATGCCCGCAGCCTGGTTCAGGCCATTCGCATGGCCCGTCAGCTGGTCAGCGGCGGGCACTGACCGGGCAGCGTTTAGCCTTTGCTTTTGAGGCTGTCGCGGATTTCACGCAACAGCAGCACATCTTCAGGGGTGATGGCTTCGGCGGGCGCTTGGGCAGGGGCCTCTGCCACCAGTTTGTTCATTTGGCGAATCATCACAAAGATGATGAAAGCCAGGATGATGAAGTTCAGCGCCACGGTGATGAAACTGCCATAGGCGAATACAGCGCCCATTTTTTTGGCTTCGACCAAGGACAGCCCCGCGGCTTGACCGGCCAAGGCCACGTAGTAGTTGGAAAAATCGAGGCCGCCAAAGGCCTTGCTGACCAGCGGCATGATCAAGTCACCGACCGCCGAGTCGACGATTTTGCCGAACGCGCCGCCAATGATCACGCCGACGGCCAAATCCATGACGTTGCCTTTGACGGCGAAAGATTTGAATTCTTGAAGAAATGACATGGCAATCCTTGGGTTGAAATGTGAATGACAAAGTTTATTCTTTTTTTGGAGGGCATGATGCAAGCGCAAGCTTTGTAAGTCGGTTGCCTGTTTCACTCCGCTACAATCCTCGGTTGACCCCGATAACGACTCGCTAGAGGATTCTCATGAGTGACACCCCAGTCGACAGCAGCAAGCGGACGTGGCTGATTGCCTCCACTTGCGCAGGCGCCGTAGGCGCTGGCTTTGTGGCCACCCCCTTCGTCAGCAGCTTCCAACCTTCCGAACGTGCCAAAGCCGC
>JACCDH011690066.1_pt1 | contig 21966 bp, 15 predicted proteins | sample 7442481 | NCBI WGS metagenome assembly JACCDH01 (sample SAMN15323433, study PRJNA562643) | freshwater metagenome | isolation source: river surface water | place: USA:Blue River Watershed | collected 2017-08-15
CCAGCAGCAGCGAGATAGCGATCAGCCATGCGGGCGCGGCAGAGGCATCGAGTGGAATGCCGAACACATTCAGCGTGGCACCTTGCGCGGCATCCAGCGAGAGCCGATACGTCATCTCGATCAGCATCACGAAGCCGAGCAAAGCCATCATTGCCGGCAGCACGAGCCTGAACATAGCCGGCAGCACACGCGGCATCAATCCTCTCGACACCAGCCTCAGGTTCATCATGATCAGGCTGGCTATACCGCCGGGTGCATACATCACCATGGCGATGAAAAACAGCCCGAGATACAGCAGCCAGGCATTGGTGAATTCGGGCAGCATCACCGTCAGCAGCACGCCGATGACGGCGCCCAGCATAGGACCGAAAAAAACCCCCGTGCCACCGATGAACGCAAACAGCAGCACTGCGCCGGAGCGGGCGGCGCTGACATTCTCTGCGCTGACAATTTCGAAATTGATCGCCGTGAGCCCGCCTGATATGCCGGCGAAGAAGGCGGACAGCATCAGCATCAGGAAACGGACGCGCTGCGGGTCATAGCCGACAAATTCTGCACGCTCGGGATTATCACGCACTGCATTGGCGATTCTGCCCAGCGGGGTGTGCGCCAGCGCAAACATCGCCGCCGTGCTGATGAACAACCAGAAAGCAATCAGATAATAGACCTGAATCTGAGGGCCAAAGCTGATACCGAGGAATGGCTGGCCAAAGACCCGGTTGCCCGACACGCCGCCCTCTCCGCCAAAAAATCCCGGGAACATCAGTGAGCAGGCAAATACCAGCTCGACAATGCCCAACGTGATCATCGAAAACGCCGTGCCGGATCGCCGCGTGGTCACATAACCAAAGAGGGCGCCGAACAGCAATCCGGCGATGCCGCCCACCAGCGGCACGAGGGTCAGCGGCACAGGCAGCTGGCCACTGCTGGCAAGATTGATCGCATGAATGGCAAAGAAAGCGCCCAGACCTGAATACACCGCATGTCCGAACGAGAGCATGCCACTCTGGCCGAGCAGCATGTTGTAGGACAGCGCAAAGATCATCACCGTGCCCATCAGCGAGAGCAGCGACAAACTGCTGCCCGAACTGAATACCAGCGGGGCGATTGTCAGTGCCAGCGCGAAACCGCCCCAGACCAGCCAGCGGCTCAGATTGATCGGCGAGTAGTGCATCGGACCTGCAGGCATGCTCAGCTCTCCCTTTTGCCCATCAGGCCACGTGGTCGGAAAATCAGCACCAGCACCAGCAGCAGGTAAGGCAGGATGGGTGCGACTTCAGAGAGCGTGAGCGATAGCAGCCGGTAAATCGGTAACTCCGGGCCAGGCAGGATGCCCACGCGTGCGAGAGGTCCCAGCAACGACCAGTCAAGAGCAACCGCAAAGGTCTGAAGCATTCCAATCAGGAGTGACGCCAGAAAAGCGCCGCCCAGAGAGCCCATGCCACCGACCACCACGACCACGAAGATAATGCTGCCCACCGTCGCAGCCATCGCCGGTTCGGTGACGAACGCGTTACCACCGATGACACCCGCAAGTCCGGCGAGCGCGCAACCTCCGCCAAATACCAGCATGAACACGCGCGGCACATTGTGACCCAGCGCTTCGACCGCCTCGGGATGCGTCAGCGCCGCCTGTATCACCAGACCTATGCGGGTACGCGTGAGCAGCAGCCATATCGCCACCACCATCAGCACTGCGACCAGCATCATGAATCCACGGTAGGCAGGGAAAGCCATCGTGAACAGAGAGAACAGCGGACCATCCAGCGCCGCAGGAATTTTGTAAGGCACGGCTGCGCGCCCCCAGACCAGCTGCACCAGCTCGACAATCACGTAGGACAAACCAAAGGTGAACAACAGCTCAGATACATGGCCGTGCTTGTGCACGGCGCGTAAACCGAAACGTTCAACCAGTGCGCCCGCCAGTCCGGTGAGCAGCGGCGCGATCACCAGCGCAAGCCAGAAACCCAGCTGCTGGCTGATCGCATAGCCGAAATAGGCGCCCAGCATATAGAAGCTCGCATGCGCGAAATTCAGCACGCCCATCATGCTGAAGATCAGCGTTAGCCCGGACGACAGCATGAATAGCAGCAGTCCATAGCTGAGGCCATTCAGCAGCGAGATCAGTGTGAATTCCACGTTCTGAATTCCTGGCGCGAGGACTGGTTGGCGGTAACGACGATATCAGGCTGTTGGCAGCTTGTAATCGCGATAGGCTTCCCGGATTTTGTTCTTCAATATCTTTCCGGTCGCACCCAGCGGCAAGCTGTCGGTAAACACTACATCATCGGGTGTCCACCACTTCGCTATTTTGCCTTCATAGAACTTGAGCAGCTCATCTTTGCTGACTTCCATGCCGGGCTTCTTTACCACCACAAGCAACGGACGTTCGTCCCATTTCGGATGCGCGATACCGATACACGCCGCCTGTAGCACAGCCGGGTGAGCGACAGCGATGTTTTCAAGATCAATGCTGCCTATCCATTCGCCGCCGGATTTGATCACATCCTTACTGCGATCTGTGATCTGCATGTAACCCTCGCCATCGATCACAGCCACGTCACCGGTCGGGAACCACCCATCCTGCAGTACCTGGCCACCCTCATTCTTGAAATAGCCTTCGATGACCCAAGGCCCTCTCACCAGCAGGTTGCCATAGGTCTTACCATCCCAGGGAAGCTCTTTACCATCGTCATCAACGATCTTCATGTCTACCCCGAAGATCGCCCGCCCCTGCTTTTCAAGACGCGCTTGCTTCTCGTCCTCGGATAAATGAAGGTGTTTCCCCGTAAGCGTGCAGCTGGTACCCAGCGGCGACATTTCAGTCATGCCCCATGCGTGAACCACTTCGACACCGTACTCATGGCGGAAGGTCTTCATCATCGCGGGCGGGCAGGCCGATCCGCCAATCACAGTACGTTTGAACGTGGAAAATTTCAGATTGTTCTGCGAGGTGTAGGTCAGCAGTCCCAGCCAGACCGTGGGCACGCCGGCGGAAAAGGTCACGCCCTCCTGCTCGAATAACTCGTAAATCGACTTGCCATCCAGTGCCGGTCCCGGAAACACCAGCTTCGCCCCTGTCAGCATCACTGAATAAGGCAAACCCCAGGCATTGACATGGAACATCGGGACGACGGGCAGTACCACATCGCGCGCCGATACATTCAGCGCATCCGGCAACGCCGACGCGTACGAATGCAGCATCGTCGAGCGATGCGAGTAAAGTGCTCCTTTGGGATTACCGGTCGTGCCCGAGGTGTAGCAAAGGCTTGAAGCCGAGTTCTCATCAAACAGCGGCCATTCATAATCGTCACTGCTGCCAGCAATCAGATCTTCATAGCACAGCAAATTAGGTACCTTGGAATCGGCTGGCATGCGATCACGATCGCACATCATCACATAGCCTTTGATCGTCGTGGCCAGCGGTGCGATCGCCTCAATCACCGGCAGGAAATTCAGATCAAAAAACAGATACTGGTCTTCTGCATGATTTGCGATGTAAGCCACCTGCTCGGGGTGCAGTCGTGGATTGACGGTATGCAGGACAGCGCCAGAACCCGACACGGCGTAATACGCTTCCAGATGTCGGTAACCATTCCATGCGAGCGTTGCAATCCGGTCACCCATTTTCACGCCCAGTTTTTTCAGGGCATTGGCCAGTTGCCGCGCGCGCCGGTGACAATCGCGGTAGGTGTACCGGTGAATATCCCCCTCTACCCGGCGCGATACCACCTCGGTATCGCTGTAGTAGCGGTCGGCATGCTTGATCAGGCTTGAGATGAGCAGCGGCTGGCTCATCATCCGGCCCATCAATGGGCTCTGGGGGTACTGCGTCATGGTGTCTCCTGTCTCGGTTCTTTTTTGCAGAGCAATTTTTGACGCGCGATTTTTGTGCCGGACTTATCCTTTAGTCAACGGATTTTCATCTTGCGCCGCAGCAACGCGCACCAGACGATCACTACCCCGATCCCACCGGACTCCGTCCCGGTGAGATGAGCGCTTCTCTGTCAAAATAAGAGGCCGTGCAAGCCCGCGTTGCCGTCATTCCTACAAGCATCCTAACAGAAGCCTCCTGATGAATTCCCCAGACCTCCCTTTCACGGCCCGATTACGGGTGGCCGAACTTGAACTGGGGAATACGTTCGGCGAACTGCCGCCCGCGTTCTACACCCGATTGAATCCCACGCCACTGCCCGCTCCCTATCTCGTCTGCGCGAGTGAAGCAGCCGCCGCGCTGATCGGTCTCGAGCCTGCCGAGTTGTACAACGACGATTTTTTGCAGGTGTTTTCAGGTAACGCGGTTCACCCAAGTTCTCGTCCGCTGGCCGCCGTCTATTCCGGGCATCAGTTCGGCGTGTGGGCCGGGCAGCTCGGCGATGGACGCGCAATTCTTCTGGGAGAAGCAAAGTCGGACGAATCAGGAAGCGGCGCGCTGGAGCTGCAGCTGAAAGGCTCGGGTAAAACGCCCTATTCGCGCATGGGCGATGGCAGAGCCGTGCTGCGCTCGTCGATACGCGAATTTCTCTGCTCAGAGGCAATGGCCGGGCTGGGCATACCTACCTCGCGCGCGCTGTGCGTGATCGGCTCTGATTTGCGAGTGATGCGCGAGATGCCGGAAACTACTGCAGTCGTTACCCGCATGGCGCAAAGCTTCGTGCGCTTTGGCTCATTCGAGCATTGGTTTTATCACCAGCATCCCGAAGAATTGAAAACACTTGCTGATTACGTGCTGATGCAAAGCTATCCTCAGCTTCGCGATTCTCATCAACCTTATCAGGCCTTGCTGCAGGAAATAACGCTCCGCACCGCTGAACTGGTCGCGCAATGGCAGTCGGTGGGATTCATGCATGGCGTGCTCAATACCGACAATATGTCGATACTGGGTATCACGCTGGATTACGGCCCCTTCGGGTTCATGGAAGCCTATGATCCAGCGCACATTTGCAACCACACCGACCAGCAGGGCCGCTACTCCTACCGGATGCAGCCGCGCATCGGCGAGTGGAATTGCTATGCGCTAGGACAGGCGATGGTGTCTCTGATCGGCGATGTCGATGAAGTACATGCAGCGCTCGCTGTTTACAAGCCTTCGTTCGATGCCAAAATGACGGCGCTCTGGCAGGCCAAGCTGGGACTGCTCAGCGATGAAAAGAGTGACGATCAGCTGATCAATGGCTTGCTGGAGATACTCGCCCGCAACCGGGTGGATTTCCCGCTTTTTTTCCGCAGACTATCCGATCTGAAGACAAACGACCCCGGCGCCGATGCACCTCTGCGAGATCTTTTTATCGACAGGCCCGCATTCGACGCGTGGTCAGTAGAATATCGTCTGCGCTTGAGGCAAGAGCAAAGTAATGATGCGGCTCGTAAGCGGCGAATGGATCAGGCGAACCCAAAATATGTGCTTCGCAACTATCTGGCGCAAGCCGCAATAGAGAAAGCACAGCAAAAAGATTTTTCAGAAGTACAACGGCTGCTGAAGATACTGCAGCATCCCTTTGACGAACAGCCAGAGCATGATGACTATGCGCAGTTGCCGCCGGATTGGGCTGCGGGTATCGAAGTCAGCTGTTCATCCTGAGGAAAAATGATGAAAACCAAAGTCACCCGCAGCGATGCGGAATGGAAAGCTCTGCTGGATCCGATGGAATATCAGGTAACCCGTCATGCGGCGACCGAACGTGCATTTACTGGCCGTTACTGGGACCATCATGAACATGGCATCTACACCTGTGTCTGCTGCAACACACCGCTGTTTGAATCCGATGCAAAATTCGATTCCGGTTGCGGCTGGCCCAGCTACTTCCGCGCGCTCGACCCGGCTCATGTCGCCGAGCACATTGATCGAAGCCACGGCATGATCCGCACCGAGATCGTGTGCGCAATCTGCGATGCGCATCTGGGCCATGTATTCCCTGACGGTCCGCCTCCCACCGGTCTGCGCTACTGTATCAACTCTGCTGCACTCAGCTTTACACCTGCCGACCAATCGACATAGAACAACAATGAAACTTCTGTTTGACCTGTTCCCGGTCATTTTATTTTTCGTCGTTTTCCGGCTGGCGGGTTCTCATCCAGACGCAGCACAAGCCTTTGGCACCCAGTACCTGTCCGGACTGGTGTCAGGCGGCGAGGTCAGTGTGGCGCAAGCGCCGATACTGCTTGCCACTGCCGTAACCATACTCGCGACCTTCGGTCAGATTGGATGGCTGCTGGCCAGACGCAAGCCCGTCGACAACATGCTGTGGGTGTCCCTGGTGATCATCGTGCTGTTCGGGGGCGCCACCATCTATTTCCATGATGAGCATTTCATCAAGCTTAAACCGACCGTGCTCTACTGGTGCTTCGCGCTGGTGCTGCTGGGCAGCCAGTTAGTGCTGAAAAAAAATCTGATGAAATCCATGATGGGCAGCCAGCTCAGCCTGCCCGAAACCGTCTGGACACGACTCAATCTCGCCTGGGGCTTGTTCTTCTCTTTGATGGGTGCGCTGAACCTCTATATCGCCTTTAATTTCCCGCTGGATTTCTGGGTAAATTTCAAGCTGTTCGGATTTCTTGGGCTGATGATCGTTTTCGTGATCATGCAGAGCATCTACCTGTCGCGTTACATGAAGGAAGCAGAATGAACCGTGCCGAGCGCATCCATGAATTGCTGACCAGTGGCCTTGCGCCTGTATCACTCGCGATTGAAGACGAATCCGCTTTGCATGCAGGCCATGCCGGCGCTGCTTCTGGCGGCGGACATTATCGGATTCGCATGATTTCAGAGCGTTTTGATGGCCTCGGCAAGGTTGGGCGCCATAGGCTGGTGTATGATTGCCTGCGCGAGATGATGCAGAAAGATATACATGCTCTCGCGATGACCTTGCTGACGCCGGCCGAGGCAGCTGCATCGGAAATTCATTGATCCGATCAACAGCCAAATGTGGCGCCGGCCGATTTTTATCAACGACCCCTAAATCAATAACTATGATGAACCTGAAAACCGCTCGCCTGCTCGTGCTGCTGATGGCATCGGCCGGCTTGCCCGCGATGGCGCAGAACGTCGCCGTGGTCAATGGCAAGGCAATCCCGACCTCGCGCGTCGATGTGATGGTCAAGCAGATGGTGCAGCAAGGCCAGCAAGACACCCCTGAAATGCGCTCGATGATCAAAGATGAACTGATCAACCGTGAAGTGCTCGCGCAGGAAGCCGACAAGCAAGGCGTCTCCAGCCGCGCCGACATCAAAAACCAGATCGAGATGGCACGTCAATCCATCGTGATCCGCGCGATGGTTTCCGACTATATGGCCAAGCATCCGGTCAAGGATGAGGACATGAAGGCCGAATACGACAAGGTCAAGGCTTCCTCCGGCGGCAAGGAATACCACGCACGTCATATCCTCGTTGATAAGGAAGACGAAGCCAAGGCCATCATCGGCAAGCTGAAAGCTGGTGCGAAATTCGAAGAACTGGCCAAATCCTCCAAAGATCCGGGTTCGGCTGAGAATGGTGGTGATCTCGGCTGGGCACCGCCGGATGCTTTCGTGAAGCCCTTCTCCGAGGCGATGACCACGCTGAAAGCTGGCGAATACACGCAGAATCCTGTGAAGTCACAATTCGGCTTTCACGTGATCAGGCTGGAAGAAACGCGTGACACGCAATTCCCGCCGTTCGAAGAAGTCAAAGGCCAGATTGCAGAATCGCTGCAACAGCGCAAACTGCAGGCGTTCCAGCAAGACCTGAAGAAGAAGGCCAAAATTCAGTAAGCTCGGGCGTACACAACAAGGCAAAAAACGCTCCCTAGGGAGCGTTTTTTTATTGGTGCACCGCCATCGCTGTCTGATAAATTCAGCCCACCCACTTGCGCGCGTTGCGGAACATGCGCATCCACGGCGCATCCTCGCCCCAGCCCTCCGGATGCCAGGAATGCTGCACCGTGCGAAATACCCGCTCAGCATGGGGCATCATCACACTGAAGCGGCCATCCGGTGTCGTCACCGCAGTGATGCCGGACGGCGATCCGTTCGGATTGAAAGGATAGCGCTCAGTCGGCTGGCCATGATTGTCAACGAAACGCAAGGCCACCTGCACCCTTGAAGCATCACCTGTGTGCGCAAAATTCGCGAAACCCTCACCATGCGCGACCGCAATCGGCGTACGGGTGCCCGCCATACCCGCGAAGAAAATCGACGGCGATTCAGGAATTTCGACCATCGCAAAACGTGCTTCAAACTGCTCGGACTGATTGCGGGTAAATTTCGGCCAGTGCTCCGCACCGGGAATGATGGATTTCAGACTACTCATCATCTGGCAGCCATTGCAGATACCCAGTGCGAAGGTATCCTTGCGCTGGAAAAATCCGGAGAACTGCTCGGACAAAGCAGGATTGAACAGAATGGTCTTGGACCAGCCCTCACCCGCGCCCAGCACATCGCCATAAGAAAAACCGCCGACCGCAACCAGGCCGCTGAAGCTGTCGAGTGACACGCGTCCGGCGATCAGGTCGCTCATGTGCACATCGATTGCATCAAAGCCCGACTGGTGCATCACATAGGCTGTCTCGACATGTGAGTTCACGCCCTGCTCGCGCAGAATCGCAACACGCGGTCGTGCACCAGTTGAGATGAAGGGCGCCGCGACATCTTCGGACGGATCAAAAGAAATCACCGGCTGCATGCCGGGATCAGACTCGTCCAGCCAGCGATCGTACTCCGCGTCTGCACATGCAGGGTTGTCGCGCAAACGAGCAAGCCGCCAGCTGGTTTCGCTCCACAGACGATGCAGCGCAGAGCGCTTCTGGCCGTAAATGATCTTTGCATCGCGCGTGAATTCAATCACATCGCGATCATTCGTCTTGCCAATGATGTGGCTGCACGCACCCAGACCATATTCGCGCAGCACATTCATCACATCGGATTTTTCCGCTGCACGTACCTGAAGCACCGCGCCCAGTTCTTCATTGAAAAGCGCGCGCAGCGTCAAGTCGTTGCGACGCTCATCGACCTGACCGGCCCAGTTCTTGGAGTCGCCCCAGTCGGTCGCATGCTCACCTTCAGTCACCAGAATATCCAGATTCACCGAGATACCCGTATGACCGGCAAACGCCATCTCGCACAGCGTCGTGTACAAGCCGCCATCAGAGCGATCATGATAGGCAAGCAGTTTTTGCTCGCGATTGAGACGCTGTACCGCATTAAAGAACGACTTCAGGTCATTCGTCTCATCGAGATCGGGCACTTCATTTCCAAGCTGCTGTATGACCTGGGCCAGCGCCGAAGCGCCAAGGCGGTTCTTGCCGCGCCCGAGATCGATCAAGATCAGTGATGTCTCGCCCAGATCCGTGCGCAGCTGCGGCGTCAGCGAGCGGCGCACATCGGTAACGGGAGCAAACGATGACACAATCAGCGACACCGGCGAGATGACTGCCTTGTCTTCAACGTCATCGCGCCAGGTGGTACGCATCGACAGCGAATCTTTACCGACCGGAATGCTGATACCCAGTGCGGGGCACAGCTCCATGCCAACCGCTTTCACGGTATCGAACAGTGCGGCATCCTGCCCCGGCTGGCCACAAGCTGCCATCCAGTTTGCCGAGAGTTTGATATCCGATAGGTCGTCAATCGCAGCGGCTGCAATATTCGTAATCGCTTCACCAACGGCCATGCGGCCCGACGCTGGCGCATTCACGACAGCCAGCGGCGTGCGCTCGCCCATTGCCATCGCCTCACCACGATAGCCCACATGACTCATGGTCGTGACCGCACAATCTGCAACCGGTACTTGCCACGGGCCGACCATCTGGTCACGCACCGTGTGCGCACCGACGGTGCGGTCGCCTATCGTTATCAGGAAAGATTTATCTGCTACCGTTGGCAGCTTCAGCACGCGCTCGGCCGCATCTTCCAGTGTGATGCCCGTCAGGTCGACCGGTATCGCTGGCTGCTGTTCGCGCTTCACATCGCGATGCATTTTGGGTGGCTTGCCGAGCAAAACCTCCATGGGCATGTCGACCGGATAATTGTCATGCTCGGGATCGACGACGCGCAGCTGTCGCTCTTCGGTGGCAATGCCTACTACTGCAAACGGGCAGCGCTCACGCTCGCACAATGAAGTAAATAGCGGCAGACTGGATGGCGCGATCGCCATCACATAGCGCTCCTGCGATTCATTGCTCCAGATTTCTTTGGGTGCCAGTCCGCTCTCTTCAAGATGAATTTTGCGCAAATCAAATACAGCGCCGCGTCCGGCGTCATTGGTCAGCTCAGGGAAAGCATTCGATAAACCGCCCGCGCCCACGTCATGAATCGAGAGTACCGGATTGTTCTCAGCCATCGCCCAGCATGCATTGATCACTTCCTGCGCGCGGCGCTGCATCTCCGGATTACCGCGCTGTACCGAATCAAAATCCAGATCGGCTGTGTTGGCGCCCGTGGCCATTGATGATGCCGCACCGCCACCCATGCCAATACGCATGCCGGGGCCACCCAGCTGTATCAGCAAGCTGCCCACTGGCAGCGCTTCTTTTTTCGTGTGGAGTCCCGAGATATTGCCCAGGCCGCCGGCGATCATGATGGGCTTGTGATAACCATAGACTGTGCCACCCACATTCTGCTCGTAGCTACGGAAGTAACCCGTCAGATTGGGACGACCAAATTCGTTATTGAATGCCGCGCCACCAATCGGACCGTCGATCATGATCTGCAACGGCGATGCGATACGTTCCGGCTTACCAGTGATGCCGGACAGACCCGCTTCTTTGCGCTGCGAGGGCGGCACATTGACATCGCGCGCATTCTCCCACTGGCGCACCGCATGCGTGATCATCAGATTCGATACCGTAAAACCCGTCAGTCCGGCCTTGGGCTTGGCGCCGCGGCCTGTCGCACCCTCATCGCGAATCTCTCCGCCCGCGCCGGTCGATGCGCCGGGGAATGGCGAAATCGCGGTCGGATGATTGTGCGTCTCGACCTTCATCAAAATATGGGTTGGCTCGTCGCTGCTCTGGTACTGCCAGCCCCGGTCTGCGCGCGGGTAAAAGCGCGTTACGGTTGCACCCTCGATGACGGAAGCATTGTCCGCATAAGCGACGATAGTGCCTTTAGGGTTGAGCTGATGGGTATTGCGTATCATCGAGAACAGCGAACGATCCTGCTTTTCGCCATCGATGGTCCAGTCCGCGTTGAAAATCTTGTGCCGGCAGTGCTCGCTGTTCGCCTGCGCAAACATCATCAGCTCAACATCGGTGGGATTGCGTCCCGAACGCGTGAACGCGTCAAGCAGGTAGTCGATTTCATCATCCGACAATGCGAGGCCGAGTTCGGCATTCGCATTCTCCAGAGCTTGCCTGCCGCCTTTCATCATATCGATATACAACAGCGGCTGCGGCTGCAGCTCGCGAAACAACGCAGCGGCGTCGGAAGCGTCACGTACGACGGTCTCAGTCATCCGGTCGTGCAGCAAGGCAGCGACCTCGGCCAGCTCGTCGGCCGACAGAGATTTTTTCCCGAGCAGTCCTGACTTCACCTGAACGAAGTACTGAATGCCGCGCTCGATACGATGCACATGGCTCATCCCGCAGTTGTGCGCAATGTCGGTCGCCTTGCTTGCCCACGGCGAAATGGTGCCCAGGCGAGGGATGACCACGAATTGCTCGCCGGCCTCATCGCCCTTGAAAGGCTCGCCATAGGTCAGCATCGCGGAGAGTTGCTGTTTTTCTGTTTCGCTCAGGCCGGAAGGTGCATCGATGAAGTGGCAGAAACGGCCGGAGAGACCGGCAATCGCCGAATCGACATCTTTCAGTTGTGATAATAAACGTTGTAAACGGAAACCTGACAGGGCACTGGAGCCCGGAAGAATGAGCATGGCGAACAAGCAGTTGGCGAGGCGCGCGGACCGGTGAAGAAACTCTCACGGCCCAGTGTTCTCGGGTTGAATCGGAGTGAGCGCATTATACCCCGCGCACCCTCGTTGGCCGGGCGCCGGATCAGGCGACGAGCCGGGTCACGGCCCTGCCTGTCAGGCTCATGCTATCGTTGTCCGGACAACAAAAATTCGGGTGCATTTGCCCGCCCTTCCCATGCCGATCTCTGCCCTGTCTACCCAGAACCGCCGCGAACTAATGCAGGCCAGCCTGGCCATCGCGCGAGATGCTACTTCGGTCTACACGCAGATCTACGCCGACGCTGCGCTGGCTGCGGCCGCGCATGCGGACGTGCTCCGCGTGACCGGTCAGACCAACTCACCGCTCGCTGGTCTGCCAGTCTCGGTGAAGGATTTATTCGATGTGGAAGGCGACATCACACGCTCAGGTTCAATCGCGCTGCGGGATGCGCCGCCGGCAACGTCGGATGCAGCCATCGTGGCCCGTTTGCGCGCAGCAGGCGCTGCCATCATCGGCAAGACGAACATGACCGAATTCGCTTACTCGGGCGTGGGCATCAACCCGCATTACGGCACGCCGGCCAACCCGGCCGACCCCACACGCATACCGGGCGGGTCGTCCTCGGGCGCCGCCGTGTCGGTCGCCATTGGCAGCTGCGTCGCCGCAATTGGCTCGGACACGGGCGGGTCAGTGAGAATACCAGCCGCATTGTGCGGGCTGGTGGGTTTCAAGCCGACCATGCGGCGGGTACCCGTCGAAGGCGCTTTGCCGCTCGCGCCTTCGCTGGACTCCATAGGACCGATTGCACGAAGCGTAGAGGACTGTCTGCTGATCGACAGCCTGATCGCCGACTATCCCCTCGACCTGCCCGCCATCGCGGTCTCCGACCTAAAACTCGCGATCCCCGAGGATGTCGTGCTGGATGCGGTCGATGACCAGGTCGCGAGGGCATTCACAGCGGCGGTCTCGCGTCTTTCTGCTGCCGGCGCGCAGATCATGGAAGTGCCGATGCGTATGCTCAGCGAGGCAAAAGATCTTTACCTGATCTCGCCCTATGAAGCCTATCCCTGGCACAAGGATCTGCTGGCGCGGCGAGCTCATGAATACGACCCGCGCGTGGTATCGAGAATCATGCTCGGCGCCAGTGCCACTGCAGCCGATCTGGCTCGACTGCGACATGCCCGCGAGGCGTGGAGCAAGGCGCTGGAACAAACGATCGCCGGCTACGATGCGATGATCATGCCTACCGTGCCCATCGTGGCCCCCAGAACCGAAGCGCTGCTCGCCTCCGACGAGGCTTTTTTCGACGCCAACCGGCTGTTGCTGAGAAATACGTCAATCATCAATTTGCTGGATGGTTGCGCAATCTCGGTTCCCTGCCAGCGTGAGGGAGAGCTACCCGTTGGCTTCAGCATCGCCTCGACCGCCATGAAGGATGCGAGGATCATGGCGATTGCCAGCGCCGCCGAATCGCTGATCACGCCGACTCGTCTCTGATCTTTACCTTCCGCAGGTAACGCTTGTTCGGCAAATGCTTTCCGTAGCGATCTCCCAGATCGTACGGACGGGCCGCTAAATCTCTTTCTGAGAATACGGCCACCACCTCGTTCATACCGCAGGCAAGCCAGTATCTCGCGCTGGCCTCCATCTGAGCGACGCTGTGAGGGGGGAATCTTCCGGAGCCAAAATTGATAATGACCTTGCGATCGTCCTCGTCGCTGAAAAATGCTTCACCACCGATTGCCGCCCAGCCATCGAGCTTCGGCAGCTGAGGATGTCCGCCGAAACCCCGGGAAGTCGTCTTGCAGGGTGTCAGTTCATGCAGCACACGGAGACCGTACTGATCGATCACGAACAAGTATTTGCAGGCACGAACATCGTAAGGGCCGCGCAAGACGGAGGGCACTTGGCGGTCTCCGGGGTAAAGTTCAACGATGAATGGGGTGAGCGCGCTGGGTGAGCTGTCAAGAATGCTAGGGTTGCGGACCATTTTCAGCGGGCCGATGCCAAAAATCGGAGGGTTTCCCGGCAATGCGACGGGGAGGCGCCTTCCGGACATCTCCTTCTGGATCTGCGACAAGCGATTCCGATACGCATCGGTTTCTGCTTTGAGTATATCCAGCGATGCACACTCGACGATGGCTGTCGCCCACGGTGGCGCAAAGCTCGAACCGGATATTTTTTGCGCCGTCATTAATGCCTGAATATCCATGACGGCTGCTTTTTGCCGGTCGCGCTCCCACGCCCTCATCTGTTCTGCGAGATAATCACAATACGATAATGATGCCGGGTACCGATACGGTGACGCGTATTCACTCGATTTCCTATGCGACAGCTTCACGTTCGTTCTCCTGTTCGGTGCCTGAAGACTGGATATTTCGGCTGAAGCGCTACCCGCATTCTGCTGGCGGCGGCCAGCGATTTTTCCCATGGATCTCATCTCGACTGCTCCCTTGAAATTACAATGAGCGAGGGTCAAGCCTTCGGTAAGGAATGAGCGGCCCTCGGGATTTCTTTTTTTGCAATTCATATGCCAGCTGCTTCCGAAGATCGGACTATTTATCCGAAGGGCGATAGGGTTTTATCTGTGGCGTGCCGAGAACAATGGGATAAATACGTGCACCAGCGCGGTAATCCGAACGGGTGCAATGCAATTAAATGCACCAAACAAACGCTCGATTATCGGTTCGCATTGTTTTAGGGAAGTTTTGCAGCTACCCTATACAGAATTTGCGTAATTAAGCAGTCGTTATAAATAAAGCGGTTTTTCTTGAACTCGCAGGCACAGACCTGCCCCACGGTCGCAGCAGACATGCCGTGAGGATCTACAACAAGCTGGAGTCCAATGCGCGTAGCGGTAATCGGAGGCGGTGTTATCGGTGTATGCACCGCCTATTATCTGGCGGAGGCCGGCCATGAAGTCGCCGTCATCGAGCGATATGGCAACGTTGCCCAAGAGGCGAGCTTCGGCAATCTGGATCTGATGGGGCCGTCCGGGCTTCGGCTCTGGGCTTCCCCAGGCGCGCCGGGGCGCGTGTTGTCCATGCTTTTCCGCCCCGAGTCATCATTCGCTTTCAGCGCGCGCTTCGAACCAGCGATGTGGCGATGGCTGAAGCGCTCGATGTCGGAGAGCGCGCTTGGACGATACAAGCAGAACCAGCAGCGTCTGCACAGGCTCTCAAGCTATAGTCAGGAACTGATGCAGCATCTCGTGCAGACTCAGGATCTTGATTTCCAGCAGCGCAGCGGCATGATGATCATGTTCCGTACAGCCAAGGAACTGGAGATGGCGCTTCCCTATATGGAATTGCTGGGCGAGTTCGGCTGCCGCAATGAGTTGCTCGATGTGGATGCCGCGCGTCAGCTGGAGCCCGCGCTCTCAGGAGAAACTTCTTTTCACTCAGCCCTGCACATACCCGATGACTGGGCAGGCAACTGTCCGTTATTCGTGCGTCAGCTGAAAGCGCTGGCGCAGGACAAAGGGGTTGAGTTTCATTTTAATTGCGATGTGCAGACGATACGTCCGGAGCTGGCCGGTGTCAGCTTGCAGATGGATAACCGGCAGATCGATGCGGATGCGGTGGTGGTTGCCGCAGGCAGCGACAGCGCAAAGCTCCTCAAGGCACTCGGCATCAGTCTGCCAACCTACCCAGTGAAAGTGTATTCCGCATCGACTGCGATTCAGGAATTCGAACTGGCCCCGCAGACTTCATTGTTTGACGATACCTACCGCGTCGCGCTGACCCGGCTGGGCAAGCGCATTCGTATTGCCGGCTGTGCTGAGCTGGGGTCGTCCAATCTCGATCTGCACCAGAAGGCGATCAACACGCTGGTCAAGGTCGCGGATGACTGGTTCCCGAACGCCGCGAACTACCGAACAGCAAATTTCTGGACCGGCCCCGTTGCGATGCTGCCCGAGGGGGTACCGCTGATTGGTGCGACCCGCTACAACAATGTATTCGTGAATACCGGACAGGGATCTGCGTCATGGGCGCTTGCCGCTGGCAGCGGCAAGCTGGTAGCGGACATGATCTCCGGACGAAGAACCGAAATCGATACCGATGGCCTCACCCTGACTCGCTATGGCGACCGCATGCGCTGATGGCAGAGATGGCGGACTCTACAGCGTCGCCCAGATACGGGCGATAGAACAAGCCGCGCTGGCCGATCTGCCGGCGTACACACTGATGCATCGTGCCGGCGCTGCCGTTGCGCGCGTCTCGCGAACCCTGCTGGGCAATTCGTCGCCCAGAGCTCACATTCTCATTGTTGCAGGTCCCGGCAATAACGGTGGTGATGCGCTGGAAGCTGCTGCACTACTTGCTGCTAACGGCTATGAAATTTCCGTCGTGATGCCGCTGATGCCGGCGAACGCACCGGCCGATGCCCGGCGTGCACTGAGCGTTGCGCGACAAAGTGCTGCACGCTTCATCCCCCCGGAATCCCTCTCGACAGCCTCCGGCTGGGATCTCGTGATCGATGGCCTGTTTGGTATCGGGCTTGCGAGAGGCATTGACCCCGCGCTGGCGACACTAGTGTCTTACATGAACGCGCAGGCCTGTCCGCGCCTCGCCATCGATGTGCCAAGCGGCCTCGATGCTGATCACGGCACGATAGTGGGCGACGCAGGCGTCGCAGTGATTGCCAGCGTCACGCTCAGTTTTATCGCTGACAAGCCCGGCCTGCACACGGCGCAGGGACGTGACCATGCGGGAGAGGTCATCATCGATACGCTCGATATCGATGACTCGCGCTACCCGCCGCCAGTGGCCAGTCTGAACAGCCTGCAAAGGTTCCGGCACCTTGCCGCTCCGCGCTTACATGCATCGCACAAGGGGAGCTATGGCGATCTTGCGATTGTCGGCGGAGCCAGTGGCATGGGCGGCGCGGTGCTGCTGGCCGCGCGAATGGGGGCGATCGCTGGCGCTGGACGGGTGTATGCGGGCTTCATCAATGCACCACCAGCGTTCGACCCCTTGCATCCCGAACTGATGTGCCGCGATGCGGCCATGCTGTCGCTATCCTCGGGGGCTGTCGTGGCTGGTCCAGGCATGGGGCTCTCGCGCGATGCGAACGATGCGCTGGCGCGCGTGCTGGCCAGCGACCTCCCCGCCGTGATCGATGCCGACGGACTCAACCTGATCGCGGGTGAGCCGGCGCTGCAGCTGAAGACTCGTCATCGCCGCGCGCCAACCCTGCTGACACCCCATCCGCTGGAGGCAGCAAGACTGCTGGGCACCAGCGCGACGACAATCCAGTCAGACAGGATGGGTGCTGCGCGCGAACTGGCGGTGTTCTTTCTATCGACAGTTGTACTGAAAGGTTCAGGGACCGTAATCGCCGATGCTGAAGGACGTGTGGTGATCAACACCACAGGAAACCCGGCACTGGCGACAGCGGGCACCGGCGATGTACTGGCCGGGCTCTGTGGTTCACTGCTTGCACAGCACTGGCCGGTGTGGGAAGCAGCACTGGCCGCTGTATGGCTGCACGGCGCCGCAGCAGACCGTATGGTCAGCGAAGGAGATGGCCCCAAGGGCATGACGGCCAGCGAATTGCTGCCGGCTATCCGTTCATTATTGAATCAGCTCGGCCGCAGCTGAGCGCTGTCTGCGACCAAACGTCCTGCCGCAATCGTCAGCGTCCGTTCGCAGCGAGCAGCAATCGATGCATCATGTGTAACCAGCACGAGCGTCGATCCCTGCTCGCGGTTCAGCGTGAACATCAGCTCAATCACAGCCTCGCCGGTCGCGGCATCCAGACTTCCTGTCGGTTCATCGGCCAGCAGCAACGGTGGATCGGTGACGAACGCTCTCGCCAGCGCGACGCGCTGTTGCTCGCCGCCAGACAGGAACTTAGGATAGTGCTTCAGTCGCTGTGAGAGGCCCACCCTCGCCAGCATCTGCTCAGCCTTCTGCCGGGCGTGGGGATCAGCGCGCAGCTCAAGTGGCAACATCACGTTTTCCAGCGCAGTCAGGTGCGAAAGTAGCTGAAACGATTGAAACACGAAGCCCAGCAGCGACTTGCGCAATGCTGCCCGGCCGTCTTCATCCAGTGCGTACAGGTCTGTGCCATCGATCAGCACCTGTCCTGACGAGGGCAGATCCAGCCCGGCAAGCAATCCAAGCAGCGTCGATTTTCCGGAACCGGACGCTCCGACCAGGGCGACCGTCGAACCAGGGCGCACGGTAAAATGAATGTCATTCAGTATCGTCAGTTCGCCGCTGGCATCGGCGACTTTTTTGGTGAGGCCAGTCACCTCGATCAGCGGGCGCGGCAGGGAGTTGTCAGGCATGCGGTATCAATCACAGGAAGGGCTGCGCTACAGTGCGCCAGCGATTCGGATCACTGGCCGTTGCGCTCTGTTTTATCGTTCGGTATCCGGGCTGTTGCTCGCAGCCCTGATGACCCTCGGGCTACTTGCGTCCAGTTGCGCGCATTCTGCAACAAAAACCGTGCTTGTGCTCGGCGATAGCCTGTCGGCGGAATATGGACTTCCGCGCGGCACGGGATGGGTCAGCCTGCTCGACAAACAGATCAGGGCGGACAAGCCTGCCGTGAGCGTGATCAATGCGAGCATAAGCGGAGAAACCACGGCAGGCGGCAAGACACGTCTTCCCCAGCTGCTGGAACAACACAAGCCTGGCATCGTGGTGCTTGAGCTGGGCGGCAATGATGGTCTGCGCGGCTTATCGCTGGCAGCGACCCAATCCAACCTGCGCGAAATGATCACCGCATCGACGACCAGCGGCGCAAAAGTACTGCTGATCGGCATGCGTCTCCCACCAAATTACGGCGTGGATTACAGCAAGCGCTTCGCCGCCATGTATCAGGGGCTGGGGCGCGAAAAATCCGTGAAGCTGGTGCCTTTCCTGCTGGAAGGACTGGAAGACACCGAACAATACTTCCAGCCGGACCGCATCCATCCCAACCAGAAAGCGCAAACCATCATGCTCGACAATGTCTGGCCGGTGCTGCGCACGATGCTCAAATAAAAACCACAGAAAATACAGTTCCGGCGACCGAATGAAATACCCCACCCTGCTACCAGCCAGCCAGGTACTGTCTGATATCGAAGCATTCGATACCGTCATCGATGTGCGATCTGAATCGGAGTTCGCGCTCGACCATATTCCCGGCGCGATCAACTGCCCGGTACTGAATGATGATGAGCGCGTGAGGGTCGGGACTATCTACAAGCAGGAAAGCCCATTCAAAGCCAAGAAAATCGGTGCGGCCATCGTTGCACGAAATATCGCTCTTCATCTTGAATCGCGCTTCGCTGATCAACCAAAAAACTGGCGCCCGCTGGTGTACTGCTGGCGTGGCGGCAACAGAAGCGGTGCGATGGCACATATCCTGGCCAAAATTGGCTGGCCTGCCGTGCAGCTTGAAGGCGGGTACAAGGCCTATCGTCAGCATCTGATGACTCAGATTGACGATATGGCTGAGCGCTATCGTTTTCAGGTAGTCTGCGGCACCACAGGCAGCGGCAAGAGCCGCTTGCTGGAAACATTGTCGTCGATAGGCGCACAGGTACTCGATCTCGAAAAGCTCGCCGCGCACCGGGGCTCTCTGCTGGGCAGTCTTCCGGGCGAACCGCAGCCCGCTCAGAAAATGTTCGAGAGTCGGATCTGGAACACGCTACGACATTTCAGTCCGGAGCGTGGCGTCTTTGTTGAATCGGAAAGCAAGAAGATAGGCAATCTCAGAGTGCCTGAGAAACTGATGGATGCCATTCGCGCATCGAGCTGCATACGCATCGAGATCAGCACACGTCTGCGGGTACAACTGCTGATCGAAGATTATCCGCATCTGGTTCGCGATACCGCACAACTGATGTCGCAGCTGGAGCATCTGACGCCGCTGCACGGGCGTGAAAAAATAGGTCAGTGGCGAGTGCTGGCAGAATCGGGAGATATCCCAGCTCTGGTCGAGGCACTGCTCACTGAGCACTATGATCCCGCGTATATAAAATCGATAGACCGAAACTTCAGTTCGTACCGCAACGCGCTGGCCGTGGACATGCCCGACATTTCGGCAGCCGCATTTGCATCTGCGGCCAAAGCCTTGCTGGAAAACGGAGAGTCTCTGGCTTCCCTGCCGACATCATCCTGAACCTGTCAGGATGATGCACTTCGAGTGCGGCTTATTTTGCGGCCGGTGGCTGGGTCTTGGCTGAGGCGACAGGCTTGATAATCTCGGCCTTCGCGCGTTTCTTGATTACACCAAGATAAGCCGCCATCTCTTGTGCAGCGAGGAATTCATTAACCTGCTGCTGCTCGGCCTTCATCGCGTTCTCATCGCCAGCTTCTTCGGTGACCTTATTGATCCTGAAAATGCGGTATCCCATGCCACCCAGATCAACGCCTACATAAGCGGGAAGCTTGCCCGGATTGGCCTTCATGATCGCGTTCACTGCCGGTGGCGGCAGTCCGCCCGCACTGCTGCGAGAGACCGGCTTGGACTGAGCGAATTCAGCATTGCCACCCTGCTTGAGTTCTGCCAGCTTAGCCTCGCCGGCGGCAAGGGCGAGCTTGTTGGCTTCAATTGCAGCAACGCTCTCTTCGACCTGTTTCTTTACCTGTTCAAGCGGAATACGCGTAACCGCCTTGTACTCGAGTACCCGGCCAGCGATCAGGAAGCGCGGATTCACCTCGATCGCCTCGGTATTGCGCTTAGATTTGGTCGCCTCGTCCGCGAACAGCGCACTCAGGAATTTGGGCTGGTTATACGCTGCTGCCTTGGGCAATGACGGGCTGGGCTTGCGCGTCAGGCCACTCACGGTCTCTATCTTCAGACCCAGCTTGTCAGCCACAGGCTTGAGGCTATCCGATTGCTCGTACACCATGTTGGTGAAGATCTCGGCCATCTCAGCGTATTTCTTGCCCGCCTGCTGGCGACGCAGTTCATCGGCGATATTCGCCTTCACTTCCGACAGCGGGCGGGTCGTCGCCGGCTTGATCGCGGTCACACGAATGATGTGAAAGCCGAAATCCGATTGCACCACATTACTGATCTCACCTTCTTTCAGCGCATACGCGGCATCTTCAAAGGGCTTGACCATCATGCCCTTGCCAAAGAAATCCAGATCACCGCCACGCTCGGCAGAACCGGGATCTTGGGAATTTTCTTTGGCCAGCTTGGCAAAGTCATTCGGGTTCTTGCGCAACTGCTCCAGCAGCTTTTCTGCCTTGGCCCTGGCGGCGGCCTTGTCAGCCGGCGCCGCTTCGCGGCCAGAATTAATCAGAATATGACTCGCACGGCGCTGCTCATCGTTACGATAGCGCGCCTGATTCTGCTCGTAATACGCCTTGATATCCGCGTCAGTGATTTCGATGCGCGACTCAACGATATCCGGATTGAATACGACGATTTCAGCCTTGATCGTCTCAGGCAGTTCATACTGCGAAGGGTGTTTGTTGTAATACTCCTCGATCATCGCATCAGAGACATTTACCTGCGAGCGGAAAGTCTGTGGCGTGAAACTCAGCTCCTGAACCTCGCGGACCTGCTGGTTCAGCGCTGAAATGCGCGACGCGACGGTCTTTGGGGAAAATGCGGTGCCCTGTACGACGGCATTGATCTGCTGAACAGCCATATCATGGCGCAGTCCTGCCTCGAATTTTTCCGGGGTCAGCCCCTGCGCTGCCAGCAGCTGCTGATAACGCTCCTTGTTGAACTGCCCGTCAGGATCTTTCAACCCCGGGATGTCCAGAATGGTCTTGCGCAACGTGTCATTCGACACTGTCAGATGGTTTTCCATTACATGCGCCGACAACGCCTTTTGCGCGATCAGGTTCTCCAGCACGCCCTGACGAGCCTCCGGATTGTCCAGCATGGCAGGGTTGAACTGCTCGCCAAACACTTGCCTGAAGCGTTCTACCTGACGCGCCTGCGCAGCATCCCACTCAGGCTGAGTAATGGACTGGCCGGCGACTTTGGCCACCGGAGATTCCTTTGCGTCCATGCGCAAGTAGCTCTCGATGCCAAAAAAGGCGAACGAAGGGAAAATGATCAGAAGCAGCAAGAACTGCATCAGTCGCTGATGGGTACGGATGAATTCAAGCATGTGCAGATACTCTGTGAAGTCTCCGGCCGG